>Ga0075418_10004770_pt1 | contig 15379 bp, 16 predicted proteins | sample SoiMetdeltSBSDD2_FD_81776 | JGI IMG/M metagenome (GOLD analysis project Ga0075418, IMG submission 81776) | Bulk soil microbial communities from a Populus tree surrounding site in Tennessee, USA - Soil MetaG P. deltoides SBSDD2 | ecosystem: Environmental > Terrestrial > Soil > Tree plantation...
ATGACAAGGCCAGGCTCATCATCATCACCATACAAAAGGACAACAGTTGAAAGAGCACTCCAGATATTTGGATGGATACTCATTGTGCTTGGTGTGTTTTTGATATTCTTTCTAGCATCTGGAATATTCAGTGGATTGCTCGTTGCCATCCCCTTAGTCATAGGTATAGTAATGGTATACTATAGTGGTAAACGAATCCAACAGTTGAAGAAGAAGCAGTAGAGAAATATGATATGATGTGATTGAGAAGAGATATGACATCACCACCATCTAAAGCCACATTTTACAGGGGTAACGATGATGATGACGACGACAATCCAAAAAGAAATAACAGAGGTGATACAATCTTTGCTATCACCGTTGTATCAGCTGCTATCATAGTGACTCTGAAAATTATGTTTCTTTGGGCCTGGCCTTGGTGACAACAATCTTAAATCTCTGATTTTAAGAGGACGCTAGTATATCATACACTAATCCATCAAACACAAGGTTGAAACTTGAAGAAGCAAAATTCTTTTTAGACCTCGCTGGAAAAAGCCAAGATGATGTAAAGGTTTTCGGTTTCTTCATTAATGCATTCTTTGCAGCAGCGGCAAGTATACGAGTCGATAATGGCGTAATGGCGTATCGATATCGAAAAGTTGAGGATTTCTACGATTGGCTTAAGGAACCGAACGACAAATTGAACGTCGATTTTTCATATCAATTTTGGATAATTAAGACCAGGAAAGGAATAATACACCGTGAAGAAACATCCATGGAGAATTTCGCAGACAGGTTACTACAGCTCTCAGACTGCAGTCAAACAAAGACGGCAGTATGTCCGTTATTCGAGATGACCCTCTCCCCGACAACAGATTGCGTTTTGCTACGGGGTTTGACGAGAAGGAAGGAGGAAAAAAGTCATTGTAGAGAGATGCAGTGAATATCGAGATGCTCTGACTCAGATGGTTAGTGATTGGGAAAATAAGTTAGCTGGGATAAAAACGAGCGGGGACCTGATGGGGTATTTATGATACCTCTCTCAATCCTATGTTACCTTCGTCGAGAATTGGGATGACGGCGTCGAGATAATACCAGATGGGTAGAACAGTACCTTCATTTAGAATTGTAATTGCAGAGGAAAAAGCGGAATGGAAACCATTTCGGGATGCTTTAAACAAATCTGAAGGAAATGAGTTTGACGTCCCTAAGCTATTATATTATCAACATTGATTATTTCCTTGTTGGCCATTTAATTCTTGCAGAAGAATGAACTCTTCTATGTAAATTTTAGTGTCAGAGCCTTCTTATGGCGTAGAAATGGGAAAAAGGTTAAGAATTACATAAAAAGGAGCCTACAATGAGTATTTTAATGACACGTACAAATCACACAAGAACAATTGGCATCATAATAGCAATTTCAGTGTCTTTGGTAGCCTTAGGCCCAATAACTTTCGGCAGTCAAGCAGCGCAAGCGCAAGGCAATCCATTCCGTGTCGCTGTAAGTGGCAGCGGCTTAGGACAAATAGTCTGTCCAGACGGTCAAAGTTTCCCTGCAAGATTCGGTCTCTTTGTCGAAGAAGAGCCGAACGGAGAGATAACTGGAGGCGCTTCCATAAGCGTGAACTCTGTTACGGTGAAATCTGCATTTGCTACTGACGCCCATGTCACCCCCAGCAGATTCACTGTTCAAGGAACAGAAACCATAGACAACCTTTGTGGAGGTATTAGTGGTACCAATTTCATACCAATCAGCGTTAGAGGGGAGTGTGACGATAGTTCAACAATACGGTTTAGTGCAGAAAATGGGCAGAGAGGGACTTTCATAGGAGAAGTCGAATGCAGCAGAATATCTAACTAAAAGAACGGCACAAAACAACACAAGCATTAAAATCGCTTATCTTTTTTTCTTATTTTCTTCGATTAGTCGAGAATTGCACTTGCAATGGAAAAGAAAGAGTGGAAGCCATTTCGAGATGCCTTATCTTATTTTGGAGTCCGCTCTTTATTCTGGTCGCCTTAGTTTCACGCTCATAATATCGTGCACCCATGTGTCATTTCCATGTGTCATTTCTTTATATAATTTGTTTAACAGTTTCTGGTTTAGTGCATTTATATTCACTTTTTTGCACTCATATTATTTCTAAAATGACAATTAGAGGGATTCGAGGAATTCCAGGTAACTAAATTGAAACAATGCCTATCTTAGTTTGAATGCCAATCCTCCTTGTACCAGTTTTGTACGTTTTTCATTCTTTTTTCCACTCACCGTGGTTACAAATAAGAAAGAGTCGTCTTTTACTCCCTTCTGGACAATTTGGTCCCTTCCTACTCAACGGTCCTAGTAAAGCGGCATAACCATCTCTTGAATGGATTATTTTGCTCTGGTTTTTGCCTAGACCTTGATGGTGATGACGACTACTGCTACTACTACTTCTTCTACCAGTAATGATAATAATGATAATTGTCTCTTCTATGGGAACATTATAAGAGATTAATACGAACTTTTAGTGTAATCTCTTATATTTATGTCCCAATTAGGGTATATTCCTACAAAAAATGAGTGGTTCTCATGATTACTCAACAACGTCAAAAGTGAAGGGAAGATGACGCTTAGAATCCAAGCTACTATCATTGGTGCATTGCTAGTATCAGCTGTGTGGCTTGTACTGCCTTCTGATATTACTGTATCATTACCACCACTACCAACAGCAGCATTTGCAACAACAACTACAACAAATGGTGGCGTTACCTGTGAAGGTGAGACTGCCACAATTGTTGGTACCAATGGCAACAATGACATAACTGGTACGTCAGGTCGAGATGTTATAGCAGCACTTGGTGGAAATGATAGGATAAGAGCACTAGGTGGAGATGACATTGTCTGCGGTGGAGCAGGTAATGATGACATGGATGGTGGAGAGGGTAGGGATGAGCTTGTTGGTAATCAAGGCAATGACAGAGCTAACGGTGGAGCAGGAAATGATATCTGTAATGCAGAATCTGAAATTAGTTGTAATGAACCAGATACAACAGCACCTGTTCTTACAGTACCTGAAGATATAACAGAGGAAGCAACAAGTGCAGAAGGAGCAGTAGTTCGGCACGAAGTATCTGCAGAAGATAGTGTTGATGGTCCAGTAGGGGTAACCTGTACTCCTGAATCAGGTTCTATATTCTCAATTGGTACAACAACTACTGTAACATGTACAGCTACAGATGCAGCTGGCAATACAGGTGCGGCATCATTTACAGTAACAGTACAAGATACAACACCGCCTACCATTACTGTACCTGAAGATATAACAGTACAAGCTACTAGCGGCTCAGATGTAGCAGTAGTTACATTCACAGTAACAGCACAAGATGATATAGATGGTACTGCTACACTAGATGAGGATAATACTCTCACACAAGATGACGATGTTGGAGGAGACATTACAATCACTTGCGACCCATCTTCTGGTTCTGAGTTTTCAATAGGTGAAACTGAAGTAGAATGTACAGCTACAGATGCAGCTGGCAATACAGGTGCGGCATCATTTACAGTAACAGTACAAGATACTACTCCACCTGTTCTTACAGTACCTGGAAATATGCGGGTAGAGGGTGGAGGAGTAATAACATGGGAAGTAACAGCACAAGATAATGTAGATGGTACTGCTACACTACATGAGGATAATACTCTCACACAAGATGATGTTGGAGGAGACATTACCATTACATGTCGCCCACCTTCTGGTTCTTCATTTTCAACAGGCGTAGATAGTCATTCAGTAGGGTGCACAGCTACAGATGAAGCTGGCAATACAGCAACAGCATTTTTTAGAATAAATACGCAATTATAACCCTCATCTGAAAGGAAGAGAAAAAAGAAAGATATGCGTCTTTCAAAATCCTTGGGGAGAGGACATCATCATTAGAAAAGGCAGCTTCCAAGTCGGATGTTGACTTCTTCATGGATGGGTTCGATGATGGTAATGATGACATCATGTTTGGCGGCTCTGGTGATGACGTCCTCGACGGCTTTGACGATGTAGTAAATAATGACAACTTGGATGGCGGCGCAGACACCGATACCTGCACAAGTGACCCAGACCCTGAGGTAAACTGTGAGTTAGACCCTTGAGAGAACGACGACGCAGAAAAATAAGTACAACTCACAAAAGAGTGTCTCTACAGCAACAAAACCTATCTTCTCTTCTTTTTCCTTCTCCCCTATCCTCTCCTTACTTCTTCAACTCCAAGCGAAGCATCTGGATTTGCGATATCAGAATGTTGACAATTTCTTTCAAGTCGAAAATTGCCTTGCTTTGCTAGTTCTGCAATCTGTGGACCAGAAGAAGACGAAGCTCTAAAGATTGCAAAAAGATAGTTTTTCAGTTCCTATGTAACGTACTCAATGCGCCAACAGATATCAGGCTAAGCCATAGATTGCTGGGGTTACTATCTGATTGGAGATGATAGATTGCAAAAGGATTTGATGCTTGTAGGACCTCAAAACTCTGATAAGATGGTGCATTTGAAGGTCACAAAGGGGCTTTTAGGTCCAAAGAATATGGCACACAAGACTTTGAAAGAGGTAGTTGAGCATAATTCGCTAAGGCTGACTTGTATGGCAAACTTGCAAATACATGCGCAGACATATCAAATGCGAAACTCAAAGAAAGACATTGAGGCATTCAAACTGATATCAAGCGGCGATGACGTGGATGTAGAGAAGAAGAATAGGGACCCATTCACCTTCGTACCATTCGCAAAGTTGATGTATAGTGCAAAAACAATGTGAAAAATCATCTGTTCTTGAGAGTGAATTTGGGTGAATTTAATGATGTTATGTTAAGAATTCGTGCATAATATTCAGCCTAAATCTCAATCTGGATAGGGGCAGCGTTACATGAGAAGAAAACAACGACTACCAACAAGATAGAATTGCTAGCCTAGGTCAAAAGCTTATGTTAGAAAATAGAGAACTTAAACAGGTACAATTTGTTTGCCTTTTTTTGGATATGATAATATTTTTATCCCACCTTCTGGTTACTGAGTGAGTATCAAATATGAACAAAAATAGGTTTACTATCAGTATTTCAGCAGGAATTGCAGTAGTCATGTTATTACTAACTGTAGGAACCGGAGCGGCTTCTATTATTTTTCTAAATACCGCAAATGCTCAGACACCAACATTAGGAGAACCAATTTTTGTAGAAAGGGGAACGGACGTAATTCAGGGAGAAATTGGCCCTAACATGACACAATACACTTTTACTTCTAATGGAACGATGAATGGTGACATAGAATACCATAAAACAGGGGAGTATATCAGTGTCTCCAAAGGTAACAATCTGACATTTGATAGAGGGCAAGGAGTAATGACGACCAATGATGGTAGTGAAACGGCAAACTATACATTCATAGAAGTGTTTAATGGTACGGCATATCAAGGGGCTTCAGCATATAGCACTAATTCCACAGGGGAACTATCCGTTTTGAATAATGCACTGGTTATATATAAAATTGAAGAAGACGAGAGTAGAAATTATGTGGGTACACAATGGCTTTGGAAGTAGTAAGTAGAATGATAATTCACTGGTGATTGTTAACCTAATTGATATAGTAGATTTTGAATACTCTCTTTATGGTCGTATATACTCGTGTAGCAAGTGCAGCAAAGATACCGAACTCTGTCTTTACTTTAGAGGATTATTGGGATGGTGGCATAGATACCAGATGGGTAGAACAATTCCTTCATTTAGAATAGCCCTTGCAATGGAGAAACAGGAATGGAAACCATTTTCTCAATGCTTTAGAAAGAAAGACAGAAAGACATTTGATGAGATGTGGGATAGTACTAGACTCTACCTATCTGGCTGTTCTAATTTTCATTTCTTCCCTTTTTCTTCTAAACAACACTCACCATTGAGATTCATTGTGAAATTATGTAGCGGGTATGGTATTGGACATTTTGGATTGGATAGGATTGAATTTCAGTTCGATAAAGCATGATACCGCCATACCAGATTGGCTCAATTAAGTTGTTGGTCCAAGTCTGTTGTTGCTGTAGTTGGTGATGCTTTCTCCTCTTTCGTTTTCCTTTCTATTCCTTATCTCCGCCTAGAGTTATGCTTGTTATTGACATCAGATAATAGCAAGAAGTACTATGCATAAGTTGATACAATTGCAAAACACTAACAATAAGAAAGAAGAAGCTATGAAGATGATAACCAAAGGAGGAGAATATGAATACACTCCAAAAGAAGGATTTGTACTCACACACTTCTTGACTGTGGAGAATGTGAAACGCTCTGCAGAGTTTTACCTTCGAATTCTCGGAGGGAAAGTTATCCGCAGTGGAGAACCCACTATCATCCAAATTGCCAATAGCTGGATAGTTTTAAACATAGGTGGCGGCCCAACTGACGATAAGCCGACTATAACTCTACATACACCTCAGAGTCCAAATGAGGCCAGTAACTTCATGATTATTCGTGTCGCAGACATCTGGTCCTCTTACACCGAATGGCAAAGTAGAGGAGCTGAATTCATTACAGAGCCAAAGGACCATGGTATTGAGATTCGCTGCTATATGCGTGACCCTGATGGCTATATCATAGAAGTCGGACAAACAACTGGAGGATTGAAAGACATCAAGGTGGGATAGAGGCAGATGGACTGATTAATCCACTTTTTGTGTACATATTCTATTTCATTTCAAGTTGAATTTTCAGACATAGAGTTATCTTATCCTTTTCACTATACCGCTCTAATAGTGAAAGAAGTTCACCTTGACAGAAGGTGGGCATCTCTAGCTTTTTCTCCTCCTCTCCCCTCTCTCCCTCACAAGTGCCTTCTGCTATTAATTATAGCACCTAGAACCTGTCCAGTAGTAATAGAGAGGATTGAGATGGCCGCGGCCACATTGCAAGCACAAAGGTGGAGCTGATTTCTGCACGTGGGTAGAACAATTCCTTCATTTCGAATTGTACTAGCAGAGGAAAAGAAAGAGTGGAAGCCCTTTCGAGATGCCTTAGACAAATCAGAGAGAAAGTTATTTGACGAGATGTGGGACATTCCAAGACTCTATGTTTCTGCTTGTTCAAATTCCTGCCAGTTGGTGCCGCTTCAGCCTATCATTATATCGATTCTCTTCCATCATTACAAAGAGCTCAAAGAATGCATTAGGGAGGTTGAGGAGATAATAAATGGTAAAGGTAATGTCGAGACGGAGAAGAATGATGATATGAAATACTCGACACCACAGGAAGACGAAGAAGAAGAAGCAACACCTGCTACCTTAGACAGTTTATTATAGAATAAATCTGAAAGCAGCTCTTATTCTTGCCGCTGTTTTTTCAATTCACGGTGAAATTGTGGATAATGTTATATCAAAGCAGCCAAAATCCTAAGAATTCCTTATAAAGGAAACATTCTACATACCTTATACGAAAATATATGATAACAAAGACTCCACGATTTACTATCTTAATTGTTGCAATGACTATATTGGGCGCAGGTGGCCCAATAACAGCAGCATTTGCTACATCTATTGGCGGGAATAATGATGATGACTCACTAGCAGATAGGATAATAGATGACGTTGAAGAAAACGTGGACAGGATAATAGATGAAGAGCTAGGTGAACTTCCAACTATACCATCCCCCCCTACAGCTGGTAGTGATGCTACCTGCGGTGGAGTACCTGCTACGATAGTTGGTACCGATGGTGATGACACTTTAATTGGTACAGATGATACAGATATCATTTCAGGTCTTGGGGGAAACGATAGAATAGAAGGATTAGATGAAGACGACTATATCTGTGGTGATGCTGGTGATGACACTCTGTTTGGCGACTCAGGTCATGACGGAATGATCGGTGGACCTGGTGAAGACTCCATGTTTGGGGGCGACGGTAGTGAAATCATGTACGGTAGCGAAGGTAACGACGAGATGGAAGGTAATGCTGATAGAGACTCCATGGCTGGCAGAGATGGTGATGACAGAATCTCTGGCGGCGACGGTGATGACGTTGTAGAAGGTGAAGAAGGCAATGACATTCTAAGAGGCGAAGCTGATAATGACTTGTTAGACGGAATTGACCAAGTAGTGGATAATGACAATTTAGATGGCGGTACAGGCACTGACCATTGTCTAAGTGACCCAGACCCTGAAGTCAACTGTGAGAACTGAGAGAGACACAAGAAGCGAGATACTTGGTGAAGGCAGTTGCGGCAGTTGTTGAGGTCGGGAGTCCAAATCTTCCCGGCCCACTTTTTGTTGTGGTTTTCTCTAAAATATTGTCGTGAGATGTTCGTTTACAGCCAGTCTGCGGCGGTATCCTAACCAGGCCATGCCTCACTTCCTCTCTGTTACAGTTTTTTCTGTAATGCTGCAGTTACGAAATTCTGTAACGTACAGATATCCCTCTTCAATCAATACTGGCAGCTCTAGGTTTACGAAAACCTCTAACTTCTTTTGAAGCCTAGACTTGATAACTCGGTCATAACCTTCTCTGACTTCCGAGTTAGCAGTCACAAATAGTTCCATTAAGCTTTCCTAAGGAACAACTCAGGAAAATAAGAAATGGTTGCTTTTAACCGCTTTGTTGGTTATTAGCGGCTTCCATGGGAATCTAAGACTCTGTTGATAACTAATGTGTGTGTTAAAATTCGAGCAGCGACGTCATAGAGACAGCATATATAGATAAACAATGAAAATTCTTAGCTGACTTGGGTTATGCGAATATACTACTACCACTACTACCCCATCATCAGATAACATTTAGATATAATTTAGTTGCAACGATAACTCTGTGCAGGATGCTGCATTAGTATTCTTAGGGGTAATCACTTTTGGATTGCTACTTGGGATAAATCCTTCGCATGGTTGGACGGTAGCAGTACTTTATTCAATTAGAAATAAAAGACCGTTACTGAGCAGCCTCACGAGCTCAAGCATACTTGCAGGTGCACATTTTCTATCTTCTATTGCTGCCGTGGCGGCCTTCATATTTGTAACTATGTTTATACAGATACCTCAAACTTACTTGAATTATGCTGTTGCTGCTGCCCTAGCAATATTGGCCTACTTATTCTGGAAGGAAAAGACTGAGGATTTGATTGAAACTCAACATGGACACTTACATCATGATTTTACAGAACAGCTTGAGCATGAACACCCACACTGGCATAACTGGGAGGGAAATCATATACATTTGCATCTTCATCAAAAACGCTCATTGCCAACTTTAACAGCAATAGCAGCTTTTGCGTTGGTATTGGGATTTGCCCATGAGGAGGAATTTGTAATATTGACATTGGCCGTTGGCGGCATTAACCCGTTATTCTTGATGGTTGCCTATGCTACGGCTGTAGCAGTTGGACTGATAGGAGTAACTGTACTGGCTGTTAAAGTCTACTCCCATATCCAACATAAGGTTATTCAATATACCAAATACCTGCCCAAGATTAGTGCCTTGATACTAGCGGTTATGGCTGTAGGCTTTGCAGTTGGACTTCTATGAATCATTTCGTCGCATGGAAACAGCGAAGAACGACGGGCACATCTCTGTATATACTGCAATCCCTGTAATCGAAAGTTTAGGCTCTAAGAGAAGCTGGTACGTAGTTTGAGGTACTGGCATAATCATAATTATTCATAGAGAATTCATAATTCCTGTTATGGGGATTCGCATTTCGAATCGCAGGCAACAACATAACATGAACCCATTTTGGAATTATATCTATACTCAAGACCAAACCCAACTGCAAGGACAGCAGATAGTATACTCCAAATAACCCAGGCTGCTATATTAATCACTCCGACTGTGTCTAGAATAGCTAATATGCCAAGTCCAAAAAATCCAACTCCAGTTATTTTGCAGTGGTATCTTCCACATGACCTATAATTGATTACACACATTGCACCAGCTGCAAACCAGCCTGCAACTAGTGCCCATCCTTCATACTCCCATGAAGGTAAATTATCTACTAACAGCATGTATCCGATAACTACTATCCAACCCCATAATGGAATCTCTCTATGCCTTACTATACCCTGACTGGATTCAATGGGCTGTTGGTGCTTTTCTTGTCGCTTGTCTTGATGTTTTTGTTTTTCTTCCATAGATTGTATATGAACTAACGACATTTTTCCTTTATACCCCACATATGGGGCACATTGTTAATAGAGATGAAACTATAGTATTAACAACATACGGGTGGTGGAATAATGACATATGAGACGTATAACAATGGAGTTCAACTATGAAGCTGCATGGAAGCAAATCTTTGGCTTGAATGCTAACAGAGTCGATGTTCTTGAGGCTCTTAGATGCTTTAAATGCGATACTCAGGGTCTAGCCATAATATGCAGGATAAAGCTGAAAGACAAAAACATGAATTTACAGGATTTACTGAGGGGAAAAGGTCTTCTCACAAATATAGAGCTTCTATACAAGGAAAAGGATGAATCGATGGTAGTATTCATAGAAGGCGGGTCCTGTGTTCCAAAACCGCCAAAGGGCATAAAACAGCCAAAAATGTTAATGGCTCGTCCTCCAGACTTTTTGGATGTAGATAGAATGAAGGTAGAAATGATAGGAAAAGAGAATGAAATAAAAAAGTTGCTTCATTATACGAACAAATGGGGTGACAATTCATTCAAGATTCTGGGTCTTACTTCTATTGATATAAAAGGAGGAGCATCGCTTCTATCAAAGCTGACTCCCAGACAAAGACAAATGCTCCTTACTGCATACGCTTTAGGTTACTATGATGTGCCAAGAAGAATTTCTTCAGATGAGCTCTCTAGGCACCTTAAAGTAGACAAGTCCACCATTGTGGAGCACCTGAGGAAATCTGAGAGAAAGCTTATCGGCAGTATTATAGCAGAATAAGAAAGAAGAATTCTAAGGTATATGAGAATAATACGTTCAATTGCATACTGTTTTGGCTCTTTTGTTATGATATATATTTTCTCCTAGATAGATTCTTTTTAATTCAATTGCGTGGTTGTCTTAGTAGGGAAATAAGATGCGCCGATTGTGGCTGCATTCCTTCAGAATGTAAGAGTAGTCCTTCGCCTAGAGAATGTCCCAATTGCATTTGGCAAGAATGCTGTTGTTGGATTTCAGTACAACGCTAGGATTACATTCTCGTGGGGCGTCAATCTTACAATTGCTAATCCTCCCTGCTGACGCTCCTGAACCTTTTACGAACTAGCAAAGCGACAGCAGCACTTCCAACAAATGTCGCAGTCCAGTAGAGCCATAAATTGCCAATGACGCCCGAAAAGAGTGCTGGTGCCAATGACCTAGCAGGGTTCATTGATGCACCAGAGATAAATGCTAGAAAGAATATGTCAAGACCGACCATTCCTCCTATTACCAAACCACCGAAACCTCGTAAGCCCTTGGTATAGACTACCACGTAAATAACAGCCATTAACAGTGCCGTAGCGATGACTTCTATTCCAAATACTAGCTGAAGAGTGTAGTAGTAGTCTGGTACATTTGCACCTAGCAAGGCTTCAGTCCCTATTACAGACATTACAAACAAGCTCGCTAGAAGTGCACCTGCAATCTCGGCTCCAAAATACTGTAGGAGTTGCAGTTTGGTAATATGACCAATAATGAGAAACCCAAGTGAAATAGCAGGGTTAAAGTGCGCCATCGATATCTTGCCAAATAGATAAACACCAATTGCAACGCCGACAAAAGGAGCAATCGCAATAAATGGTAGTCCCAGCTTGCCTCCAAACTTGGCGTCGATTACAACTGAACCTGTAGCTAATACTACAACTATAAATGTCCCTATTACTTCTGCAGCAAACCTTTTCTGTGTATGAGTTAGTTTAGCTACTATCCTGTCTTTGGAGGCCTTGAGCAATTTCTCTAACTCGTCTATCTATTTCGTCTCGAATCTCTCTGACCTTTTCAATAGGCTTACCTTTTGGGTCCTCAATTCCCCAATCTATGACGTTGTTTATGAAAAGCATGGGACATTCCGCCCTCTCAATGCAACCCATATTCACGGATTTTGTCGAACTTCTAATCATGTCCTCTGTAATTATCTTAGACTTTTGGTGACTGATGTCGATTCCAACTTCAGACATTACCTGAACCGCATGAGGGTTGATTTGAGAAACAGGTCTGGTTCCAGCGCTGATTGCTCGATAGCCTTTTGGTGCATATTTTTGGTTGAAGAACCCTTCAGCTATCTGGCTTCTTCCAGCATTCTCTACGCAAACAAAGAGAATTACCCTATCTTGTTGTTGTCGTCGTTGTGGTTGGACATTTTTCTGTTTGTTGCTTAGAAAACTGAACTTCATTTTTTCGCTATCACTTTACCGCCTTTATTACTACACTACTAATTCTCTTCTCACTCCCACCATTCCTTGGATTGCTATCGTCGTCCAAGTAAAGCTGTTCGCTAAGAACTTCGACATTTTGAAAACCTGCCTGTCTAATACTGTCAAGGTAATGTTCCTTTGTGAGCGCACCATCTATGCAGCCACACCATCTCTCTGTATCTGCATCGGCTGGAGCAATCTCTTTGTCGGTAACCAAGTCTAAAATTACCATCCTTCCGCTGCCACCTTGTTTTAGAATCCTGTAAATCTCCCTGAATGTGTCTACCTTATTCACAGTCAAATTAATAACACAGTTGCTAATCACGACATCAACTGAATTCTCATCAACCGGAATTCTATTTTCTATGTCTCCTTTTCTAAAGTCAACGTTAGTGTACCCTCCTTCCTTTGCGTTTCTTTTGGCTCGCTCTAGCATTTCATCAGTCATATCAATTCCAATAACCTTACCTGTATCGCTGACTTTATTTGCTGACAAAAATGCATCGATACCGCCTCCCGAACCGAGGTCTACAACTGTTTCGCCCTTCTGTAAATCGGCAAATTTGACTGGAGCTCCGCAGCCTACTCCTAGAATTGAGGCCTGTGGCACAGATTCAAGCTCGCTAGCGCCATAGCCTAAGACTGTAGCAGCTTGGGCTGGCGAACCTACTACTGCTCCATTTTCTCCAGAGCAGCAGGTAGGCCCACAACAGGAAGAAGTGCCAGATTCGTTAGTATCCCCTTGCAGTGCTATCTTGCTGTATGTTTTGCGTATTTCTTTCTTGATGTCTTGTTGTTGATGATGATTTTGTTGATTCCTCTTTTCCATCGCTATGCTTTACAATGGAAACTATTTAAGTTGTCAAGGGTAAACAATGAAAGTAGGTGTAAAGATGGAAACTATAAGGAAGAAGAAGAATCACTATACTAAGAACAGCCGTGTTATAAGACGAGAACTTCCAATTTACAAAGAAAGTAGCTGCAATTTTGAAGGATACAACCCCTCTTCATTGATGGCTGAAACTGCAAAGCTTAGAAACTTGATTACAAAGAGAGGAACCCTTGAGATTCTAATACCGCTTTGCTGCACCACGTACCCAGTACGATACAAAAAGTTTCGAGAGACTTTGAAGGGAATAAGCAGCAAAACTCTCGCTTATAGACTGCAGGAGCTGGAGAAAGGTGGCATATTGGAGAGGCATTCGTACAACGAAATTCCTCCTAGAGTGGAATATAACCTCACTCCAAAAGGTCAAGAACTGGTTGAATCAGTAATAGATTTGCTGCAATGGATGAGAAAATGGTCTCTACCTCAGAACCTGCAGCAAACAGAGACACAAAGCCGTTGAGAGGACGCATAATAGTATTACTATGATAATCTGAATTGTAAAAACATGTTCAACGTAGACTTTTTGATGATATATTTGCTCAGAGGCATGAGAGTTCAATAAGGAGTAACACACAGTGAGATGAATAAAGACAGAGACAGCGGCTCAGAAGAAAAAGGAAAAGGAAAAGGAAAAGAACGTCTGATTAAACTCAGAGACACTGGCGACGACAACGAGATGGTCGCAGTCAGAGTGGAAGAAAATGAAGATAAGGAGAGTCATGAAGAGAAATGACAGCCAGTAGAACCACAATCTTCAGAGATAATGAGGATGACGATTAGAAGCGCAAAAAATTAGGCAATGCCACAATTGCAATTAGTATCGCTGTAGGAGCTCTATTAGCTGCGAAATTATATTTTCTGTGGTTTTGGCCCTGGTGAAAAAGGAACGTGATAAATCCTTAGCTTCTTTTAGAGTTCTTTGCGTATTTGCTCGAGAGCCAGATTCATTATTTCGAATGTTCTACGTCTTAAACTCTCCCTAGTCTTGTCGGAGATATAGTCAACCTCTTTCTTCATACAAGAAATGTTGGCAGTTGGTTGTGTTAAGATTTTTGATATCTTCTATTATAGTATCTAAAAAATATATATGAGTGATAGCCTCAGCCTTGAGATATAGTTAAGTACAGTGCTTTTGTTGCAATATCACGATATATGAATAAAAAATAAAAACAACAGCAACAACGGTGACTATAGCAATACTGACAGTTACTTTGTTCATGGGAGCTGCAGTGGTATTGTCACTGCCTACCGCGAACCAAGCTGAAGCACTAGAGCCACGGGAGGTTGTTAAAGCAGTCAAAGAAGTTTCTGAAGAACTCGAAAAATTGTCCGAAGAGTTGCCAGAAGAGACTGACGACCCTAGCGAATTACTAGTAAAGATGTTAGTGTGTGCAAGAGAAGCCGTAGAAAGTAGGAGGCTTGTAGCCTGCGCTCTCGGCACCTGATTCTAAAAAGAGCAGTTTAGAGGAAGCAGCGGAGGTTGTGGTAATAATAGGGGCAGCTATGATGGAGGCAGTAGTGGTGAGGGACCACCAACTTGAGAGCTTTAGTAAAATCTAAAGAAAAATAACAACCATTTCTCTACTATTCCCTATCGAGAGAGTAAAAATAAGAGAAGAAATACTTACCGAAGTATTCACGGCCCAAAATGGACTTTCGCGACATTAAGCTGACCTGAAAATATCATTTTACCTCTAAATTAGTCTCATTTTTGAACTCAGTATTTTTCGCTTATTTAGATTATTTGAGATAGAATTCATTTTTTTGTGCAGTTTTGTACGTTTCTAACCCTTTTTCCGCTTACCGGTGTTATGAAGCAAGAAAAAGAGTCATGATTCTTCTTTTTTGTTATCTATTTCCGCACTAGGGGAATAGAGCAATAAACAATCGACCTGCTTCAGTGGAATTCCCAAATCCGTATTTGTCACACATTATCTTAAACCTGACTTAATTATTCAAAATAAAATTTGAATCTCTAAATTGAAGGATAGGAAAATACCAAAGTATGTTATGTTAAGCGCTTTCAACTAAATACAGCTAGATCGTTGATTATTCGACAGCATTATTCTTTTAACTCTTATTCTCTTAGGAGCCCCGGACGGTGCCTAAATGTACCAATATGACGATTAGTTTTTTGTCTATCTCAAGTCTCGCGGTTGA
>Ga0075418_10004771_pt1 | contig 15375 bp, 11 predicted proteins | sample SoiMetdeltSBSDD2_FD_81776 | JGI IMG/M metagenome (GOLD analysis project Ga0075418, IMG submission 81776) | Bulk soil microbial communities from a Populus tree surrounding site in Tennessee, USA - Soil MetaG P. deltoides SBSDD2 | ecosystem: Environmental > Terrestrial > Soil > Tree plantation...
CCAGGAGGATGACGTCATGGCCCGACCCGTTACTTATCCTGCACATATTGAACCGTTGGTGCAATTTGTTGAAGAAACGTCTCCTGAGCATATCATTACTGAAACTCACGCCAAGCTGCAAGCTGGTACCCCCGTGAAAGACATGCTGCTGGCTTCGGCCCTGGCGGTGGTACGTTCCTCTGACTTGCCACCTGGCCACCATGGTGGCCCGTTGCATCCATTGGCTGGCCTGCATGCGGTGCACCATATGGCGGCGCGTCTCCCAGGCGATTATGCCATGCTGCCGGTGATCCAAAACGTGGCGCTGTCGAACAAGCATATCCACTCCCCGGCCATGGGTCCCTACATCCTGCCAGAAGCCGCCCCGGTGTCTGCAAATGACAGCATCGAGGACACTCGCGAAGCTCTATACTCGGCGCTGGATCGTGGGGTCTACAACGCTGCTGATCATTATTTCCTCTACTTCATGCAAAAGCTTTCGCCCATGCAGGTGTTGGAGGAGATGCTGAACATTGCCATTCCGAAAAACCAGCTCGATGATCACTACTTTCTCTTTCCCGTCTTCACCTGGCGGGCACTCGAATACTTTGGCTGGGACTATATGCAGTACATCGGACGGGCACCAGCGCGTTATATCACGCGTATGACCGCCCCTACATCGCTGGACGACGTGGATGCGCTTATCGAGGAGCACGGTCTGCTGCAGCGTAAACTCCGCACTGCGACTGGTGACGATGAGACCCTGGCCATTACAGCTCTGGCAGAGGACATCGGGCACTGCGATCAGTTCGCAGAGATTCCGGCGCTCCTGGCACAGGCGCTGGCCCAGGGCCTGTCGCTGGAAGGTGTGGGTGAAGGCCTGTCGGTAGGGGGCTCCAAACTCTTCCTGCGCTCCCAGACTGGCAATCCGATGGACGTGCACATCAACACGGGCGCCAACACCCGGCGCTGGTTGCTGCGGCAGCCCGAACTCTCCCTGCGCACCAAGCTGCGGGCCTTGTTTGTGTGGCATAGCGGGCCGGAAGTGCGTACGGCCCAGCGCAAGCTCGCATCAGTTATGCAGCCCGAGCCGGAGCGTGTGGCAGCACTGCCTTTCCGCACCCAGGACGAACTCCTTGAGGAGATTGAAGGGCTCATCAGCAGTCTCCCGGCTGGCGAGCGGCTGCCCGGGGTGAATCTCGGCACCTTGCGCTGCACTGACGAGGTCAAACAGGCTGCGGCCATGGCTCAACAGTACGCCAACTGTGGGTACGCTCCTGAACCCCTGATCACCACGCTGGGCAAGATTGCCTGTCGTGATAATTTCACGGAGATGCACGCCTACAAGCATCACCAGGCGACCTACGAGGAGTTCTATGCCACGCGGCCATCCCTACGCTGGCACCATCTCGTGGCAGCAGTGCAGGCGGCCGCCATCTCGCATGGCCGTACGCAGGAAGTCTATGAGTATGCGACAGGGATGCTGCACTTCTAAGAGAGATGGCCAGCGGTCAACCAAATGTATTGGGGCTGTTCTCTCTCCTGGTGGGAGATGGTTTTATCGCAGGGTGAGGGGCCCCGTAGCTCACAGCCCCTCACCTTGCTCACGTAAGGCACGCAGCTGCGCTTCGACTGTTGCCAGGCGAGCTTCTGCCTCTGCACGTGCTGCAGCTTCGCGTCTGGCGTGTGCTTCGGCCTCCTGGCGTGCCTGCTCCGCTTCCTGCCGTGCCTGGTCAGCTTCGCGATATGACAGGAGTCGCTGACCGGTGGTTGGCTCCACAAAGCGCAAGACGCCGTGGACGAGGTGTAGCTCCAAGCCTAACACATTGCTGTACAGCGTGAGCGTGCCATCCGGCAAAACTGTCGTAGGCATCAGTTCATAATTGTCGCCTACCAGAGACAAGCCGCGCAGCGGTGGTCTGAGGTAATCACTCGTCGGATCGTATTGCATATACTCCTGCACGCCGAGAAATGCATAGGTACCACGCTTTGGCCCCTGATCCTGGCTGCGGGTCCGTCGAGATGTAATCTCCATGACAAAATCGGGGGCTTTGGGTTCATTCCATAGCATATACGACGAGCGACGGTGTGTCGGGGCTCCAAAGACGACGAAGACATCAGGAGCGACGACGGCTTCAGGATTACCTTCTTCATAGTAGACGAAGAGATTGCCTGACACATACACATCGGCGCGTTGCTGGAAGTACGCACCGAGAGCCTCCACAGCATACGTCAAGGGCTCACGCTGAAAGTCACTTTCAGCCATAGGCTGACCGTCCTCACTGGGGTAGTCGACGTGCGCTCTGGGGGGGCTGCTGGAGATGGCCATGGCGAGACACCTCACACGAAGGAGGGTTACAAGACAATCACACCCACTCTGTGTCGCAGTATAGCCTGTCCTCGGTGACAAAGCGAGGGACGAAAAGGCCTCACATCGTGTACGCCGCGGGCAAGCCTCTGCCCTTGTCATCGTGATTGGTAAGCCACCGGTACTTTAGTTTTCTTATTGAGATTATGCAATTTACAAGAGTTCCTCTCTGGGATGCGATCATGGTAGGGATCACCTTCTCCAGCGCCGACGCCACGGCGGTGCGCGCTCTTCCACGGCTACCGGGGCTGTGGGTGCTCAGTCAGCGCTGGAGCGCCGGGTGGTATCGCTAGCTCTCCGCCCACACCTGCGTGTACAATTTCTCACCCCATCGAAGGAGGCATGGAGCATGCTATGGACAAAACCTATGTCGAATACCGTGATGGCGTCTACTACATTGCGAACACCCGCGTGACGCTCGACTCCCTCGTCTATGCATACGGGGAAGGGCATAGCCCTGAGACGATCGCACAGGCGTTTTGGATTGATCACGAGCAGGTCTATGGTGCAATCACATTTTATCTGGCGCACCGGCAGGAGGTTGACGAGTACATACGCAAGGGTGAAGCCGAACAGGATGCCCTCCGCGAGGACCTCCACAGACGTTCCCCTGCGTTGCACCAGAAACTTGCAGTGGCAAAGCGTCCCAGGGGAGCGACTCGGTGAGCCAGGTTCGCTTCCAAGCGGACGGGAACTTGAACCACATCATTGTCCAAGCGGCACAGCGCCGCGAGCCGACGCTTGATTTTCAGACGGCACACACGGCAAGCTTGTTGGGCGTCAGTGACTCGGACGCTTTAGGGCGCGCAACGCGTGAGGGACGGCTGCTGGTCACGCACGATTTCCACGATATGCCCCAGCATTTTGCTGCCTTTATCCAAGACCAGATGAGTGCGGGTGTCCTACTGGTACCGCAGCCTCTGCCTGTTGCAGCGGTGGTGGAGGATCTCCTCCTGATCTGGGCGGCAACTGAGGCCGAAGACTGGCATAATTGCATCACGTCTTTGCCGCTTTTACGCAGCGGCGGGCAGCGCGAACTTATAGCCCACGCGGATGGCCGAGTCGGCACGGCTGGCACAGGAGTGCCTTCCTCACCCCGCCCCGCTCCCGCCACAATACGGTTGGCCAATTTTTGCCGGTAGGGCTTCTAAGCACTACAGAGTAGGAGGCCATTTACGAGAGTGCTGCCAGCAGCGCCCTAGCCTCTTGGAGGTCGGCGGTGTCAAAGCCCTCGGTGAACCAATCGTAGACTTCGGCCAAGAGCTGATGGGCATCGGCGCGCTTGCCCTGTTGCTGCCACAGGCGCGCGAGGCTCATGGCGGCACGCAGTTCTAGGGACTTCGCCTCCTGGCAGCGAGCGACATCCAGGGCTCGCCGCAACCAGGTTTCCGCCTCCTCTGGCTGTGCCATTGCCTGCCGCAGGAGCAAGACACCCCGGAGGCGATGGACTTCTGCTTCCCACCAGCGTTCCTCATGCTCCTCCATCAGGGTGTGGGCCTCGGCCAGCGCCTGGAGGCCGTCTTCCGGGTGACCAAAGCGGTCAGAGACTTCCACCAGCAAGATGCAAAACCATGGGACGCCAAACGCTGACCCGGTGGCCCGCCGGGCGGCGAACCCCTGGCGGACCTGGGCCGTCCCTTCCTCGCACTGGCTCTGCATGGCCAGCGCCCATCCACGCAAGCTCGTTCCCATACCCGCCCAGAAGGGAAAGCCCTGCTCAGTCGCGAGCACGATGATGGCCTCTGCCTGCTCGTGCACTGCCAGTCCCCGAGTTCACGCGCTGTGTGAAATTGTGGCCATGCAATATAATACCTCCAAAGACCAAAAAGGACTGGAGCAAGCTGCGAAGTCTCGCCCATCTGCTGACACAACGCGTATGCCTGGGTATAGGCGTGCTCCATCTCGGGCGCTGCGTGCCCTTTGGGCATCAGCAGTGTCGCACCGAGGGCGATGTGCATGGTCAAAGCGTACTGGGTCCGCTCAGGGGTCTCTGGCAGGGTCTTGAGCAACCCGATCCCAGTGGTGAAGTGGCTGATGGCTTCCACATTGGCCGAGCGTTCGCTCGCTTGTTGGCCTGCACCCTGCCAGCATACCACCGCCTGCTCAGTGCAGCCGGCCACGGTGTAGTGCTGGGCCACCAGCTCCGGTTGGGTCGCCACCAAGCCGGGGAACCGTGTTTCTAACACCTGGGCAATACGCTGATGGTGCTGCTGGCGGGTGCTCCACAATAAGGACTGATAGGCCGTTTCCTGGATCAGGGCGTGCTTGAACAGGTAGATCGCCTGCGGCGGGACGCCGCGCTGGTAGAGCAGTTCGGCCTCGACCAGCCGCGCCAGAGCCTGCTGCAACGACGCCTCGTCCAAGGGCGCCACGGCCTGGAGCACTTCATACGTGAAGGTGCGCCCCAGGACCGCCCCCAGTTGGGCCACGGCTTTGACCGACGCCAGACGGTCCAGTCGGGCCATCAGGGAGTCGTACAGCGTGGCGGGAATGGCCAGCGACGGCAAGGGTCCCGTCAGCTCATAGCGCTCCTGAGTTTCTCGTAGCAGGCCTGATTCCAGCACTGTCTTGATCAGCTCTTCCACGAACAGCGGGACTCCATCCGTCTTAGTCACGATGTGCTGGAATACGTCTGGGGGCAGAGTTTTCCCCTCGGTCACCCGCGCAATCATCACCTCCACCTAGGGCTGGGGCAGACGCTGCAGCGCTATGGGGGTCAGATGTGTGCGCAAGCCCCACGGCGGATCAAACTCAGGCCGACAGGTCAGCAGCGCCAAGAGCCGGGCCGTTGGCCCCTGCTCCACCAGCAGAGTGAGAAACTCCAGCGTCGAGGGGTCGATCCAGTGCAGGTCTTCCACGACGAAGAGGACGGGCTGCTGCTCGGTAAGCGCCAGGAGCCAAGTCAGCAGCGCTTCCAGGGTTTTCTGTTTCTGCCGCTGCGGCGTCAGTGTGAGGGGCGGATAGCGCTCTTCTGGGAGAGGCAACGACAGCAGGGCGGCCAGGAGGGGCACCACCTCCGCCAGCGGGAGCGGAGAGGACCGCAACGCGTCCGCCAGCCTCCCCAGCCTGTCTTCCGGCGTATCGTTCTGGCGAAAAGCCAGGGCCCGCTCTAGATGAGCAATGACAGGGTAGAGGGCGCTATGCTGGTGATAGGGGGAACAGCGGTACTCGATGCGCAGCGTGGCTGCGCCGATAATCTTGTCTTTCACCACCTGCACGAGGCGCGATTTGCCAATGCCGGCCTCGCTACTCAGCACCACAATGTGGCCCCGGCCGGCCCGGACCTGGGCCCAGCGGTCCCGCAGTATGCCCACCTCGTGCTCGCGGCCCACCAGCGGCGTGAGACCACGAGCCGCCGCGACATCGAAGCGCTGTTGCACCTCTGTGGAGCGCACCACCTGATACACCTGGAGGGGCGTGGCCACGCCTTTGAGCGTCTGGCCTCCGAGCGTGTGGCAGGTGAAATAGCCCTGGATGAGCCGCTGCGTCGCCGCGCTGATGACCACGGTATCGGGTGTCGCCAGCCCCTGAAGGCGGGCCGCGATATTCGGCGTGTCACCCAACGCGAGCTGTTCCTGCCGTCCGCCGCTCCCCATCTCCCCCACGACGACCAGGTGCACTCCCGGCCGCTGTCCCAGGCGGTGATTAAGGGTGTGCAGCGCCTCCACAATGCCCAAGCCAGTGTGGACGGCGCGTTGCGCATCGTCTTCGTGTGCCTGGGGATAGCCAAAATAGATCAGTAGGCCATCCCCGAGATACTGGGCGATATGGCCCTCAAAGTGCTGGATGACCTCGGCACAGGCGGCTTGATAGGCGCGCACTACCTCCCGCAAATCTTCGGGATCGAGCTGGCTAGAGAGCGCAGTCGAATCCACCAGATCACAGAACAGCACGGTGAGCTGCCGGCGTTCGTCCTCAGGCCGATGTGAGGCAGTCTCTGCCGATGCGGCCTGGAGCGGGGCAGCAGGCAGGGCATGAGGAGGCTGCACTATCTGGGGAGCGAGTGGGATAGGCGGTGGCAGCGCTCCTGCATCGCCTGTCCAGACGAGGACTCTACCCTCCTCATCCACCGCCAGGCGTTTCGCGTCAATCATTTCCTCTTTGAGGCCTTCGAGATACTCGTCATCCAGGTGGAAACGCAGCTTGAGCGCACGATAGGAAAGGCGTTTTTCACGTGCGAGCAGATCGATGACCTTGCGCCAGGATCTCAGCAAATTCCATGGATCGCTCCTCCACCTGCGCCAGCGCGTCTTCATCAGGCACTTTAGTGGGTGGGAAGACGAGAGTCAACTGACCATAAAGGCGACCCGTGCCATCGACGCAGCCTGGGAGGCTTGCAGATGACTACTCGTTGTAGCCCCATCGAGGTCCTCAACGAGGGCCACGAGTAGGGAACAACGACATCGCAAGCCAGCCGAGCGTATGGAGGCGGTGACGCTGCGGGGAAGCGGGCCATCGGCTCCCTGCCACCTTCCCTGTGGGAAGAAGATGCCGTTACGCCCCTGCCCGGTCTCGGCGGAGTGGCTCACAAGCGAGTCGGACAGGAAGCGAAAGCTCGACTCAGTCCTCACTGAGTCCGAGCAGTCTAGCTACGCAGGGTCTGCTCTGCGGATCCTCCATCAGCAGCTGTTTGGGTATAGTGGCGGAGTCAGAATAATCAGCATCGCGAGAGATTCTGTTGCCCTTGATTTCAATGACGGCCACACCTCGTAACGTAAATGGCGTGCCTGTCCCGCAGAACCCTGGGCTGTCTACGGCGGTCCAGGTCCATTCGAAAAACCCCTGCTGCCCTTGACAGGCACTCCGCCCCAACTCGAAGCGGGAGTAGAGGAAGCCGGCGAAGAAGGGGACAATCCCAAGGAACTGGTCGCGGCCTACGGCCAGTGGTTGCGTGGGGTTCGTTGGGATATCGAAATACACAATATCATCCGTAAACACGTCGGAAAACATGGCGGTGGCGTCTTGGAGATTGGCGTTCCAAAAATTCACCCACTTTTGGCCAATGCGTGCGCACTGGCTCTGAGCATCATCTGCCCGAACCTGGGCACCCATCAATATCATCGCTGCACACAGAGCCGTCACGGCTATTGTCCGCTTCATGTGGTGACCTCCCCTTGGTGAACTTAGCTGATTCCCGGGACGTCTTTGACGTTACGTCCTTTCCTGTCCGCCCAATTTGCCATTGCCCTTGCTTCAGCCATCCCCGCCTGCGAGCGGTGACCTCAGCTTTGTCGGGCCGGGTACGCATACCGATTGCCCGGTGCATGCTTTAGCAAAGACGATGCCAGAGCACACATGTGGCAATGCCCTTGTAATGGCGAGTTATTCTGCTTGCATAGGAGCTGCTCATACCCAATAATGGGTGCCCACACATGGGTCTGCACCCCATGTGTGGGGCTTCACGCTCCCCACGTTCACACGCCTGGTGACAAACGGAAGGAGAAGCCGTCATGGCCGGCCCAGGCCCGCTGTCATCCGTCCATCCTACCGACCGCCTCGTCGGCCAGGCGCCGGTGATGGGTGCCTTGCGCGCGCAGATCCGCCACTTAGCAGCATTCGATAGCATCGGGAGTGCCTTTGTCCCCACGGTGTTGCTGCAGGGCGAGACGGGGACGGGGAAGGGGCTGGTGGCACGGGTCATCCACGACAGTGGCCCCCGCGCCCGGGGACCATTCCTCGATGTCAATTGTGCCGCCATCCCGGAGACCTTGCTGGAGGCAGAGCTGTTTGGCTTCGAAGCCGGCGCGTTCACCGATGCCAGACGTGCCAAGCCGGGCCTTTTCCAGGCGGCGGCAGGAGGCACCTTGTTCCTGGACGAGATCGATGCCCTCCCCCTGGCGCTGCAGCACAAGCTCCTCAAGGCGATCGAGGAAAAGCGCATACGGCGTCTGGGAGCGGTGCGAGAACACCTCGTGGATGTCAAGCTCATTGCCGCCACCCAGGCGGATTTGAACGCGCGCGTTAGCGAAGGGCACTTCCGCGCCGACCTGTATCATCGTCTGGCGGTCATTCTCTTGCACATACCTCCCTTGCGTGAGCGGGGGGAGGATATCCTTGTCCTCGCGCGGGAGTTTTTGTGGCGCTATGCAGAGGCACATCGGCTGATCCCCAAACAGTTGAGCCCGGAGGCTGGGACGTGGCTTCAGAGCTATGCCTGGCCAGGCAACGTGCGCGAACTGAGCCATCTGATGGAACGGGTGACGCTCTTACATCCGGAGGTGGTCCTCGATGCGTCCAGCATAGAGCGGCTGTGCCTGGGACAGCCGCAGCCTGTTGCACCAGTGGGGGAGGGAACTGCCCAGGGAGACAGTGAACCTCAGGAGGAGCCCACGCGCATTCGGCAGGCACTCATCCAGAGCGGGGGCAATGTGGTGCGAGCAGCGCGCCTGCTGGGGCTTAGCCGCGATGCCGTGCGCTATCGTATGCGGCAGTATGGGATTCAGCGGCCGCTCTCAGATCTCTCTTCCCCCCTGATGGGGGAGGAGCCAGGTCGAGGGGCAAGGCCACGACAGCCCATCATTCCGCACTCTGCCCTCGCCGTTTTGAAGGGAACGGGTCAGGGGGCGGGGTGTCCACACCTCTGGCTGAAGGCCGGGGCCTGCCGCCGCACGAGGAGGCCATTGCGCTGGCTCCTGCCTGGGAGCAGAAGCCGGTGGCGGTGCTGGCGATTGAGCTGACCTGGCCGGCGGCCGTCGAGGGTGCGGTCCCGCGCTATGAACCCTGGACAGTGGTGACCCGCTGGGAACAGATCATCGTGGAGAAGGTGCAAGGACTTGGCGGCGTGATCCTCCAGCACGCGCCATCGTTGCTCCTCGCCGGCTTTGGGCTGCCTCACACGCTGGAGTAGTTGCCGCAGCGAGCGGTGCAGGCGACGCTAGTGCTCCGGCAACTGACCGCAGGAGCCGAAGGCGCGATCCCAGGGGAGCCGCATCCGGCGATGCGGCAGGCTGTGCACTGGGGCCAGGTGTTGGTGGATAGCCGAGCCAACGAGCCCACGTCACGGCTGCTGCTGGTAGGGGAGACGCTGGCGCTGCCGGTGCGGCTGCTGGGCCACGCCGCCGTGGGCGACATTCTGGTCTCGCCTGAGGTCGGGCGGCTGGTCGAGGCATGGTTCGAGCTGCACACGTGCGCGGGGTTACTGGGAACTGAAGCGTATACTGTGGTCGGCCTCAGGCCACAGCGTATCCTGTTGCGGATGCATGGGTCGCATCTGTTAAGCCGATTCGTGGGGCGGGCACACGAAATGGCCACCTTACAGGCCCTGGAGCTGCAAGTCGAACAGGGGCGTGGGCAGGTGGTGGGTCTGGTGGGTGAACCCGGCGTCGGCAAGTCCCGCCTGTGCTATGAATTCATGCGGTCGCACCACAGTCATGGATGGCAGAGCCACGAGACCAGTGCGGATTCCTATAGCCAGGCGACGGCATACCTCCCGGTCATCGATCTGCTCAAAGCCTACTTTCACATCGCAGAGCGCGATGATGTGTCGACAATGCACGCGAAAGTTTCTGACAAGCTCCTCACGTTGGATAAGGCCCTCGGGCCGACCCTGCCCGCCCTCCTGACGCTGCTGGACGTGCCGGTCGAAGACCCCGCATGGCAATCCCTCGACCCACCACAGCGCCGCCAGCGGACCCTGGCGGCGATCAAGTGGTTGCTGCTGGAAGAAAGCCGCGTGCAGCCCCTGCTTCTGGTGGTCGAAAACCTCCACTGGATCGACACCGAGACGCAGGCCGTGCTAGAGAGCCTGCTCGAGAGCCTCCCGGCGGCGCGGCTCTTCCTCCTCGTGACGTATCGCCCAGAGTACCAGCACGCCTGGGGGAGCAAGACCTACTACACGCAACTCCGGCTCGACCCGCTGGCCCCTGCGCATGCTCACGAACTCCTGACAGCCCTCCTGGGAGTGGACGCTAGCCTTGAGCCGCTGGCCCAACACTTGGTCGAGCGCACCGAGGGGAATCCCCTGTTTCTGGAGGAGAGCGTCCGCATGCTGGTGGAAACGCAGGAGCTCGTGGGGGAACGAGGAGCCTATCACGTGGCAAAGCCGCTCGTCAGTCTGCAGGTGCCGATCACAGTGCAGGCGATCCTGGCCGCGCGCATGGACCGGCTGTCAGGTGAGGCAAAGCGTCTGCTCCAGGCCGCGGCCGTCATCGGCAGAGATGTCCCACTGCCCCTCCTGCAGGCCATCGCCGAGCAGCCTGAGGAGGAGGTCCGGCACGGCCTCCGACACTTGCAGGCCGCTGAGTTCCTCTATGAGACCCGCCTCTTTCCCGAGCATGCGTACACCTTCAAGCATGCCCTCACCCAGCAGGCCGCCTATGGGAATCTCCCACACGAGCGGCGGCGTCTCCTCCACGCGCTGATCGTGCAGGCGCTGGAAACGCTCTCTGCCGAGCGGCGCGGCGAACATATCGAACGTCTCGCGGACCATGCATTCCGGGGTGAGATGTGGGAGCAAGCCGTGGCCTATTGTCGCCAGGCTGGTGCCAAGGCGAGTGCGCGCTTGGCTAGCCGAGAGAGGCAGTGACGCACTTAGAGCAGGCGCTGGCGGCCCTGCAACATCTCCCCGAGAGTCGAGATACACGTGTGCAGGCCGTCGATATTCGGCTTGAGCTGCGCTCGGCACTGGCCCCGTCTGGCAACTCTGATCGTATTCTGGCATACCTGCGTGAGGCCGAGACCCTCGCTGCGGCCCTCGATGACCCGCATCGGCTAGAACAGATCTCTGTCTTTCTGTCAAATTATTTCTACCGCATAGGCGCGTATGACCAGGCGGTTACCGCCGCTCAGCGCACCCTAGCGCTCGCCACGGCCAGCGGGGATGTCGTCCAGCACGCGTTGGCAAACCAATATCTCGGCCTCGCCTACCATTCCCAGGGCGCCTATCGTCAGGCGATCGACTGCCTTAGGCAGACCGTGGCATCCCTTGAAGGGGCGCGGTGCTACGAGCGCTTCGGGCACGTCTTCCTGCCTGCCGTGCAATCCCGTGCCCTCCTCACCTTATGCCATGCCGAACTGGGAACGTTCGCCGAAGGAAGGGTCCTGGGCGAAGAAGGGTTGCGGATTGCCGAAGTGGTTGCTCACCCCGCGAGCCTTATGTGGGCCTATTCCGGGATCGGTCTACTGTCCCTCCGCCAAGGGAGCGACCTGCGCAGGATCCTCCCCTTGCTTGAACGGGCCGTAGGCATCTGCCACGAGGCGGACCTCCCATCTTATTTCCCCTGGGCGGCCTCGGTCTTGGGTGCGGCATACACCCTCGGTGGACGCATTGCCGACGCTGTGTCACTCCTTACACAGGCGATGGAGCAGACGACTACGATGGCAAGAGTAAATAACCAGGCGCTCTGCTGTCTTCTCCTGGGAGAGGCTCAGATGCTAGCCGGCCGCATGGAGGAGGCACACGCCCTCATCGAGCGTACGCTAGCATTCACCCGTGAGTACCAGGAACGCGTCCACCAGGCGTATGCCTTCCGGCTCCTCGGCGAGATTGCGGCGCGGCGCGATCCCCCGCAGCTTGAATCAGCCGAAGCCTCCTACCACCAAGCCCTCGCCTTAGCCGAGGAGTTAGAGATGCGTCCGCTCCAGGCCCATTCCCATCGGGGCCTCGGCATCCTCTATACTCAGATCGGCCGGCAGGAGCAGGCCCGTGAGGAGCTGTCCACTGCCGTCGCGTTGTACCGTGCCATGGCGATGCAGTTTTGGCTGCCCCAAGCAGAGGCGGCGCTGGTGCAGGTCATATGAGGCGCCTGGCAGCGATCGTGCCCCTGCCACGTGTCCACCTGGTGCGGTATGGCGGTGGTCTGGCACCGCACCATCCAGGGTTCCCTATGGTGACCTCCTTAGCGTAGCCGTTGCCGCAACCACACTCTTAAACCACGCGGTTTGATTGGTAGTCGTCCGCGCCTCTTCGATGAAACGCGCTAGCATGCTGGCGTTGATCCCTGGCAGCACTCGACTGGTGTCAGACACCCTATAGGCATGCTCTATCAAACACTGTATCTCAACCTCCCTGCCCGTATAACGCCATACTTCCGGTACACCAAGGGCCGCATAGATCGGGAATTTATCTAGCGATGACCGCGTAATGTCGACCTCGATCACTAAGTCTGGCGGTGGATCAACAGCCAAGTCAAGTGAACGATCCGGTGCGATAGCATCTGCATGGTCGAGATAAAAGCAGGCGTCTGGCTCGAAGCCACGTGCCAGATCCTCCCGTACAAATGTCGTCGAACCCAGACTGCGGTAATGCAAATCACGTGCGAAGGCGGCCGCTTCGACCACCTGTGTGAGGGTGGTTTTGATCCATTCATGCTCTTGCGAGGGCACACGCAGCTCCACTGTCCCACAGTCATACGCCAACAAGACACCACACTGCTCACCACGATCGGCAAGAAGCTGCTGAAACGTCCGCCAAGAGACGCCGTGCATAATGACGTGGTCTTGTTCTAAGAGCAGGCTCATCGACCATGTCTCCTTAGCCGTGTGGCTTCGATTGCGAACTCGTCGCCATTATGATTGATTCCCACCCTGGAGAATAGGCACGTCACACGCCCTTTGCAAACCTCTGCTGCCAGCTATCAAAACCTCCAGACATGAGTGCGCCCTCACCCAGCAGGAGCCATGCTCGGCCACTGACGCGACCGAACAGAGCCTCATAGGTCACGATGCAGGGCCTCAAGGAATGCCATCAGCTGCCCTTGTACATCGGTGAGCGTTACGGACATGCCGGCAACTAAAGGACGCAGCTTAGCCCACTCCAAGGTATAGCCGTAGGCGTGGCGAAAGAAATGCCGGAATGCGAGATAGTCTTGCAGGCGCAGCCATAGCGCCTCGTGCGATACTGCTGGTCGTATACCGGGAAGCTCGTGAGCCATTTGCGCCAGGAGGTTTGCGTGCGAACAGGCACCCCCAGGAAGACCACCATCGACTGTTACAACGATACGCTCAAGTATGCGTTCACAGCCAGTATAAAACTGGTGCAAATAGCTAGCGAGAGCATTCAGCGCAAACTGTGATGGAGTTTCCTCAAGAGGACCAAGACCCTCCTGGACAGCCTGCACAATGTGTCCAAGAGCCGCTAATTCATCCTCAACGAGTTCCTTGAGGGCACGTAATGGATCTTCTGACATCGTCTTCTCCCCCAAGATACGTGCACGCAATGCCTCTCCAGCTTGCTCCAAGTCCACCAGATCTACATCCAAGCCAGGGGGCAAAAGCTCACGTAACGCTGCCCAAGCCTGAAAGAACTGCTCTGGTGGAATCCCTTCCACTGCCAGATCCAGGTCAGAGCCAGGATGCCACGTGCCGCGTCCCACGACGGAGCCAAATGGGATCACGCGCCTTGCCCGAAAGCGGTCACGCAAGATTTGTGCACAGCGTGTCGCAAATGCTAGGGCCTCTTGTTGTTGGACGTTAGTCGTGTCAGCCATCACCGTTGCCCACGTAGTATGTCGCCAGTCCATCCCAGGTCCACTCCCTGGTAGTGAAAAAGCCAATAACTGTGATATAGGACCATATGAGATTAACATAGTAGGGGCTTCCTGTGAAATGTACGTATAATTTCTGACGTCTGCCTATAGAGGCAGGGGAAAGAGTAGAGGAGTCAAGCATGTGTATGCAGCAAGACCTTGTTTTCAAGTGTGCAATGTGCGATGATCGCATGCACAGACGAGAAAGATGCGACTACCCTACACAGATACTCCTGGTATCTGGGGAGCAGTGCAAGAGGCCTAGGTGGAAGGCATGAGGGGACCGCAAGAGGAGAACATCATGGCGGCTTCTGAAGTCTATTATATGAATGCCCGTAGCGAATCGCCACAGACGGGTCTAGTAGCGAAGATGTTGACCGTCTTCGAGGCAGCTGGATTGGATCAGCTGATCCAGCCGGGTGATCTCGTGGCGATCAAGATCCACTGTGGAGAGTGGAATAACACGGCCTATCTGCGTCCGGTCTATCCACGGGCGCTGGCTGACAGAATTAAGGAGCTGGGTGGCCGGCCTTTTGTGTGCGATACGACGACGTTGACCTATCAGCCATACGCCTCACGCGCTACTGAGCTCGATCTCAAGATGACAGCAGAGCGCAATGGTTTTAGCCCGGCGGTCCTGGGTTGCCCCTTTATCTGTGCTGACGGTTTTATTGGGACAGGCGATTACCGCGTGGATATTCCCACCGGGTATCTCCTAAAAGAAGCCTACATTGCCCAGGCGATTGCGGCTGCGGACGTGCTCATCTGCCTGACCCACTTCAAGGGCCATCCGATGGGCGTCATCGGTGGTGCCATTAAGAACCTCGGCATCGGCTGCCAGTCCAAGCGCGGCAAGCACAACGTCCACTTGGGAGGCCATCCTAAGTACAGTGTGGCGAATGCGGCCATCTGGCATCCGGAGAATTTTAAGGGCAAGGCGCACATGGAGGATTGGAAAATCCTCGAAGACTGCTGCCCATATGGGCTCTTCCAGGTGGATGATACGACGATTCACTGGGATCGGGCCCGGTGCACGAGCTGGCTGGGCTGCATCGGCGTCATGGCGCCCCGTGGTCTTTTCGAGTTCCCCGAAGAAAACTTTGCGGCAACGGATGCGGCGATCGCGGATGGCGCCCTGGGCGCGGTGACGGCGGTTGGCAAAGACAAGTGTGGGTTTATTAACCTGGCCATTGACATTTCCCCGCGCTGCGACTGTGTTGGCTTCGCGGATATGCCGATTGTGCCCAATCTCGGTGTGTTCGCGAGCAAAGATCCAGTGGCAATTGATATGGCCTGTCTTGACAAGGTGCGAGAGTCGCACGGCATGCCTGGCTCGATTGCCGATGACTTCGATTTGCTGGACCCGGGCACACGGAAGTTCGAGACGGTCTCAGCGACGGTCCATGGCTTAAGTGAAGAGACCCAAATCAACACAGGAACGCTGAATGGCTTGGGGAGTCGTGAGTATACGCTCATCGATACGGAACCGCAGCCGATGAAACGGCACGTCTTCGCGCTCGATCAACGTCCGACAGGCGAGCGTTTCCGCCAAAAATTCCTGAA
>Ga0075418_10004772_pt1 | contig 15375 bp, 14 predicted proteins | sample SoiMetdeltSBSDD2_FD_81776 | JGI IMG/M metagenome (GOLD analysis project Ga0075418, IMG submission 81776) | Bulk soil microbial communities from a Populus tree surrounding site in Tennessee, USA - Soil MetaG P. deltoides SBSDD2 | ecosystem: Environmental > Terrestrial > Soil > Tree plantation...
CGATCCGCGCCCATTCGTCGTCGCCGGGGCGCTTCGCCGCGCGCGGTGGCGGAGCCGCCGGAGACGGCGCGGGCACCGGGGGGGGAGCCGTTCTCTTCGCCGCGGTGGCAGCCGGCTTCGCGCGGGGCGAGGGCTTGGCCGAGGGCTTCGCGGGGACCGGCGGGGGAGCGGGGCAGGGATCGTCCTGGTAGACGACCGCCCCGTCCGCGCCCGTGCACTCGTAGATCCTCGGCGGCTCCGGGGCTTGCTCGTCCTCGGCCATCGCCGAGGAAGGGAGCGCGGCGGCCATCACGAGCAGGGCGGCGCCCAGCGCGTTTCTCATCGGGTGATCCTCCGCGGGGAACTTAGGGATTTGAAAACCGCGAAGCAATTCTGCGTATGATCCTGCGGTTTCAGGATCGTCATGGGAGGTCCCGATGCGCGCTCTGGTCGCGGTCTCGATCGTCCTCGCCGCCCTCCCCGCGTCCGCGGCGGGTCCCACGGCGGAGGAGCTGGTCGCCAAGAACCTCGAGGCCCGGGGAGGGGCGGCCAAGCTCCAAGCGATCAAGTCGATCCACACGGTCGGGACGGTGCGTGTGGGCGGGGGGCTCGATGCGAAGGTGGAGTCCTGGGCGATCGCCCGCGACAAGTACCGGTCGGAGTTCAGCCTGCAGGGGATGACGGCGATCCAGTCGTGGGACGGGACCGAGGCCTGGGCCGTCCGTCCGTTCGGCGGGCGCAAGGAGCCGCAGAAGCTCAGCGCCGACGACGCGAAGGACCTGCTGGACGCCGCGGACATCGCCGGGCCGCTCGTGGACTACCGGGCGAAGGGAAGCACGATCGAGTACCTGGGCACCGAGGACATCGACGGCACCGACGCCCACAAGCTGCGCGTCAACCTCAAGAACGGCGACAGCAAGTACGTCTACCTCGATCCGGACGCGTTCCTCGAGATCCGGGTCGTCAGCCACAGGATGATCCGGGGCCAGGACGAGGTCGCGAGCGTCGATCTGGGTGAGTACGAGAAGGTGGACGGCCTCTACTTCCCCTTCGAGATCGGACGGAACCACCTGGACCGCATCGAGCTCAATCAGCCGGTCGATACCAAGATGTTCGCCCTCCCCGGAGCGTCGCGATGACGACGAAGCGACTCCTCGGCGGCGCCGTTCTCGTCCTCCTCGCGGCGCCGGCGGCGCTCGCCCAGACCGCGCCCCGCCTCGACGAGGGGGTGCTTTCGGGGCTCGGCATCCGCAACATCGGCTCCGCGGCGATGAGCGGGCGGATCGCCGCCGTCGCCGCGGCGCGGAAGAAGAGCGGGGAGACGGTGCTCTACGTCGGCGCCGCCAGCGGCGGTGTCTGGAGGTCCACCGACGGCGGCACGACGTTCCTGCCGAAGTTCGACCACGAGTCGGTGCAGTCGATCGGCGCGATCGAGATCGACCCCGGCAATCCGGACACGGTCTGGGTCGGCACGGGGGAGGCGTGGACGCGGAACTCCGTCTCGATCGGCGACGGGATCTACCGATCGACGGACGGCGGAGAGACCTGGACCAACATGGGGCTCCCCGAGTCGGAGCGGATCGTGAAGATCGCCGTGGACCCCGGGGACGGCAAGGTCGTCTACGCCTGCGCGACCGGGAAGCTCTGGAGCGATTCGAGCGAGCGCGGCGTGTACCGGACGCGCGACGGCGGGAAGAGCTGGACCCTCGTGCTGAAGGGGTCCAACCCCTCCACCGGCTGCGGCGGGATGTCGATGGACGCGAAGCACCCGTCCACGCTGTTCGCGTCCCTGTGGGACTTCCGCCGCAAGGGGTGGACCTTCCGCTCCGGCGGCGCGACCGCGGACGCCCCTTCGGGGAGCGGCCTCTTCCGGACGGACGACGGAGGCGAGCACTGGACGGAGATCACCGACGCGAAGAACGCCGGGTTCCCGGCCAAGCCGTACGGCCGCGTCGCGGTCGCCGTCGCGCCGTCCCATTCCGACGTCGTCTACGCGGTGGTCGAGTCGGTGAAGAGCGCGCTCTACCGCTCGGGGGACGGCGGCAAGACCTGGGAGCGCAGGGACGACAGCCAGAACATGGTCTGGCGGCCGTTCTACTTCGCGAACCTCATCGTCGATCCGACGAATCCGGATCGCCTGTTCAAGCCGGACGGCGATCTGATCCAGAGTCTGGACGGCGGGAAGACCTTCTCGTCGGCGGGGGGGGGCGCGCACGGCGACTTCCACGACCTCTGGATCGATCCGAACGATCCGAAGCAGGTCGTCACCGGCGACGACGGAGGACTGTGGTTCTCGAAGGACGGCGGCAACCGCTGGTGGAAGGGGAACAACCTCCCGATCTCGCAGTTCTACCACGTCAGCGTGGACGACCAGGATCCGTACCGCGTGTACGGCGGCCTGCAGGACAACAGCTCCTGGATCGGCGACTCGGCCTATCCCGGCGGGATCTCCAACGCCCGCTGGGAGAACATGTACGGCGGCGACGGCTTCTGGATGTTCGCCGACCCGAGCGACCCCGACTACCTGTACGCCGAGGCCCAGGGAGGCACGATCGGACGGGTCAACCGGCGCACGCACGAGTCGCGCGACATCCAGCCGCGCGCGGGGTACGGCGAGAAGCTGCGCTGGAACTGGAACACGCCGATCCACCTCTCGCCGAACGAGCGTGGGACGATCTACGTCGGCGCGCAGTTCCTCTTCCGGAGCCGCGACCACGGTCAGACCTGGGACCGCATCTCCCCGGACCTGAGCACGCAGGACAAGGAGCGCCAGCGCCAGGAAGAGTCCGGCGGGATCACCGTGGACAACTCGGTCGCCGAGATGCACACGACGATCTACGCGATCAGCGAGTCCCCCAAGGACGGCAAGGTCATCTGGGTCGGGACCGACGACGGGAACGTCCAGATCACCCGCGACGGCGGCAAGAGCTGGAAGAACGTCGTCGCCGCGGCGAAGGTCCCGGACCGCTCGTGGGTCTCATCCATCGAGGCGAGCCGCTTCGAGCCGGGGACGGCGTACGTCACCTTCGACCGCCACACCTACGGCGAGATGGCGCCGATGATCTACAAGGCGGAGGGCTTCGGAGCGAGCTGGAAGCCGCTCGTCACCGCCGACCAGCCCAAGGGGCTGAAGGGGTACGCGCACGTCGTCCGCGAGGACCCGGTTGTGCGCGGCCTCCTCTACGCCGGCACCGAGCTGGGACTGTGGATCTCCAGCGACGACGGCGCGACCTGGGCCCGGTTCAAAGGAGGGGACTTCCCGGCGGTCGCCGTGCGGGATATCGCGGTCCACGCTCGCGATCACGACCTGGTGCTCGCGACCCACGGCCGCGGCATCTGGATCGTCGACGACCTGACGCCGCTCCGCGCGCTCAATCGCGACGTGCTCGCACAGGAAGCGGCGTTCCTTCCGTCGCGGCCGCAGCAGCAGCGGATCCGCGCGGGAGGAGGCTGGGTGGACGGCGATGCGGTGTGGCAGGGGAACAACCCGCCCAACGGCGTCGTCATCAACTACTACCAGAAGTCCCGGCACCTGTTCGGGAAGCTCAAGCTCGAGATCCTCGACGAGCGCGGGAACCTCGTGGACACGCTTCCCGCCAGCAAGCGGCGCGGGATCAACCGCGTGGTCTGGCCGATGAGCGTGAAGCCGCCGCGCGTGCCCCCCGCCGCCACGCTCGCCGGAAGCGCGACCCAGGGGCCGCGCGTGCCGCCGGGGAGCTACACGGCGCGGATGACGAAGGGGGACAAGACCTACGAGACGAAGCTCGTCGTCGGGCTCGACCGGCGCGCGACCTTCAGCGTCGCCGACCGGAAGGCCCAGTACGACGCGGCGATGAAGGTTCACGGGATGTTCGGCGAGATGAGCGATCTCATGGACCGGATCCTGGCGGTACGCAGCGGCGCCGACGCGGCCGCGAAGGCGCTCCCGGAGGGCGATCCGCTCCGCGCACGCATGACCGACGTCTCCGCGAAGGCCGACACGATCCGCAAGAAGATCGTCGCGACCAAGGAGGGGGGCGCGATCACGGGGGAGGAGCGCCTCCGCGAGCACATGGACGACCTCTACGGCTCGCTCGTCGGCTACGAGGGGCGCCCCACCGCCGCGCTGCTCTCGTACACGGAGGCGCTCAAGCGCGAGCTCGCCGACGTCGCCGCGGAGTTCGAGGCCTTCCGCAAGAAAGAGGTCGCCGACGCGAACGCGGCGCTGCGCGCGAAAGGAATCAAGGAGATCGGCAGCTGAAGGAACACCGGGTGAAGTTCAAGGTTCCGCCAGAGTAGAGGCTTGCCGTGTTGAGCGTCGCGCTGCTTCTCGCAGCCGTCGCGGCCGATCCCGCGCCGGTTCCCGTCCCGCTCCAGGAGCGCGTTGAGAAGCGCCTCGCCCAGCTCGACGTCGCGGTCGAGGGGAACCCCGACGTCATCCGCACGCTGACCGAGAAGGACTTCTACCTCGCGATCGGCGGGAAGGAGATCGAGCGGTTCACGCTCGATCCGAGCTGCATGGAATGGAGCCCGGCGCCGGAGCAGGCGTCCTCGGCGCCTCCGGCGCAGGCCGCTCAGGCAGGCTCCGCCTCCGGCTCCGCCTCCGGCCCCGCCTTCCTCTTCTTCTTCGACCAGATCCACTTGACCGGGGGTGGGCGGATGCGCGCGGTCGCGGTGGCGCAGGACCTGGTCTCGCGCCTGATCGTCGATGGCGCGCGGGCGGCGGTCGTCTCCAGCGGACGCAGCCTCAGGACGATCGTCCCGCTCACCGGCGACGTCGCCGCGATCCGGCGGGGGATCGACGCGATCGCCAAGGACGCCTCGCTCTGGGACACCTACGCCTCGACCGAGGACTCGCGGCTGGATGCGATCAGGATGGAGCTTCGGGCGAGGAACGACCTCGGGGCCCGCTCCCTCGCGCGGCGATACGCGCAGGACGACGCCTGGCAGTCGCGGCTCAGCTATCAGCGAATGGGGATCTCCTTCGGCCTGCTCGCCGGCGCCGCGCCGCCGCGCTCGGTCGTCTACTTCGGCGATACGCTGCGGCAGCGCGCGGGGCAGTTCTATCTGGACATGGTCGGCGACAACGGCGACGTCGAATCCGCCTGGTTCTTCGACTTCAACCGATTCGTGATCGATGCGTTGGGGCAGGGGGTCCACATGTACCCCGTGCAGGCGGAGGGAATCGCCGGACCGAGCCGGCGCACCTTCGACGCCGAGGGCGGCATGTGGGCGATGGCGCTGGAGACGGGCGGCGACGCGTTCATCCGCGGGATGCAGCCGAAGAAGATCGTGCCCCGGCTCGCGGCGAAGCTGCAGTGCACGTACCTGCTGAGCTTCGAGCCGAAAGGATTGCCCGTCGACAAGAGCCTGCGAGTGGAAGTCCGCTCGACGCGGCCGGGGGTCAAAGTTCGCGCGCAGGGGCAGTTCGTCATCCAGAGTGAATCGACGAAGAGGGTGCGCGGCCTGCTCGCCGCCTTCGTCCGCGGCGAGGGTGACGATCCGAAATCCACGTTCGCCGCGTTTGCGATCCCGATCGCGATGAAGGACGGGCGCTACCGGATGCTCGTCCAGATCCGCGCGCCCTCGTCGCCGATGCCGGGGGCCGAGTGGGACCTCGGCGCGACCCTTGCCGGCCGGGGCTCGCACGGCGACGACTTCTCCGCGCGTGTCTCGACCAACGGCGCCGCGATCCCGATCGTGCTCGAGCACGAAGTCTGGCTCGACCCCGGCCCGTTCGAGATCGTCGCGGTCGGGCGGTCGGTCAAGGACGAGACGATCCACTCCGCCAGGATCGAAGGCGAGCTGGGCAATCTCAAGTCGGCCACGACGATGTCGCCGGTGCTGATCCTGCAGGAGTCCGCAGGCGCGTTCTCGCGAGACGGCGCGACGCGCACATCGGGATCCCTCGCGCTCGGTCCCGAGGACGCGGTCACCAACCAGAAGCCGGCCGCGCTGATCTCGCTCGTCTGCCTCGACAAGAAGACCGACGCCGCGACCATCGAACGCCGGGTCACGGGGGAGCGGACCATGGAGTTCCCCGTGCTCGAGGTCGATCGTGAGGAGTCGTGCACGCAGATCCGGGACGTCATCCCGGCGGAGATGCTGGCGCCGGGGACGTTCGCGTACGAGGTCCTCGTGAAGAGCGCGGGTCGGGACGACCGCTCGGTGCGGCGCGAGTTCGCCGTCGTCAGGTGAGTGCCTTCGTCCACTGCTTGCACCAGCCGTCGGGGTTGATCGGGCCGCGCACGGTCTTGCACGTCCCGCAAGTGGACTCGTCGGCGGGCGGCTGGTAGTTGAGGCAGCCGAGGCAGAACTGGTCCTCGCGCTCGCTGTGCTGCCGGTACTGGTTCTCCTCGCGCGTGTGCGCCTCGGCGGGCTGCAAGCGCGAGACGTCCGAGCAATCGAGCCCCGCCCCGAGGCGCCTCGCGCGCTCGCGCAGCGCGGCGAGCTTCGCCTTGTCCTCGCAGCCGACGAGGGCCGCGGCGCCGGCGAGCATCGCCGCCTTGACGAACGCGCGCCGGTTCATGTCCCTCCGGGAGCATAGCGTGGGCGACCGAGGGTTGACCCCTCCCCCGCGACAATGGTAGAAACCGCGTTCCGCTGACGGTTTCACGGAGGTCCCCAGGTACCCCATGGCCGCGACTGAAGAGAGGGACCTCTACGACCCGATCTCCGGCCGCCCGGCCCTCATCCTGGGCGGGCACGACTTCCACTCGATCACCGAAGCCGTCGCGGGCCCGGTCGAGGCGAAGACGCCTCCGGCCTGGTGGCTGTTCTTCCTGCCCTCGCTCGCCCTCCTCGGACTGCTGGGGGTCGCGGTCTCGTGGCTGTTCTGGGAAGGGATCGGGATCTGGGGGCTCAACGTCCCGGTCGGCTGGGCCTGGGACATCACCAACTTCGTCTTCTGGGTCGGCATCGGGCACGCCGGCACGCTGATCTCCGCGATCCTCTTCCTCTTCCGCCAGAAGTGGCGCACGTCGATCAACCGCGCGGCGGAGGCGATGACGATCTTCGCCGTCATGTGCGCGCTGATCTTCCCCGGCATCCACGTCGGACGCGTGTGGGTGGCGTATTTCATGTTCCCGCTGCCGAACCAGATGGGGATGTGGCCGAACTTCCGCAGCCCGCTCCTCTGGGACGTCTTCGCGGTCAGCATCTACGGGACCGTGTCGGTCCTCTTCTGGTACGTCGGGCTGATCCCGGACCTCGCCACCATGCGCGACCGGGCGCCCACGGCGCTGCGCAAGCGGCTCTACGGCTTCTTCGCGCTCGGGTGGCGCGGCTCGAACCGCCATTGGCAGCACTATGAGGTCGCCTACCTCGTGCTCGCCGGTCTCGCGACGCCGCTCGTCCTGTCGGTCCACTCCATCGTGTCGATGGACTTCGCGGTCTCCCAGATCCCCGGGTGGCACACTACGATCTTCCCGCCGTACTTCGTCGCCGGGGCGATCTTCTCCGGGTTCGCGATGGTGATCACGCTGATGGTGATCTGCCGGAGCGCCTTCGGCCTCGAGCGGATCATCACGCTCCGCCACTTCGACTACATGGCGAAGATCATCCTCGTCACGGGGACGATGGTCGGGTACGCGTACGGGATGGAGTTCTTCATCGCCTGGTACAGCGGGAACCCCTACGAGATGTTCACCTTCCAGAACCGGGCGCTGGGCCCCTACGCCTGGGCCTACTGGACCATGATCACCTGCAACGTCCTCAGCCCCCAGGTGTTCTGGTTCAAGAAGGCGCGCACCAGCATCCCGATCCTCTTCGTCATGTCGATCTTCGTGAACATCGGGATGTGGTTCGAGCGGTTCGTGATCATCGTCACGTCCCTCCACCGCGACTTCCTCCCCTCGGCGTGGGGCTACTTCCGGCCCACGATCTGGGACGTCTCCTGCCTGCTCGGCAGCTTCGGGCTGTTCTTCACGATGTTCTGCCTCTTCGTCCGGTTCCTCCCGATGGTGGCGACCGCCGAGGTCAAGACCGTCCTTCCCGGCGCCGACCCGCACGCGCACCACCCCGGGGCGCACGCGAGCGCGGAGCAGCTCGCGGAAGAGGGAGCGCACTGATGGCCGCGTTCGGCGTGCTCGCGGAGTACGCGACCCCGGCGGACCTGTTTCGCGCCTGCGAGCGCGTCCGCGAGGCGGGCTACACGCGGTGGGACGCGCACACGCCGTTCCCGGTCCACGGTCTCGACCGGGCGATGGGGATGCGGCGGTCGCGCCTGCCCTGGATCATCCTCGTGGTCGGTCTCGGCGGCGCCGCGGGGGGCTTCGTCCTCCAGTGGTGGGTCCACAACGCGGCGTACCCGCTGACGATCAGCGGCAAGCCCCACTTCGCCTGGCCGGCCTACGTGCCGATCACCTTCGAGCTGGGGGTCCTCGGCGGGGCGCTCGCCGCGGTGCTGGGGATGCTGGGGCTCAATCAGCTCCCGCGGCACCACCACCCCCTGTTCGAGGTGGAGCGCTTCTCCCGATGCTCGGACGACCGGTTCTTCATCTCGATCGAGGCGAGCGACCCCCGATTCGACGCCGTCGCGACGCGCCAGCTCCTGGAGAGGTCCGGGGCCGCGGCGGTCGAGATGGTCGAGGACCCGGCGTGATCGCGCGCGACCAGGTCACGGTTCCGGCGGGACACTGGCTGACCCGTCTGCCTTGGGTCGCCGGGGGGGTCGGCGTCCTGGCCACGGCCCTGTCGCTCGTCCTCGCCTCCGGCAACCCACGGCAGTTCGCCTTCTCGTGGCTGCTCGCCTTCCTCTTTTTCGCGTCGCTCGCGATCGGCGGGATGTATTTCGTGCTCGTCCACTACGCGACCCAGGCCGGGTGGGGGGTCGTCGTCCGGCGGCTCGCCGAGAACATGATGGGGACGATCCCGCTGCTCGCCCTGCTGTTCCTCCCGATCGTCTGGCAGATGCGCGAGCTGTTCCCCTGGGTCAACGCGCTCGCCGACGGCGACGACCACCTGATCGCGGCCAAGGCGCCCTACCTGAACACGCGGTTCTTCCTGGTGCGCGCGGCCGTCTACTTCACGGTCTGGGTGGCGATCGCCCTCCTGTTCGCCCGGCGCTCCCGCGCGCAGGATCGGACCGGCGGCACGGCGATCTCGCTCGCCCTCAAGCGGATCTCCGCTCCGGCGCTGATCGCGCTCGCGCTGACCCAGACCTTCGCCGCCTTCGACTGGATCATGTCGCTCGACCCGACCTGGTACTCGACGATCTTCGGCGTCTACTGGTTCGCGGGGTCGTTCGTCAGCACCTTCGCGTTCCTGGTGCTCGCGATCGTCGTCCTGCGGAGCGCCGGGCTGATGAAGGACGTGATCACGCTCGAGCACTTCCACGACCTCGGGAAGCTCCTCTTCGCCTTCACCGTCTTCTGGGCGTACATCGGCTTCTCGCAGTTCTTCCTGATCTGGTACGGGAACATTCCCGAGGAGACGATCTTCTTCCGCGAGCGCCTCGAGGGCTCCTGGCGCGCGATGTCGTTCCTCCTCGCGGCCGGCCACTTCGCCGTCCCGTTCTTCTTCTTCATGCCGCGGTCGATCAAGAGGAAGCCCGGCCTCCTCGCCCTCGGGGCGGGGTGGATGCTCCTGATGCACTTCGTCGACATGTACTGGCTGGTGATGCCGGCGATGCACCCGCACGGGGTGCACATCGGCCTCTCCGACCTGGCCGCGTTCGCCGCGGTCGGAGGGCTGTTCGCCGCCGTTTTCGGCCGGTTGTGCGCCGGATCGGCGCTCGTTCCCGTCCGCGACCCCCGCCTGGCCGAATCGTTGTCGTTCGAGAACGTCTAGGATAGAGTTTCGGTTTTGAGCCGGGCCCGAACCTGAGTGAGGGCTTCTCGGGCCCGTCGAGGAGAACATGATGCGTCGTTTCTCGAGTCGTGGGCTCGCGGCCGGTCTGGTCGCCTTCCTGGCGGGGGGCGCCGCCTTCGCCGCCACGATCACCGGCACCGTCACGTACGAGGGGAAGGTCCCGACCCTGCAGCCGATCGACATGAAGGCCGACGCGGCCTGCGCGAAGATGCACGGCACGCCGCAGCCGAGCGACGTCCTGGTGCTGGGACCCGGGAACACCATGGCGAACATCATGGTCAGCGTCGCCACCGGCCTTCCCGCCGGCAAGACGTACCCCGCGCCGACCACGCCCGTCACGATGGACCAGAAGGGGTGCCACTACGAGCCGCACGTCTTCGGGCTCCGCGTCGGGCAGCCCTTCAAGGTCCTGAACTCCGACGGGATCCTGCACAACGTGCACGCGCTCCCGAAGGTGAACTCCCAGTTCAATATGGCCATGCCTCCGACGGTGAAGGAGTCCACCAAGAGCTTCGGCAAGGCCGAAGGGATGTTCAAGATCAAGTGCGACGTCCATCCGTGGATGAGCGCCTACGCCGGCGTGTTCAACCACCCCTTCTTCTCGGTGACCCAGAAGGACGGGAAGTTCACGATCTCCGGCCTCGACCCCGGAACCTACGAGATCGAGGCGTGGCACGAGAAGCTCGGAGTGAAGAAGCAGTCCGTCACCGTCGCAGGCTCAGAGACCAAGACGGTGGACTTCAAGTTCCAGGCTCCCGCCGCCAAGTAGCGGGCCGGGGGATTCCTACGCGGGGGTGAGGATGGGTCCCACGGACACGACGAAGGCGGGCGCGCACCACGCGCCCGCCCACGAGCACGGCTCCCACGAGGAGCTGTCGTTCTGGCGCAAGTACGTCTTCTCGACCGATCACAAGACGATCGGCATCCAGTACGCCGTCACGGGGATGCTGTTCCTCCTGTTCGGCTTCTGCCTGATGATGCTGATGCGCTGGCAGCTCGCCTTTCCCGGGCGGGCGCTCCCGCTGATCGGCCGGCTCTTCGGCGAGGAGCGGATGCCGGGCGGGACGATGCTCCCGACCTTCTACAACGAGCTCGGCGCGATGCACGGGACGATCATGGTCTTCATGGGCGTCGTGCCTCTCGCGGTCGGGGGGTTCGGCAACTTCGTGCTCCCGCTCCAGATCGGCGCGCCGGACATGTCCTTCCCGCGGCTGAACATGGCGAGCTACTGGTTCTTCTTCCTGGGCGGCGTGACCATGCTCGCCAGCTTCTTCGTCCCCGGCGGCGCCGCGCAGTCGGGCTGGACCTCCTACACGCCCCTCGCGGACATCGCCGGAACCGGGCAGACCATCTGGATCCTCGGGATGATCTTCCTGATCACCTCCTCGCTCCTGGGCGCGATCAACTTCATCACGACCACGATCCAGCTTCGCGCCAAGGGGCTGACCTTCTTCCGGATGCCGTTCTTCGTCTGGGCGCAGTTCGTCACCGCCTTCCTGCTCCTCCTGGCCTTCCCGCCCCTCGAGGCGGCCGCGCTGCTCCAGCTGATGGACCGGGTCGCCGGGACCAGCTTCTTCCTGCCGACCGGGCTCGTGGTCAGCGGGCAGGCCCTCCAGGTGTCGGGGGGCGGCAACCCCCTCCTCTGGCAGCACCTGTTCTGGTTCCTCGCGCACCCCGAGGTCTACGTGCTGATCCTCCCGGCGATGGGGATCGTCGCGGAGGTGATCGCGAACAACACCCGGAAGCCGCTGTTCGGCTACCGGTCGATGGTCTACTCGCTGATCTTCCTCGGGTTCATGTCGTTCATCGTCTGGGCGCACCACATGTTCATGACCGGCATGGGCACCACGATGGCGGCCTTCTTCCAGACGACCACGATGATCATCTCGATCCCGTCGGTCGTCATCCTGACCTCGCTGATCATCTCGCTGTGGGGCGGCTCGATCCGGATCAACACGCCGATGCTGTTCGCCCTCGCCTTCCTCCCGATGTTCGGGATCGGAGGGCTGACCGGTCTCCCGCTCGGCCTCAACATCACCGACATCCCGCTGCACGACACCTACTACGTGATCGCGCACTTCCACTACGTGGTCGCCCCCGGCACGATCTTCGCGCTCTTCGCCGGGATCTACTACTGGTTCCCCAAGGCCACGGGGCGGAGGATGAGCGAGCGGCTCGGGCGGTGGCACTTCTGGCCGTCGCTCCTCTTCATGAACGGCGTCTTCATGCCGATGTTCCTCACCGGGATGGCCGGAATGTCCCGCCGGCTCGCCGACGGCGGCGCGACGTACGCCTTCGCGAAGCCGGTGCTCCACTACAACCAGTGGTCGTCGTTCTCGGCGTGGGCGCTCGCGCTCGCGCAGATCCCGTTCATCATCAACTTCTTCTGGAGCATCAAGCACGGGGAGCCCGCCGAGGCGAACGCCTGGCAGGCCACGACGCTCGATTGGGCGGCCGCGCCCTCCCCGCCCGGCCACGGGAATTTCAAGGAGCTCCCGGTGGTCACGCGCGGGCCGTACGAGTACAGCGTCCCCGGCGCGGCACGGGACTTCATCCCGCAGAACGCGCGGGCCGAGGGCTAGGGCGCGATGGAAATCCCGTATACCGTCGAGATACGGCCGGACACCGGCCTCAACAGCGGCAAGATCGGCATCTGGCTCTTCCTCGCCTCCGAGGTGATGCTGTTCGGCGCGCTCTTCGCGACCTACATCCTGCTCCGGGTCGGCGCGGTCGAGTGGCCGCACGGCGCGCACTACCTGAACATCCCGCTCGCGACGCTCAACACGGTCGTCCTGATCAGCTCGTCGGTGACGATGGTGATGGCCTGGGCGTCGCTCAAGCGGGACGACTTCGGCAAGTTCCGGATGTACATGGCCGCGACCGTGGGGTTCGGCGCGGTGTTCCTCATCGTGAAGTACTTCGAGTACTCCGCGAAGTTCCACCACGGCTACTTCCCGAAGACGAACACCTTCCTCGCGATCTACTTCACGATGACGGGCCTGCACATGCTCCACGTCATGGGTGGGATGGCCGTCAACGCCTACCTGTGGGGCCCCGGCGCGAAGCTGTGGAGGAGCGACAAGGAGCACTTCACCAACCGCGTGGAGAACTCCGGGCTGTTCTGGCACTTCGTCGATCTCGTTTGGATCTTCCTCTTCCCCGTCCTATATCTGTTGTAGGAGCGGACATGAGCGACACCCACGCGTTCGATCTCAAGAAGCACGTCCGCGCCTACATCCTCGTGTTCGTCTCGCTGATGGTCCTGACGCTCGTGACGGTGGCCGTGTCGCGGTTCCACCTGCCCGTGCACCAGGCGATCACGGTCGCGCTGCTGATCGCGACGATCAAGGGCTCCCTCGTCGCCTGCTACTTCATGCATCTGATCTCGGAGAAGAAGCTGATCCTCTGGGTGATGGCGCTGACCGTGATCTTCTTCGCCGTCCTCCTCTGGATCCCCATGGCCACCGTGGCCGATCGGATCGGGCACTGACCATGTCGCTGAAGGGGTTCCACGTGCTGTTCATCTCGGCGTCGGTCTTGCTCGCGATCGGGATGGGGGCGTGGTGCCTTCCGACGAACAAGGCCGCCGCGCTGGCGTCGTTCGCGACCGCCGCTCTGCTCGTCGCCTACGAGAGCTGGTTCCTGAGGAAGGCGCGGAGGCTCCCGTGAGCCCGTCGATCCTCGCCTGCGCCTCCTGCTTCGGCGCCACCGCCGACTCGCCCCTGGTGGACGGGGCGAAGGTCGGCGTCTGGCTGTTGCTCGCGGTGACCCTCGGCGTCCAGGGGGGCTTCGCGGCCTTCTTCATCAAGCTGCGCCGGCGCGCCAAGCGGCTCGAGAACGCGGAGATCGCCGTCGAGTGGGCCGATCTCCAACGGAGAGACCAATCGCGATGAACGGACCCCTGGGACTTCCCCTCGCCGCGTCGGCCCATGCGGGCGAGGTGGACAACACGATGGTCATAGTCCACGTCGTCATGGGCGTGCTCTTCGTCGGCTGGATCGCGTTCTTTCTCTTCGCGCTCTACCGGTTCCGAAGGGCGCGCAATCCGGTGGCCGACTACACGGGGGTCACGAGCAAGACCTCGACCTACCTCGAGATCGCGGTCGCGGTGGTCGAGGCCGTCCTCTTGATCGGCTTCTCGATCCCGCTGTGGGCCAAGCGGGTGGACAAGTTCCCGCCCGAGAGCGAGGCCGTGGTCGTCCGCGTGATCGGCGAGCAGTTCGCCTGGAACGTGCACTACCCCGGCCCGGACGGGAAGTTCGGACGGACCGACGCGACGCTGATCGACCTCGAGTCGAACCCGCTCGGGCTCGACCGCTCCGATCCGGACGCCAAGGACGACATCACGACCGTCAACCAGCTCCATCTCCCGGTGAACAAGCCGGCGATCGTCAAGCTGTCCAGCAAGGACGTCATCCACAGCTTCAATCTGACCGAGTTCCGGGTGAAGCAGGACGCGATCCCCGGCCTGACGATCCCCCTCTGGTTCGTGCCGACCGTCACGACCGACGAGATGCGCCAGAAGCTCGGCGACGACGAATTCGTCTACGAGATCGCCTGCGCGCAGCTCTGCGGCCTCGGCCACTACTCGATGCGGGGCTACGTCACGATCGACAGCCAGGAAGGGTTCCAGGCCTGGCTCGACGAAGAGGGGAAGAAGCTGAGCGGCGAGGACGCGGCCTGGAACTAGCCCCCCGAGGGGAAGCGTGAGAGGCCGGGGGCGCTCTTGCGCACCTCGTCGAGATGCCGGGTGGTGACCACCCGGATCCCGCGCTTCTCGCACCAGCTCTCCACGGCGCGCACCACCATCCCCCGCACGAACGCGGGGACCCGGGCCATCCGCTCGCGGGCGTCGTCCTCCCAGGCGATGGCGGGGGCGTCGGGGCGGCCGTACTCGACCTTCGGAATCGACAGGAGCGGCGAGCCAGCGAAGCGCCCCGGCGTGTGCGTGCACAGCGGGTCCTCGGCCATGAAGTCGCCGGTCGCGCCGTAGGCCCGGGCGCGGCACCCCCCGCACAGCCCGGAGAGCTCGCAGGCGCCGCACCGGCCGCCCAGCTCGGCGCGGGCCCGGATGGCGACGAACGGCTCGGAGTCCGACCAGACCTCCGCGAGCGACCGCTCCCGAAGGTTGCCGCCGAAGACGGGGAGATAGGGGCACGGGGTGACGTCGCCGTTCGGGCGAATGCCGAGGTAGTGCGTCCCGGCCGGGCAGCCTCCGGCCCCTCCGGTGTAGGTCCTCAGGAACTCGGGACCGCGGTCCGCCTCGAGCAGCGTCTTCACGAAGTGGGGGGCGCACTTGGCGTTGACGAGCATCGTCCCCGCGTAGCGCGCCTGGATGAGCGCGAGCTCGGCGAGCACGCGATCGTAGGCCGAAGGCGCGATGTCGGAGACGAACGTCCCGCGGCCCGTGGGGACGAGGAAGTACACGTTCCAGACCTTCGCGCGGAGGGTCGCGCAGGCGAACTCGGCCAGAGCTTCCAGCTCGCCGGCGTTGTGGGCGCCGACGGTCGTCTGCACGATGAATGGGAGCCCCGCGTCGCGGAGGATGGCAGCGCCCTCGACCGTGTTCCGCCAGGCGCCCGCGACGCGACGGAAGCGATCGTGGCG
>Ga0075418_10004773_pt1 | contig 15373 bp, 12 predicted proteins | sample SoiMetdeltSBSDD2_FD_81776 | JGI IMG/M metagenome (GOLD analysis project Ga0075418, IMG submission 81776) | Bulk soil microbial communities from a Populus tree surrounding site in Tennessee, USA - Soil MetaG P. deltoides SBSDD2 | ecosystem: Environmental > Terrestrial > Soil > Tree plantation...
GACCTGATCCTCAAGGCCGCCTTGATCGTGGAAAAGTTGAATCCAGATATTATTGACATCAACATGGGCTGCCCTGCAAAATCAATTGCAGATCGCGGCGCGGGCGTGGGTATGATGCCGACGCCATTGAAGATTGCGCGCACGTTCCGCAAGTTGACATCCGCACTCAAAGTGCCGGTCACCGGGAAGATTCGCCTGGGCTGGGATGGCAATAAGAACTATAAATTAATCGCCCGCATCGTCGAAGAAAACGGCGGCTCGCTGATCGCCATCCATGGTCGGACGAAGGAGCAGCGCTACAGCGGAGATGCCGATTGGGACGCGATCGCCGAGGTGAAGTCCACGGTCAGGATCCCGGTCCTCGGCTCGGGCGATGTGCGAAGCGCCGCCGATATCCAGAGAATGAAGCAACACACCAGCTGTGACGCGGTCATGATCGGGCGCGGCGCGATCGCCAATCCCTGGATCTTTGCTGGCTACGACCGCGAACAAGTCCCGCCGGAGCTGTTACATCACACCGTACGGGAGCATTTGCAGAAGAGCGTTCAATTCTACGGCGAGGAGGATGGGCAGCGGCTCTTCCGCAAATATGCGGTGCAATATCTTCTGCTGCGCACACTCGACCGCGATGCCCGCAAGGAGATTCTGAAGGCACGGCCTTCGGGGGAGTTTTTGGAGATGTTGAATCAAGTGTATACCGTAATGGCGGGATAGAACATAAATTCTGTTATACTGGACATCACCCTCACCCCTTCCCTCTCCCTCACGGAGAGGGGGAGTTTGAAATGCCAAAAACACACACACGTTATGTCTGTCAGGAATGTGGGCGCGTCGCCGCGTCGTATATGGGGAAATGTCCGCAGTGCGGATCGTTCAACAGCATGGTGGAGGAAGTTGTCCACGATGAGCCTGTAACGAAATCCTCTGCGGTTCGCGGCATTACCGGGAGGTCTGCTCCGCGCGCAATCGGCGATGTCTCCTCGGACGCCGAAGACCGCATCCAACTTCCCATCGAAGAATTCGCCCGCGTGCTGGGCGGCGGAATCGTGCCCGGCTCCATTGTGTTGGTCGGCGGTGACCCGGGGATCGGCAAATCCACACTGATGCTGCAGATGGCAATGGAAATGGCTGCGCAGAAGCGTGTATTGTATGTTTCGGGGGAAGAATCAGAGCGACAGATCAAGATGCGCGCGGCCCGTTTGAATGGCAAGAAAGAATTACCGCGCAACCTCCTTCTGGTTACCGAGACAAATCTCGAAATCATCCTGAACCACACGAATGAAGTCAAGCCTGATCTGCTGATTGTGGATTCGATTCAAACGGTCTACCTCTCCAGCATGGATTCGTCTGCCGGATCGGTGAGCCAGGTACGTGAATGTTCTTCGCAATTACGCGAGCTGGCAAAGACGAGCGGCCTCACTGTCTTTGTGATCGGGCATGTAACGAAAGAGGGGACCATTGCCGGCCCGCGTGTGCTGGAACATATTGTCGATACGGTTTTGTACCTCGAAGGCGATCGCTTCCAGGCCTATCGCTTGTTGCGCTCGGTGAAGAATCGTTTCGGCGCGACGTCGGAGGTGGGTGTCTTTGAAATGCGCGAGGGCGGATTGGTGGAAGTGACGAATCCGTCGGAGGCGTTCCTCGCGGAGCGCATGATCAACGCGGCCGGCTCGGCGATTGCCGTGACGATGGAAGGGACGCGGCCAATCCTGGTTGAGATTCAAGGTCTTACCTCTCCTACGCAATTTGGGAACGCGCGCCGCACTGCGAATGGTGTGGACTTTAACCGTTTATTGTTGATCTCGGCGGTGCTCACACGCCGCGTGGGATTGAAACTGGCAGAACAGGATATTTTCGTCAACGTGGTGGGCGGCCTTCAAATCGACGAACCCGCGGCCGACCTGGCCGTGGCCGCAGCGATTGCCTCTTCGTGGCGCGATATCCCGGTCAAGGCCGAGGCGGTACTGATCGGTGAGATCGGGCTCGCGGGCGAACTGCGTATGCCGGGTCAGATGCAGGTGCGTTTGCGCGAAGCCCAGAAGCTTGGGTTTAAAGCCGCCATCGTGCCGAAGGCTATTCGCAAAGGCGAAGGGTATCCACAGGGCATCGAGATCATCGAAGTGCGGTCATTGGATCAGGCGTTGAACGCCGCGCTGACCGTGGCAAGGAAAATTCCCGAGGGACGGCATATCGCTTAGTTCCGTGACTCAATTTATCTCTTCTGATAGTGAACATCTAAGATACATACAAACTGCTTCGGCCTGAAGCAGTGCTAATTTTCATGAAGAGGGAAGTCTAAAAACCAGCTTCAAATTTCTGCAATTCAAATGTACGGCTCGCCATTCTATCTGCTCGTTATACTTGTGCGCGATGTCTGCAGTGAAATTCAGCCGTTATTTGATTCGGGAGGAATTGGGCGTGGGGGGTATGGCCACGGTCTATCGCGCCTACGATCCGATGTTCGAACGGGAGGTGGCGCTCAAGATCCTCAAGAAGGAACTGCTCGAAGATCCGCAGGTCCGCGAACGGTTCGAGCGCGAGACCAAGATCATTGCGCGGCTTGAACATCCCGCGATTGTGCCGGTCTATGATGTGGGCTTCGATAACGGCCAGATGTTCTATGTGATGCGCTACATGCCGGGCCGTTCTCTCTCTGAACGGATCGAAGCCGGGCTGAGTCTTAATGAGATCGCTTACATCATCCTGCGCGTCGGGTCCGCCCTCGATTATGCCCACCACAAGGGCATCGTTCACCGGGACCTGAAACCCGGCAACATCCTCTTCGACGAAAACGACAACCCTTATATCTCCGATTTTGGCATCGCCAAGGTAGCCCAGGCCGCCACCCGCATCACCAACTCGGGCATCATTGGTACGCCGCGCTACATGAGTCCTGAACAGGCCAGGGGCGATGAGGCCGATGGACGCAGCGATTTGTATTCCCTGGGTGTGATCCTGTACGAAATGCTCAGCGGCAAGACCCCCTTCGAAGCCACCACGCCTCTCGCGATGGCATTCAAGCACGCGGCCGAGCCGCCGCCGAGCATCCTGAAGGTAAACCCAAATCTGCCCACGGCTCTGGATGCCATTCTTGAAAAAGTCTTATCCAAGAATCCGGATGACCGCTACAACACCAGCGCCGAATTTGCCAACGCCGTGCTGGAGGTGCTCCCCGCACCGAATTCTCCCGAAGCCAACTACATTACACCACTGCCGCCGACGCGTGCCCGTCATATTGCTGAAACGCCCACCGCACTGCCGTACAAAAATCCCTTGCCCGCACTGGCTGCGCCTCTGCCTCACTCCCGCTCGTGGATGACTCGTGGAATCCTCGCGCTGGCGCTGATTGGATTTCTCCTGCTGGGCTATTCCCAATTTAATGGATCCGCGAACGCTTCCACATCTACGCCCGGACCTGCCACGCCGACCCTCACATTCGCGGCCCCGACCGCCCAATCGACCGAGACTACCCTACCCACACCGACCGAGGCAGCTTCGCCCACGCCTGAAATTACAGCGGTCCCGGTTGGTATCGGCGGCGCGGACAAAATCGCAGTAACGGCCAACAATGACATTTACGTGATGGATATCGATGGCAAAAACATCCGGCAGCTGACCAACACCAACGTGCCCAAGTTTGATCTGCAATGGCTTCCGGGCGGGGGACAAGTGTTGTATGCCGAAAACAATTGCGTTTATGAGATCAGCGTAACGGCTGCTCAGGCCAAACCGGAGCAGGTTGTCTGTTTCATCAATGGCAAGCTGGAAGGCTTTCGACTCTCACCGGATGGCACGCATGTTGCCATCAGCATCGAGCACCGGCTCATCGTCCTGCCGTACGACGCTGAATGGCTGTCTACTGTCACTTCGGCCTTTGAGCTTCAAAGTGCAACCGATGCCTGCCTCGATTACGCCGAAATCTCCGTCAAGCGCGCGCAGTGGTCAGCGGATGGAAACAGTCTGGCCATCCTCTACCAGAGCGTGGTGGGCTCACGCATCGGGGATACCATCCGCATTATGGGTATCGACCTGCTGCGCTGCAAAGATGTTGACCCCTTGATCAACGATGAGATCCCGGGGCGGCAGTTCACGCCGGAAGGGTATGAAAGATATCCCATCCTGCCTCCTATAATTGGGATGGAGATGCCCGTGTCCTTTTCAATACCTTCATACGAAATGTTGTATATGGCGAACTCTACCTCTACGATACATCCACGGGCTCAGAGCGCAAATACAATCCGATCAACAACGTTTGTTGCTACCAGTCCGCGGTTTTCAGCCCGGATGGCACGTACCTCCTGCTGATCTTCCAGGACGAGCGTCGCGGTGCAGATAGCCAGACTCAGCTCTATTACATTCCCGTCGATCAGATCGGCTCGGGCACGACCTTCACGGCGATCAAGCTGCCGCTTCGTTTCTTCCCGGATGCGCGCGAAGATATCGAGGTGGCCCTGCGGCCCTCCTGATCGCAAATTCACCCGCACGCAACAACTTCATACACCTTTACCTTCCCTCTGGATAGAAGGACTTCGTACCATTCAGTGCGCTCCTGCAGCCCCGCTGAATTAAAGGGCTGGCCAAGCTCACCGACATAAATATAGCGAACTCTTTTTTGACAAAGCATATCTTTTATCGTCTGCTGCCCGAAATCAGAACTGTATAACAGGGGGATTGTGACATTGTCCATCAAGGGCATGATCCAGATTCCAGCATCCCCGCCGCTGTAACCTTCTGGTGCGTCCGACACCAGCACATTCATCTCTGTGATCGAAATCCCGATGCGTGCATCCGCAGGCAAATGATTCTTCATCCAGTCCAGCGCTGCAATGTCATTCTTGCCAACCAGCACGCAGCAGTTCGATGGATACCAATCATACGTTACGAGGGCATGCAGAATCACCGGACCCATGAGGAGGATTTGGATATAGTCCATGCGCAAAAACTTCGAGAATGAAGATCTGGACCATAATTTTCCCACACCGGCCAGCCCGAGGCCACCGAGCAGGGTCAGGGGTAAATACAGAATCATTTCCACCAGAGGCCGGTCGAGAAGAGTCAGGACGCCATAGCCAGGAATCCGGATCGGAATAAAAAGGCTGCCGAGCAGCATGCAAACCGAAAGCAGGCACGCAAACACAAATTGCGAATTTTCTCTCAGCGCAAAAACAGATAGCAAAAGAACAAGGGCTGTGACCCAACCCCCATCAGCAAGATACGGATCCAGAAGAGGGGCCAGCACGGCCTGCCTGTGAATCATGAAGACATCTACCAACAGGATGGCGAAGACCGTCATAAAAATGATGGAGCGCGTTATGAAAGAAAGCCTTCGCTGCCAGGCTGCGATCATCCAGGCGAGGCAGACGACGGCCAGAACGATCAGCGATCGGCTGTGGAGCAGAATGGAGCTCACGAGGCTGAATCCAAGGGTCGCGCACAGGATCCGCTTTTGCGGCTGCGCGAACTCTGTCCAATCTTGCGTGAGCCAATACGCCAGACTTAATATGAAAGGGAGCAACGCCAGACTCATCAAAGCCGGATACTTGCCCCAATTGACCGCGTGGGCAGGCATATACCAGCCAAACGCCGCGAGCACGATAGCAAAGATGCCTGCACTGTTTGACCCGGTCACGTGCCGGACCAGGAAGAATCCAGAAATCGGCAGGTACGCCAGAACCAGCTGCCCCAGGATAAGCATCGTCCTGGGGATGTCTGTCTTCAAAACAGTGACCAGGAACGCGGTAAAAATGTGAAATCCCGGATGGTAATAGCTTGTCGAAGAAACTGGCAACGCTGTGCCATTCTGTAAAATGTTCTGAATGAGATGGTAGTGCTCGGCAGAGTCGAAGTAGGATGGAAAGAGCGCCCGGGAGGCAAAGGCCAGCCGGAGCAGAACTGAGAGAAAAAGGAACAGGAGCAGGAAAAAGATGATTTTTTTTGAACCGGGCCCAGGCATTGGTCTGAGGCGGAACAGAATTGCGACGAGTAGAAGAATCCCCACCGGAAGAACGAGTCGGCTAAACAACGGCTCAGACGCCCATCTCAAAAGAAACCATAATAACGACAGTAAGAAGATCGGCAACACCCAGCCTGCCAGGCTGAGCGAAAAATATTCAACAGGATTCTGTTGATTGCCGGAAATCTTCTTTAGCGTGATACTTGCCAGCCCCTGACCCAGGGCAATGAAGAACAGGACGCCGAATACAATGTGCCATTCCTCTCTGATGACCGCAAGAACATCTGTGAACACAGGGCTGGCTTATGGATTCGGATACCCGGGATTCGGATATGAAGGAAGAGTCGGCGATGACACAGGCGTGGCCTGCCCCGGGAAAATTGGTGTGGGTTCCTCCTCCACGGGAACTTCAGTGACTGCAGGCGTTTCGACGGCTGCTGCTACGGGCGTCGAGAGTAACAGCCCTATGATCGCAAACTGCCCCTGGGCCAGTACACGTTTATCGGCTTCGGCGATGAGCGTAAATTGCATCAACTCGCCCGGGGACATTTCCTTGCCAATACAGCGAACATTGTTTGGAAGATCTTCCATATCTTCACACTCATACAGGTACCCCTCCGTTTCTCTATAGATCGTCAAATAAAAATTGGGGAAGCCTGAGTCGGGGACAAGAATATCCACCAGCATTCCGCCCTCGCCATCCTGGCTAAAGGAAACAATGCAGGGCCGGGTCTCACCTGAACCACAATAACCCAGCTTCGTTATCTCCAATTTGTGGCCCGTATGGCGTGATTGATCTTTTGAACGCCACAGCGCCACGCCGGCCGCGCCGAGCACAAGCAAAATAACCACAGCGACAGCCGCACCCGCAATGAGACGATTTCGATTCAAACAGGCCTCTCTGACTCACCAGATTTCAGGTGCGGGCGATCCAATGTACCGTAGGGCAAATTCGCTGAAGGTCCGGAGGCCGTATGACAGCTGTTGACGAGAATATTGTGGACAGTGATCCATTGAGTCATGAGTGGAATTTTACTTTATCCGCTCAGGCCTTCGGGCCGTGCTGTTCACAGAATTCGGCGCATAAGATTCCGAAATACACATTGACTTCGTAGGAAAGCAATCTGGCCGGCATGGGGTTTTCTTTCAGGATGCCCGCCAGGATCAGGGAGGGCCATAAACTGTCCGGTTTGCCGTCTTCCACCAGCTGCGGATCGGCACCGAGCAATGCGTCGAGACCCCCCGTTCGCACGACGTCCTGCATCCAGGCATCGTACCGGGCTGCGGCAGGATCGTACCCATAGGGGCCTTTCGCATCGTGCGCGTGGCCCTGGTCGGCGGAGGCGATCACGGCGATCCTCAAGGCGGATTCCTTTATCACGCGCCCGACCGCGCGGCCAAAATCGTGGTGGGTAGCAAAGGGGAGAGTCCGCATGGGGCTGAGGTGCACAAGCTTCGGCTTTAAAATGAAGCGATGGCCCATGAAATAGAGAGGCACCACGGCGCCCCAATCCAACGGGATGAAACATTCCGGTCCGCCACTGGCGCCGTAGATGTACCGGACGACGGGTACATTCGCTTCGGCAGCCTTGTCCGCGATGGCGTGGGCGAGAGCCACATCCATTTCAAAATCCAGTTTCACGCCTGGCGCCCAATCTGCCACGGCCCGTTCCGCCACACTGACACTCAGCGCGCCCTGCACACGGAAACCATGTGGGTTGATCATGACGATCACCTCCGGGGCAAGTGCTTCCAATGTTGCGCCCAGCTTGTGCATGGATTCGCGTGTGGCGGCTGCGATCTTTTGGTCTTCGACGGTTTCAGGAATTAAATCTCCCGCATGCGGGGCAATACAGGCATAGATCAACGACATGGGAACTCCTTGGTTTCATTTGTTACGCTGTAAGTATAACGTCGATGACGACAATGCTTATTTTCAGAATCGAATCACAGGCTGTGCGTGTTATCTGTAACCTATTCTTCGTTGAAATTTCAGACTGATTTTGTTACGATGTTCTTGTGCCGAGGAGGTTTGTCCCCATTTTACAAATACAATTTTCTTTCCATAGATTTCCCTAATTACACCGCACAAAAGGAGAATAATATGCCCAAACATTTCGCTCGCATGGTATTGACAGGCTTTATCATCGCGCTTTTGGTCTTTGGCGGCATCAACCTGGCATCCGCCGCGAAGCCGACGCCTACCCCGCCGCCCGGTCCTTCGCCAACGCCTGTGCCTCTGACTCCCATGCAGATCTTCGGCGCATGGCACTGCGGCAATCATTACTGTGACTGGAGTCTGGTCCGAACCGCAGCCGAATTCGATCAGGCGAATCACTGGTTAATCGATCGGGGTAATGGACAACCCTCCGTGAACCTGGTGGTGTTGAGCTTCGTCAACCCACTCAAGATGCTTAATGAAAGCGATACGGGCGTCTTGCATATGATTCCCGCTGGAATGACCCAGGAAATCGTGAATTACTTCAAGAGTCGCGGTATACGCGTGATGTTGTCCATCGGCGGAATCACTTATACCGATGATTGGGACGCGGCGCTGGCGCAAGATGGCTATCAGCTGGGCTTGAATGCCGCGGCTGTCGCGCAAGCGATGGGTGTTGGCATCGAGATCGATTACGAGAACAGTAGCAGTCCTAATATTGCTGGCGTACAGGCATTTATTAATGCCTATCGTTCACAGCTCCCTTACGATGCTAGTGGAAATAACCACGCCGCCCGCCTGACCATTGATGTGGCAGCGGGTGATCGCTGGTTGATTGCGTTAAACCGCCATGCCACCAAAGAATGGCTGACCACTTCGATCCCCGTCCTAGATTATGCCAACGCGATGGTGAGCGGCACCTCCTCCGGCAGCCCCACCGACTGGCAGGAACACATCGACGGCAAGCCGCAATATTCACCACCTGTCCTGCCGCTCGCTCCGGCCAAGTTTACGGGCGGCTTGTATCTCAAGGGCAACATCGCGAACTGCAACAATTTTGCGTCCTCTGAACAGAAAGCGGATTCCAATTACGTACAAACCGTGGGCCCCAACGGCGCGGGCACGACGCGCGGCATGTTAGGCTTTATGTTCTGGGCAGCCGAATACCCGTCTGCGCGCAGGGGCTATACCGCGACCATTCCACCCAACACCTGTGAGTTCGGAATGGGCACAGCGGCCACAACCTTCAGTATTCCGATTCCCATGCCGCAGTTGCGCCAGCAATAAAAATCCTGCAAGTCCTCTCAAAAAAAACCTCCTAACCATCATTGTCCCTCCGGGAGGGAGCGCAGCAATCTCACACAGAATTACCTATGAAAATGGAGTATGAGATTGCTTCGTCGCAGCGAACACTCCTCGCAATGACGGAAAAGTGTATTTGAGACAAGTTCTATTGTTCGTTGTACAAGAATACCGAGATGCTTCTCACAAAGCATCTCGGTATTCTGCTTTTTTGGACGCAGACACTTGCACCTCCCTGACACAGCCCGTCAGGGACTGTGTGGCGCAAGTGCAGGTGTGAACGCTGATCCACGCTGATTCAAAATCAAGAATCTGCGTTTCTACGCGTGCATCAGCGTCCAAGTGATCTAACCAGAATTTATTAATTTACTCTGGTCCAGGCTTGGACAGCAGAGTGGCAATTCCCTTCAGCTCCAGCCACCACTGCTCCTTTGGACGCTGGTGTTCCGCATCGATCAGGCGGTCGAAGTCACGCAGGTCATGGAAGTGGATTTGCCCATTTTGCAGGCCAATGAAAGCGCCGTTGTATGCCTGCTTTTCGCATTGTTCGATGAGATAGTTCAGACACAGGCTCGCCAGGCGGGTTGCCTGGATCCGGTCAAACGGCGAAGGGTCGCCGCCCTGCTGTAAATGTCCGAGGATGGCAGGACGTACATCGAAAACATCATGGCCTTCCTCCTCGAAGAGGGCACACATGAATTCGGTTGTGTACACCTGGTTGGCATTTTCATTCCGTATCATCAGGCCCAGCCGCTTGCCGGAGCGGAATCCATGCAGAAGATGTTCCACATCCACTTGCAGATCGTGCAGTTTGACCCCATCCTCATTCAGATAGACGCGTTCCGCGCCGGTTGCCATGCCGCCCATCAGGGCCAGGTAACCACAATAATTTCCCATCACTTCCACGACAAAACAGCGCCGCGTCGCCACCGCCGATTGTTTGATCTTATCCACCGCCTCCACAATGCTGTTCAAAGCCGTATCGGCGCCGATGCTGAACTCAGAGCCCGGCAGGTTGTTGTCGATCGAGGCAGGGAGGCAGATGAGAGGGATGTTGAAACTGGGGAAGTTGGCACTGTTGGTCAACAGGCTGTAAGCGGCTTCGTAGGCATTCCAGCCGCCAATGATCAACAAGGCATCGATATGATGATCTTCGATCACACGCGCAATGGCATGCAGGTCGCGGACCTTGGGTACGCGCCGCGTCGTCCCTAACGACGAGCCGCCGCGTGATGCCCAACCGCTCACGCTCATCCAGTCCATTTCCTGCAATTCTCCGGCGATCAACCCGTCGAGGCCATTGCGCACTCCCAGCATTATATGTCCCAAATCCAGACCAAGGCGAATGGCGGCGCGCGCAGCCGTGTTCATTCCCGGAGCTGGCGCACCTGCGTTCAATACCGCAATGCGGAAGCGTTTCTTCTCCGGGTCAATGGGGTGAGGCAGTGCCCGCACCATCGTCCTAAATATTTGGAATGCAACCTTGAACGATGAGCTGCGTAAGGACATGGCGCGCTCGTAATCCTTTGCGTTCACCGCTTCAGCAACGGCCTGCGTCTTCTTCACACTTTCCATCAACGGCAGGCGCGTCATGCGGTTGTTGCGGAAGCCGATGACCACCGGTTCATCTTCAGGTTTCGCCGTGAGAATCGTATTGACGGCTTCATAACCCATCAGCGTGCTCAGATTACGATCGAAGGCGCTGGGACGTCCACCGCGCTGGACGTGCCCAAGCACGGTCACGCGCACTTCCTCGTTCAGTTTTTCCTCCAGCACGCGCTGGACGTCGCTGCTGCCAATGTAGTTTCCGTTGCGGTCACGCGCGCCCTCAGCCAGGATCACGATGCTGTCGCGGCGACCGGCCTTGCGTCCCGCCTTGAGGCGTTCGGCCAGCACATCCTGCCAGTTCTCCACATCCGGAGGCGCTTCGGGGATCAACACCCAATCGGCACCGCAGGCCAGGGCGCCCATCAACGCGAGATAACCGCAGTTGCGTCCCATGACCTTTACGACAAAAGTCCGCTGGTGACTCGCGGCAGTACTGGTGATGGCGTCCACGGCTTCGGTGATGCGATGAAGGGCCGTGTCGGTGCCAATGGTTATGTCGGTCCCGGAGAAGTCGTTGTCGATCGAGCCAACCAGGCCAACAATGGAAAGGTTCGGGTAGGCCGCGGCTTCTTCCGCGTTGATCTCGCCCGCCTCAGCCAGTTCGGAAATCAGAGACGGCCATTCCTGGCGAAAGACGTTCGCTCCCGTTAGAGAGCCATCCCCGCCGATGACGATCAGCCCATCGATGCCAGCCTTGATCAGATTCTTTGCCGCGCCTCTGCGGCCTTCACGCGTACGGAACTCTTCGCAGCGCGCCGAACCGATAATCGTTCCACCCAATTGAAGGATTCCGCCCACCGAATCCCAATCCATCTTGCGGATGTAATCGCCATCATCCACCAGGCCCTGATAGCCTTCATAGATCGCATATAGTTCTGCGCCTTTGTCCAATGCGGTGCGGACCACGGCCCGCACCGCAGCGTTCATGCCCTGGGCATCGCCCCCGCTGGTAAGTATGCCAATTCGTTTTGTCATGTTATCCTGCTATGCAAGTTTTTGGATTTCACACGAATTCTACTTCAAGAAGCAAGTTTATTTACAATGCTTTACACGCAAAACAAAGAACTCTGGAAGGGAACTCCAGAGTTCTTCAATGTATTTCTGCTCCCTCGATCTTACTTTACGATGAGGTACGGCGATCTAGACTTGACCGCGAACAATCGTATGAAGGATTTGATAACCTTGATCGCCGTGACAATTACGATCACAGTGATAACGAGGGTGGGTATGGAAGAAAGAATTCGTGACAGCTCATCGGCAGCTTGTGTGATACCCAGGGCGGTCAGAGATTCAGGTGTGACGCCAATGATGCCCGGTGTTCTCAGGATGATCACGGCCAGAATCATTCCCGCAACATCCATCAAGATACCAAGGATACGCGTTACAGGTTTCCACTCTTGCTGCCGTACCATGAAACCATTGAAGACAATTTGCAGCAATCCCATGATATTAATCCAGGGCAGGTAATGCAGGAAGGTCGCCGTCAATATAGGTATGGTGACCCACATCCCATCGCTCACAAAACGGATGGAGAAAACATTTGGATACAGGTTGAAAATGACCAATCCAAGAACCGTGAAAATTAGGGTGGCAATGTGATCTGGCAGATCGATCCGATCGGGGTCGGGCTCGCTGTTGAGAGCTTTCGGATCCCATTCCTTCACTTCCTTTTCGAATTGGTTGGCGGCTTGGGTGCGTTCGATAATTGCAAAGATGAGTGCAATGTTTCCAAAGGCAGCGATCAACCCACCAATCAGCCCACCGAACCACTGACCCATGGCGGAAGCAAACTCGGGACCCGTCCAGCCTGTCTTGGTCAAACTGAACCCCAGTCCAATCAAGGAAGCACCCGCAACAACAGCCAATACGATCCGAAGCACCGTCTCAAAAGTTGGAAATAAACGCGGTCCTATCAGATATTGATGGGTTTTATAAGTTGCAGCAATTTCGCGCGGCGAGCCATATTCCTTCAAAAGCTCTACGATCAGCGCCTCATCATCCTGAGTCTGGCCCTGCTTCCGTTCCTCAAGCATGTCCTCCAGCGTCGAGCGGATCTCGGCTTCGATGTCGGCCCGTTGCCTGCGAGGCAGGTGTTTGCCGACTTCGGCAATATATTTATCAATCAAGTTCATTCGATCTCCTTTTTATGACAACATCTTCTGCATGGTATCCACCATCGCAGACCATTCACGTTTGAGTTTGTTCAATATCTCTTTGCCCTGCGTGCTGATCACGTAATACCGGCGCGGGCGGGCCTCATCCACAATGCGCCAATCGGACTGTAACAATCCCTGCGACTCGAGGCGACGCAGCAGTGGGTAGAGCGTGCTCTGATCCACCTCCAGACCTTTGTCCGAGAGCGCCTTGAGCAAGGAATAGCCATACTCTTCCTTGCTCAACTGACTCAGCACTGCGATGGACAGCGTCCCGCGCCGTAGTTCCAACAACACATTTTGTACAAGTTCATCATTTTCCATTTGTCACCTATAGTCACATAATACTGTATATCATACAGTATGTCAAGAGGAACAGTATCATGCGATCATAAGCATTTCCTTCTCTTGACACCTAGTTATGCTAGGTATATCATGTGGGCATGATAGGTGAAGCACTCAAAGGACATCTTGATTTACTTTTGCTGACAATATTGTCTGATGGGCCGGCCCATGGCTATGCTGTGATCGAATCGTTGCGTGCGCGCAGCGCTGGCGTGTTCGATCTTGCTGAAGGGACAATCTACCCTGCCCTGCATCGTTTGGAAAATCAAGGACTATTGCTCAGCCAATGGTCTGAAGATTCCCCGCGCCGCAAGCGCGTTTATCAATTAACTCCCAAAGGTCAGGAAGCATTAAAAGCGCATCATGCTGAATGGCTGAAATTCTCGAAAGCCATCAATACCACGGTTGGAATCTGATATGCCGGGTCCAATTCCATCCTATCTGCATGCGTTGAAACGTCAGCTTTGGCTTCGGGGTATGTTCGACTCCGACGTATTGGCTGAGGTGGAGAGCCATTTGCTCGAATCGGTTGAGGCAGGTTTGCTGCTAGGATTGACCGTGCAGGAAGCAGAGCAACGGGCGTTGGATCGCTTCGGGTCAGCGAAACTCGTCGCCAGGACGTTCGAAAAAGAAAGGAGAGACGGTATGCAAAAGATGCTTTTCGCTTTGGCCGTGTTAATGGGAATCTTGATTGCCTTTGTTGATTCGCGCCCCACCTGGGATGACACTGGCATTACGGCCGGGATGATGTTACTCAGCAGCGGTTTGTTCACTCTGCTCGGCCACCGGCGCCCCTGGCTGATTGCGTTGGCAGTTGGCCTTTGGACGCCGCTCTATGAAACATATCTATCAGGCAACTTTCGTTTACCTGGCGTGATTCTCCTGCCGCTGTTCATTTTGCTTATAACCTTTGTCGGGGCGTACGCGGGCTGGGCAGTTCGGCTGGGAATTCGCAAAACGTTTCACGTGGCATCGTAACCTGGCCTCGCCACAACGCGAATTCTCTAAATGCATGACTCTCCCCAAAATTAATCTTTCGAGCGATCAGCCACGGATTTCACTAATTGACACGGAATCGTACAGCCCGGTACTCTGGACCGGGCTGTGTATGTTGGGCCTCGAACCAAGCATTTAGAATCCGTGAATGTACTGCAAAAACCCACGCCTCACCGCGAAGAAGCGAAGGGCGCGAAGAATCTTGACATTCTCGCGAAGGAAATCCAAATCCCTGGGAGAAGAAAATGTAGATGCCAAACTTGATTCTTGAAAATCTTCGTGTGCTTCGCGTCTTCGCGGTAAAAATGGCCTTTTTGCAGTGCAGTCTTCCGTGAAATCCGTAGCCGATTCCTTAAGCTTGAGAGTGATTTTGCAAGATGAGCTTCTTCCTACGTACACTCGATTTTGTAAGATACCTCCGCCTGCATAGCGTTTGGCTCGGTGACGATCAACCGTACCCAGTACGTCCCCGGCGTCCGGGGGCTTGGAATCGTATATTCCACTGAAAACTCTTTTGGACCGAAGGCATCAAAATCTGTCGTCTGTATGGGCATCGCACCGCCCTGTTGCGTTTCGAAATGCCATTGAACCTCTGTCGGACCGTTGGTTTCAATGGTTCCTATGATCTTGATGGCAGAAGTGGGGTCAGAACAAGTGGTCGTCTTGATTGTTCGCGGGTCTACATCTACAGAAACCTTGGTGACAGAGGCCTGCGGTGTTTCGACAACCGGCACAGAGGACAGATTGCCTCCCGTCGTTGTCACGCTCGCGGCGACCCAACATTTATTGCCTGAGTTGAACGGGTCAACAATATACCACCAGCTTCCATCGGAATTCTTGCCTACAATTTGAGAGCTCTGTCCCGCCGCCACCGAGCTGACAGCTGCCCACGCAATTCCCGGCCCAAAGCGGCAGTTGACTCCGACATCCTTCGCGAATACAGTCGGTACAGAGGGTGTGGATGTGGGCAGTGGAGGTGGCGTATTTGTGGCCGGGAGCGTTGGTGTTGGTAACGCTGTGGGTGGAGGTGGTGTATCGGATGGCAGCAGCACGACGGTCGGCGTCTCCGTCACGGCC
>Ga0075418_10004774_pt1 | contig 15368 bp, 15 predicted proteins | sample SoiMetdeltSBSDD2_FD_81776 | JGI IMG/M metagenome (GOLD analysis project Ga0075418, IMG submission 81776) | Bulk soil microbial communities from a Populus tree surrounding site in Tennessee, USA - Soil MetaG P. deltoides SBSDD2 | ecosystem: Environmental > Terrestrial > Soil > Tree plantation...
ACGTCGTGGTCGATGACTCCAGTCGAGTCATTCCAGATCGGGGCCGGATAGCCATCCTTGTCGGTCGGTCCGTAGGTGGCTTCCCAAATGGCGAAATTCTCTCCTCCGCGCCGCCGGCTTCCGCGCACGTTGTTGAGCTGGTTTTCCTGACGGAGCATCACCACCGGCTGCCCGTCTGCCCGGCGCTCGGACGGCCGATCCACCTTGATCCACTGATTTCGAGTGACGACGAACGCATTAGTGTCGCCGTACAGATTGACCAGCTCATAACGCCGGAAGTCCACCGGATCGGGGTAGTAGCTCCAGGTCCCCCCAAAGAAGTCCGGATGGTATACCTGGAGGGCGAGTGCCTCCCAGCCGCCGGTGGACCCGCCGGTCAGAACCCGCGCGTAGGACGCTGGAATCACCCGGAGCTGCTTCTCCAGGTAGGGGATCAGCTCCTGCATGATGGCATCGCCGTAAGGCCCGTTGTTCGCCGAGTTCACCGCGTAGGAATCGTCGTAGTAAGGGCTGGGATGCAGGATTCTGATCGCGACCATGCGAGGGAATCCGTCGGACAGCCACGTGCGGGCGAACTCAGCTCCCGATTCACGCTTATCGGTCCGTTGGATGCGCGCCTGGCGCATCGAGTCGGGCTCGGGAGTGCTGTCGAGCGTGAATCCGAAGGGCGGGTCCAGGGTGAAATGTCCCTGGAGCCAGATGGCAGGATACCGCACCGAGGGATGGTCATCGTACCCCTTCGGCAGCAGCACGACTGCGCCGAGGTAAATCGGATGACCCCACCATTTGGTGAGGATCTGACTCTGAATGCGAACCCGCTTCACGTATTTATCGTCTGGCGGGACTTCGACGGGTGGCAGCACCCGGCTCAGTTCGATCCGCGCGCGAGTGCCTCGCTTTGGATCGACATGAATTCGACGAACCGAGCTCACCAGAGTGCCTGGGCCCTGGTTGAACTGCTGTCCCTCCCATTCATCCATGTGCGCCCAGATGGTGTGACCGTCTGCCCGGGCAAATCGGGTGTACACACTGGCGAGGGCCTGCACGTAGTAGTCGCCGGCCGGCAGGTCGTCCAGCGACCGCAAGGGATAGCCGCCTGCCCGACGGTCGATCACTGCCGCGGCGCCGGGCTTGAGCTGTTCCACATCCATGCCGAAGAAGGGGATGCTCACCATGCCGCCGGCCTTGAGCCGCGGCTCCTCGACGCTGTCCTTGGCCACGAACACGAACACCCGGCCGGTCAGAGGCTCGGCCCGCAGGGAGCTGGGAACCACGATTTCGAAGCGGGCACCGGGTGGGCGCTGGCCGACCAGTGGGGCCGCGGCGGCTACGAAGCCGGCCATCGCCGCCAGGTGTTTAATGCTCATCAGAGGCTCGGTGAGTGCGGGTTGCGGGGCATCATAATCGAACCAGGCTCTTGGCGCTAACCCTGCTACCGGGCTACATTTAGGCCTTTCGTGCCTCGTGTGCTGAAAATGCCGACACCTGATCCAATCACCCATCGTCCCGAGCATGCCGATACCCATGTACCGGCGGCGGATGCATACCGTCCGGACCTGATCGAGCCGAAATGGGAGGCGCGCTGGGCCGAGTCCGGCACCAACGAGGCGGACCTGGATGATGCAGTCAAGCCGTTCTTCAACCTCATGATGTTCCCCTATCCCTCCGCGGAGGGCCTCCACGTCGGGAACATGTTCGCCTTTACCGGCGCCGATGCCTACGGCCGGTTCAAGCGGCTCAGGGGTTGGACTGTCTTCGAGCCGATTGGCTTCGATGCGTTCGGTATTCACAGCGAGAACTACGCGATCAAGCTGGGCATCAATCCGGCCGAGTTGATTCCTCGCAACATCGACAACTTCCGGCGCCAGCTACGCCGGATGGGCGGCATGTTCGATTGGCGTCACGAGCTGTCGACTACGGATCCCCGTTACTACAAGTGGACCCAGTGGATCTTTGTGCAGCTCTTAAAGGCCGGGAAGGCCTACAGGAAGGCTGCTCCGGTCAACTGGTGCCCCAGCTGCAAGACCGTGCTGGCGAACGAGCAGGTGATCAATGGAGCGTGCGAGCGTTGCGGAACAGCGGTCGAGCAGCGCACGCTGGAGCAGTGGTTCTTCAGAATCACTGATTACGCCGACCGTCTCCTGAGCAATCTGGACGACAAGGCCAAGATGGACTGGTCGGACTCCACCGCCACTGCGCAGCGAAACTGGATCGGGCGCTCGGAGGGGGCTGAGATCGACTTTCCCCTGGAGCACGGCCGCTCGATCAAAGTCTTCACGACGCGCCCGGACACCGTATTCGGCGCCACGTTCATGGTGCTGGCGCCGGAGCATCCCCTCGTGACGGAGATTACGACGCCGGCACAGCAGGAGGCGGTCGATGCCTATCGGCGTCAGGTAGCGTCCCGGGACATCGTCTCGCGCAAGGTGGGCGATCGTGAAAAGACGGGTGTATTCACCGGTGCCTTCGCCAAGAACCCGGCCAATGGCCGGACCATTCCTGTGTGGATCGCCGATTACGTGCTGATGGAATACGGTACCGGAGCCATCATGGCGGTCCCGGCGCACGACGAGCGGGATTTCGACTTCGCCAAGCGATACGGCCTCCGGATTGTGCGGGTCCTGGGCCGGCCGGGTCAGGACCCGGATGCGCCGGTCGAATACTCCGAGACCGGCATCGAGGGCTACTGGGTGCTGAACTCCGGCGAGTTCACCGGCAAGCCCGCGGCTGAAGGAAAGACCGCCATCATTCGGTGGCTCGAGGAAACCGGAAGGGGCAAGGGCGTCATCCAGTATCGCTTGCACGACTGGTGCATCTCTCGCCAGCGATACTGGGGGCCGCCGATTCCGATCATCTACTGCGATACCTGCGGGCCGGTGCCCGTGCCGGAGCGCGATCTCCCGGTGCTGCTGCCGCTCATCGAGGATTTCCGACCCGACGACAGCGGCGTCTCACCGCTGGCCCGCCACGAGGAGTGGTACTACGTGGCCTGCCCGCGGTGCGGCGCTCGCGGTCGTCGGGAGACAGACGTCTCGGACACGTTCCTGGATTCGGCGTGGTACTTCCTGCGCTATCCCAGCACCGAGTTCGACGACCGGCCATTCGACGATCTGCGCACCCGTCGCTGGCTGCCGGTAACGTCGTATATCGGAGGCAATGAGCACGCGGTGCTGCACCTGCTGTACTCTCGCTTCGTTACCATGGTCCTGCATGAGCTGGGACACGTTCAGTTCGACGAGCCGTTCAGCAAGTTCAGAGCGCACGGAACGATCGTGAAGGACGGGTCGAAGATGTCGAAGTCGCGGGGGAACGTCGTCATCCCCGACGAGTATATCGCCAGGTGGGGTGCCGACACTTTCCGGATGTACCTGATGTTCCTGGGTCCGTTCCAGGAGGGCGGGGATTTCAGGGACGACGGGATCAGTGGACCGCGCCGCTTCCTCGAAAAAGTCTGGCAGCTGGTCGGTGACTGTATCCGGGATGATGCGAGCGGCGAGGTGACGCACCGGATTCTGGTGAAATGGAATCAGACCAAGAAGGCGGTGACGCACCGGATGGAGGATCTCGAGTACAACACTGCGATTGCTGCGCTCATGGAGCTGCTCAATGTCATGCGAGAGGGAAACTGCCGGGAGCGGCGCCTTGTCGAGGAGATGATGGTCATGGTGGCGCCGTTCGCACCCCACTTTGCAGAGGAGTGCTGGGAGCGCCTGGGCCACCGCACTTCGGTATTCAGCGCGCACTGGCCCACGTGGGACGAGCACCTGACCGTCGAGCATACGGTCGAGCTGGTCGTTCAGGTGAACGGGAAGACCCGTTCGAAGGTCCACGTGCGCCGCGATGCATCGGAGAACGAGGCTGTGACCGCCGCGCTCGCTGATGAAACCATCCGACGACTGATCGAGAGCAAGGAGATAAGGAAACGGATTTTGGTGCCGAATCGATTGGTAAACCTAGTAACAGCGTGAACGGTAAACGGTGAACAGTAAACGGGGGCTCCGCCAACATCGGGGCCCCCGTTCACCGTTTACCGTTCACCGTTTACGCAGTTATAACAGCTTCACTATCCACTCCCCCACCACATACCCGACCGCGGCGACTCCGAGGCCGACAACGAACATGTCGATCCCGCTCCGGAACACCCCGCGACCTGTAAAGAAGCTCCGGGCAGCCCCCACGGCGAAGTGGGAGAGCATTGCAATCGCAAACGCGATCCAGATCGCCGTAATCCCCCGGCTGATGAGAAACGGAGCCACCGGGATGAAAGCACCCAGAGCCGTGGCGATTCCGGTTGTCCAGCCTTCCCGAAGCGGGGTTGTGGTCGCCTCTCCAATCTTCAGCTCTTCTCTAACCTTCTCCTCTAAAGCGCGCGCCGGGTCTTCCATGACCTGGGTTGCAATAGCGTGAGCTTGCCCGGCTGGTATGCCCTTCGCCTGATAGATGAGGCTCAGCTCTTCCTGCTCCAGCTCCGGCATGAGCCGGATCTCTTCCTGCTCCATTGCGATCTCATGCTCGAACACTTCTCGCTCGCTCTTGGCGGCCAGGTAGCCCGACGAACCCATCGACAGCGCGTCCGCCACCATCCCCGCGAGGCCCGCGACCAGAACAGCGTGACCGGTCTCGCCCAAAGTCGCCTGTGCGCCAACCATTCCGGCAACCAGGCCGAAGTTGGCGGTTAATCCGTCATTGAAGCCGTACACCACGTTACGGAGAAAGCCGCCAGCCCCGGTCTTGTGCCATGGCTCGCCGGATCGCCCGCTGATGCTCGCCAGGCGATCAGCATGCTCCTTCGATTCACGCGCCAGGGTCAGCGCGGTCGGGCCGGCCACCCCGCTCGGCGACTCGCGGTAGAGGCTCAGATAGCCCTTCACCTCGCGTCCTTCTTCTTCCAGCAGGAGCGGTAGCAGCAGTTGGGGGCCGAAACGGCGGGCGAGCCACGCCCTGAGACGGGCTCCGCGTGACGGGGTGGGGCGAGCGGCGGGATGGCCGTACTCGGCAAGCAGTTGCCGCCACATCTCGACATGCCGGTCTTCGACTGCGGCGAGCTGGCGATACAGGTCGGCCCGACTCTGGTCACGCTCCGTCCCGGCCAACTCCCGGTAGAGGTAGGCCGCGTCCGCCTCATCCTCGAGGTGATGCAGCCAAGTGTGGGGAGGGTTCCCGGGAGGCGTTGACATGCCTGAACTTAAAAGCGTAAACGGTGAACGGTGAACGGTGAACAGGGGGCCCTGATGAACTCCGGATCTCCCCGTTCACCGTTTACCGTTCACCGTTCACGCAGTTGGATTTGCGACGCCCGGGACTGCCCAGGCATCTATACTTGGTCATGTCGAAAGCGCTCGTCATGGACTCCTACCTGCTGGCCGACACCAAGACGGTTGTGGCCCAGGCCAAAGCCGGTGATCCAGCCGGCTTTGAGGCGCTGTATCGCGCTTTCGAAATCCCCGTGTACAACCTCTGCCGGCGCATCTGCCGGACGGCCGAAGACGCTGAAGACGTCCTCCAGGAAACCTTCCTGGAGATCTGCCGCAGCATCGGCCAGTTCCGGGAAGACGGAAGCCTCTGGGGCTGGATCCGCACGATCGCGGCGAGCAAGGCTCTCATGCGGCTCCGGCGAAACAAGTATCGCGACACCGACGAGCTGCACGACGAGGTCGTCGGTCAGCGGCGCGAGGATACCCATCTGCGGATGGATCTCGAGGCTGCGCTCGAGCGTCTGTCGGAGACGTCACGGGCGGTCGTTTGGCTGCATGATGTCGAGGGATATACCCACGAAGAAATTGCTGCGATGATGGGAAAGACGCCGAGCTTTTCGAAGTCGCAGCTTGCACGCGCCCACGCCCGGTTACGGCGCTGGTTGGGCGAGGAGGTGGCCGCGTGACGCACCTCTCGATGGAGCAACTGGTCTCTCTACGGGAGCCCGGAGCAGAGCCGGGAGCGCAGGCGGCTCGGGCGCACCTGGATACATGCGAAATCTGTCGTGCTGAATTCGATCGATTGCATCAGCGCATCGCCCGGCTCAAGGCGCTGCCGGCGCTCCGGCCCACCCGCGACCGTTGGCCGGGTGTGCGAGCCCGGTTCGAGGCAGAGCGCCGAGCCCGCCGTCTTCGGCAGGCTGGTCTGGTTGGCCTCGCTGCCGCGGCGAGCATCGCTTTACTGCTTAGTCTGCGCGGCACCTACCATGCTCCAACCCCCGCCGCCGTTCCCGCTGAACTCGCCGAGGCGAAGGCGACCTCTCAAGCGCTCGAGGCCGCGATCGACCAATATCATCCCGAGAGCCGCGTGCTCGATGGACGAACGGCCCGAATCGCGCAGGAGCTCGAGGATCGGATCGCAGCCGTTGATAGCGAGCTGCAAATGACCGATCTGGCTGATCCCGGTCGCCGTGAGACTAAAGAGCTCAATCTGTGGCGGGAGCGTGTCGGGCTGCTCGATGCGCTGGTCGATGTGCACCTCACCCGTGCCAGCCACGCAGGGTTGTGAAATGCCGTCGCTGCGGAGTGGCAACCTGGTAGCGGCATGGCTGACGGTTGGCCTAGGCTTCATCAGCCTGCCGGCCGGTGGTCGGGCTCAGGCTCCGGTTCGCCTCGAACCGGCTCGGGATGAGATGTTCAATCTGGTAGTGAATCGCCGGGCCCGGCTCGGGCTGAAAGTGAACCTCCAGGCCCAAGAGACCGACTCGATCGGCGCGCGGGTAGACGCCGTTACGCCTGGCGGGCCGGCGGCAAAGGCCGGCATCCGTTCGGGCGACGTGATCACCCGGTTGGACGGGAATTCGGTTCTCACCGCCCCTGAGCTGCCTGGCATGCCGGGTCGATCGCTGCCGGGACTGCGATTGATCGAGCTCGCGGCTCGACTCGGTCCAAACGATACTATTCCAGTCGAGTTCCGTCGGGGCGCGGAGCGCAAGACCGTCTCCCTCATCACCGCGGGCGATTCCAAGTCATTCGAGATGGGAAGCCGGGTCGTCTTGCCGCGTGACTTCGGGCAACAGAACTACGATGCCATGCGGGCGATGGGCTCGGATCCAGACATCGGTGATCTTGATATCCGGCTCCCTCGCCTTGCGATGCTTTATGGCGGAGAGCTCTCTGAGCTCGAGCTCGCGCCGCTCAATCCCGACCTTGGCCAGTATTTCGGGACCAGCGAGGGCATTCTGGTGATCAGCGCGCCCCGCAAGTCCTCGCTGGGCCTCAGGGGCGGTGACGTCGTTCTCGCGGTGGATCAGAGAAAACCCGCGAGTCCGTCCCACCTGCTACGAATCCTGCGAAGCTACGATCGCGACGAAAGCTTCAAGATCGACATCATGCGCAACCGGAAACACGAGACCGTCACCGCCAAGCGGGACGACTCCAACCGCCCGGACGACTCGAAGTAGTAGCCTCAAGCGGTTACTTGCACTTTCGCCTTCTGCGACCTTTCCGGATGTACCTGCCGGGCCAGCGCTGCGAACTGGCTCGGATCGAGGCTTTGCGGCCCGTCGCTCAGCGCGGTTGCCGGTGAGGGGTGGACCTCCACGATCAGTCCGCTGGCGCCGGCCGCCAGCGCGGCCATGCCCAACGGTGCGACCAGTGAGCTGATACCGGCCGCATGACTGGGATCGACCACGACGGGCAGGTGGGTGCGCTCCCGAACCAATGCAACCGCATTCAGATCGAGGGTATGACGAGTGGCCCGCTCGAACGTGCGGATGCCGCGTTCGCAGAGCACCACGTTGGGATTGCCCTCGGCGAGCACGTACTCCGCGGCCATCAGCCATTCCTCGATGGTTGCGCCTGCCCCGCGCTTGAGCAGGATCGGCTTTCCGCTCCGGCTCGCCGCTCGCAATAACGAGAAATTCTGCATGTTTCGAGCGCCGATCTGCAGCATATCGGCGAAGTGGGCTACGAGGGGGACTTCTTCCCAACTCAACACTTCGGTGACGACCGGAAGTCCGGTGGCCTCCCGCGCTTGCGCCAGGTACCGAAGGCCTTTCACGCCGAGGCCCTGAAAATCATAGGGTGACGTGCGCGGCTTGTAGGCCCCGCCTCGAAGCATGTCTCCCCCGGCGTTGGCCACTACCATGGCGGTCTCCAGGATCATCGCTTCGGTTTCGACCGAGCATGGCCCGCCGATCAGGATCGGCGCCTCCGCCCCGAAGGACAGATCGCCTACGGTCACAACGGTTCCATTCGGATTGCGCCGACGATCCACGAGAGGGACCTCCGGCTTCCGAACGTAGTGCGCTGGCGTGGGGACCGGTAACGCAAAACGGAGCGCCCCATCCGGCCACGCTTCGTAGCTGCCGAGAATCACCAGCTCGACCGCGAGCGCCTCGATTTCTTCTAGGGCCTCGGCTACTCGAGGATCCGACGAGGCACCGGCGACGTCTACGTAGAACCGGTACGTCCACGGCTTGGAGCGCTCCGGCCGAGACTGGAGCGCCGTCACGTTTACCCCTCGAACACCGAACGCTTGCAGGGTGAGCGCCAGGCTCCCCGGCTTATGATCGACGCAGACAATCAGCGAGGTCTTGAAGGGTCCGCTCGGGCTCTGCGGAATCGCGGCGTCGGCCCGAGTGAATGTCAGGAACCGGGTCTGGTTGGACGGATCATCCTCGATCCGCTCGGCCAGCGGCACCAGTCCGTGCGCGTCCGCGGCGTGGCGGGCAGCAATGGCGGCGAGTGCCGGATTGCGCTCCCGGGCCACGATCTCGGCGCTCCCCGCCGTGTCCCACGCGCTCACCAGCTCCGCGCCGGGCAGATGTTTTCCTAACCAGATCCGGCATTGTCCCAGCGCCACCGAATGGGACAGGACCCGCCGGATCCGGCTCAGGTCTGCGCCAGGGAGGCCCATGAGCGTGTGGTGAACGGGGAGCATGATCTCGTGAGTGAGACGGAGATCCCCATCGCCGAAGGCTTCCTGGAGCAGGTCGTAGGTGGACGTGACCGAGCCGATCAGGGAGTTCTCGATGGGCAGAATCCCCGCATCGGCGGAACCGTCCCGGACCGCGGTCACGACGTCTTGAACCTCGCGGCACGCGGCCGGCTCGAGCTCGGGCCATCGACGGCGGCCGGCAGCCTCGCTGAAGGAGCCTACGGTCCCCTGAATCGCTACTCGCATGTCGTCGACTCCTTCGAGACACAGGAAAAAAAAGCCCGCCGTCTCGGCGGGGCATCGATCGGTCCGTTCTGGCCTGAGCGTCAGTGCACGCTGGTGCCGGAACCGGACGGCCGTTGCGCCGCGCCGGTGCGAGCAAAGTAGAAATACCAGAATGCACGCTGCATGATCATGCGATGAGTCTACGATCCGGTCGGCCGGTCTGTCAAGCAGGGTTCGCGGCTCGGGTTGGAATCGGGATCGCTTATGTTTCGCCGACCCGACTGACCGCCCGCCCTCGCTTTTGGGAGCTCGGCCTTGGGACTCGGATCCGCGGCCCTGAACACTGGTGCGTGCCTCCCAGGCTATTGCACCCGGCTCCTTTACGCGATCGGCCTCTCATGGGCCGGCTTTGCCGTGCCTGCTCCGGCCCAGAGCCTGCCGCAATACGCGCCGATCAATCCGGTTGCCCTGTCTCGGAGCGGCGTGTACTTCCAGCCGTACCGCAACCCTCGACTGGGTCACTTGGGCTTCGACGTTCGCCTCGATTACGGCAGCGCGATCGAATACAACATTCCCTCGCCGCGACCGAGCTACTTGCTCGATGGCGAATTCCTGCGTCTCGATGTGACTGCGACGCGGGATCTGAATGAGCGGATCTTTCTGTTCGGAACCGTCGGTGTCGGGGGCGGGTACGCTGGTTTCCTCGATGGGTTTCTCAACTGGTACCACAACCTGCTCGGCCTCGAACTTCCGGAGCGGACCAGTCGCCCGAACAACTCGTTCGCCTACCAGCTCGCCTTGAACGACGGCCTCACCGTCAACCGATCGCCCTCCGATCTCTTCTTGAACGATCTCCGCCTCGGGGCTGGCTACCGGCCCACGCCGTGGTATCAGGTTGTGTTGACCATGACCTTGCCCACGTCGACTGCCCCGGTCGGCTACGGGCGAGGCACGGTTTCGATCAGTGCGTTGAACACCTTCCACGCGCCTTTCAGCTCGCGATTTGTGTACGAAGGTGCGCTCGGACTTGGGTGGACTCCGACGCACGGTGACCTCTCGCCCTACCAGAAAACGACGTTTGCCTCCCTCGCCTCTGGGCTCAGATTCCGATTCTGGGGCAGGCAATCCCTGTTCGCGACTGTGTTCCACCACTCGTCCTACTACCACGACACCATGCTCCCCGCTCTCGATCGACGCGAGCTGTCGCTCGACTTCGGGTGGCTGTTGGCGACGAAAGGGGGAAGCGAGTGGAAGATCGGTATGACCGAGGATCTGGAGCCGAGCGGACCGGCGATCGACATCATGTTCCGCTTCGGTGCAAGTTTCTGAGGCCGGTCAGGTCGTCTTGGCGCCGAAAAGAAACTGCTCCATGTTGCCGAACAGAAAGTCCTTCGCTTGCTGGTCCCGGAGATTGAGACCGTAATGATTGATGAGCTGTTGTTGGTTCTTGAGCCACTCCGCCCAGCAGGCTCCGCAGATCTGCTGGTAGACGCGGAGCCCAAGCTCGTTGGGAAAGGGTCGAAAACCCATCTGATCGCGGTCCTGGCCGCAACGGACGCAGTGAACGGTTGGCATGGCCTGCAAGATAGTCGCCTCCGGCAAGCTCAAGGGATCAAGCGTCGCTGCACCATTTCGCCGCGTCTGATGTCTCGGGCACCTCGTGCGGTCCCCAAGCCGATCCCGAGACCGAACACCAGCGCGGTTGTGGAGCCGATCAGGGGTAAGAGCGCAAGGGGCGAGGCCAGAACGGCTGCCACGGCACCCGCAAGCCACGGTGCCCAAGGCGCCTGGACAGTGTCGACGAAACGCAGCCGGCGACTCACGAATCGCTTGGCGATGACATATCCTCCGAAGCCGGCGACTGAAGCAATGAGAAGAGCGAGGAGCGGGTACATGGCGGAACTCGGATCAGGTTAAGGTCCGTTCCACTACGGAACGGTGGGCTCGAAGGATTCGGGGATTGCGCCGGAGCAAACGAATGCCGAAGCATCCGAAAATAGTAGTACCCAATGTGGGTCCGATGGACCACGCCTGGGACGTTCTGGGCGAGTGGCAAGTCGAGCTGGAACCACCCGACGGCGATGAGCCGTTACGCGGCACCGTGACGTTCCGGTCCTGGGCGGAGGGGGAGCTCAAGCTCGAGCCTTCTGCGGCTGCCGCGATCGGCGTCCCCGGCAAGATCACGCTCGAGCGAACCAGCGATGTACACCGGACTGATGCCGGCGGAGGGGCGCTGCAGTGGGTACTGCTGGCCCCGGCGCCCAAGTGGTCGCTGCAGGCCACGATGTGGCCCGGCGCGCTCCATCTGTTCGTGCACAACGCCGATGACGAGGAGCAACAGTTGTATCGCGCTCGGGGCACGCGGGCGCCGGAGTATTACGCCCGCAAGTATCCCATCGACGACACAGACTGAGCGCTGGCAAAATTCTATGGGCCCCCATAGAATTACATCATGCAAGCCCGCGTACTCGAGCTACCGCTTCGGGGGACCGGAGCCGCTCCTCAGACCGCCAACGTCGAGGTCGCCGAACTCGACCCGGCGGATCGCCTCAAGCGGGCCGTTATGGGGTTGGTTGCAGGGCTCACTATCGCTCTCGTCGCCCTCCCGATTCCGATCGTGCATCTCGTACTGGTGCCCGGGGGACTGATTATCGGCGTCGTCCTGGCGCTCCGGCGTCTGGGCCAGGGCCGGACATTCCGTGGCGCGGCGGGACGTTGCCCCTATTGCGGGACGGAGCAGCGGTTCACCCTGGTCGGTCGGTTTCATCTGCCCAAGACCCTGTACTGCTCATCCTGCCAGCGGGAGCTGTACCTCGACGAGGCGGCAGCGTAGGACGCTTACCAGCGTACTGCCGCGCTGCCCCACATGAATCCCGACCCGAACGCCGTCAGGACCAGCAGGTCGCCCCGGCGCAGGCGGCCGGCCCTCACGCATTCATCCAGTGCAATCGGAATCGTGGCCGCCGTGGTATTTCCGTAACGCTGAATGTTGTTATAGACCTGATCGTCCCGGAGCTGGAGATCGCGCTGGACCATTTCCGAAATGCGGAGGTTGGCCTGGTGCGCCAGCAGCAGCCTTATGTCGGCAGGTTGGGCTCCGATCTGCTCTAACACGGCGCGGACCGATTGCGGCATGCGAACCACCGCGTGGCGAAACACCTCGCGCCCGTCCATCTCGAGAAAGTGCTTGCCGGCACTGAGGTGCTCAGGGGTAACTCGGGGATGGTACATGGAGCCGGGCACGTCCACCCATAGCTTGTCGGCGCAACCGCCATCGCTGTGAAGATCGAACGCCATGATGCCGCGGGTCGAATCGTGTGCCGGGCCTAGTACGACGGCGCCGGCGCCGTCGGCGAAAATCACCGCGGTGCTTCGGCCGCGACTGGTCACGTCCATCCCGGTCGACTGAATCTCAGCGCCCACCACGAGGATGCGCCGGTACAGGCCGATCTGAATCCACGCATCGGCCACGGACAGCGCGTAGATGAAGCCGCTGCATTGCGCGCGCACATCCAGCGCCGGGATCGGGCCGAGGCCGAGATCGTGCTGGAGGTATACACCGTTGCCGGGGGCAAAGTGATCTGGCGTTGACGTCGCGTAGACGATCGCATCGAGCTCACCGGCCTGCATGCCTGCCGTCTCGAGAGCCCGCTTCGAGGCACAGAGGGCGAGTTGGGCGCCGGTCTCACCTTCCCCGACCCACCGCCGCTCCTCGATGCCGGTGCGAGCCCGAATCCATTCGTCGGTCGTGTCCATGACCAACGAGAGGTCCTGGTTGGTGACCACCCGATCGGGCACGGCGAAGCCGGTCCCCAGTATGCTGGCTCGTGGCATGTCACCTTCCATGTGCCGGGCGTCGGAAAGGCTGGGCGGGGAGGATATCTTGACTCGAGCAGACTCCATGCGCAAGTGCATCCATCACGATCTGGAACGCTATGATGTCAGCACCGTACGATCCTTTGGATGAAGATTTTCCCCTCGGTGATGGTACCGCAGACATGGGAGCCGTGGTCGCCTGTCCCTACTGCGGCGAGCTCAACGAGATCGGCCTCGATCCGGGAAGCGGTGAGGAACAGGAGTACATCGAGGACTGTCAGGTGTGCTGCCGTCCATGGCGCGTTGTGGTTCGCTATGGTACCGAGGGATCGGCCAACGTGAGGCTGTTTCCTGACAACGAGGAGTGACAGGGGTGACGACGTCGTTCAAGGATCATTTCTCGGGGCACGCCGCGACGTATGCGACGTATCGCCCAAGCTATCCTCCCCGACTGTTTGCTTGGCTGGCCACTGTGGTTGCCCAGCGCCGGCAGGCCTGGGATGCAGGGACAGGTAGCGGACAAGCGGCGATCGGGCTGGCCGATCATTTCGAGCGGGTCATTGCCACCGACGCGAGCGCAGCCCAGCTGGCCCATGCGGCCACGCATCGGCGGGTGGAGTATCGGGTGGCGGCGGCGGAGGCCAGCAGCCTTCCGGCGCAATCGGTCGACCTGGTGACCGTTGCACAGGCACTCCATTGGTTCGACATCCCCGCGTTCTTCACCGAGGTGCGTCGGGTGTTGGCGCCCGGCGGCGTGCTCGCGGTCTGGTGCTACGGCGATCCGACGCTGGATCATCCCGAGCTCGACGACATCCTGCGCCGCTACAACCGGGGCACCGTTGAAGAGTACTGGCCGCCCGAGCGGAACCTCGTGCTCGACGAGTACCGTGCGGTTCACTTTCCCTTCGACGAGATGGTCTCGCCGCCCTTCTCGCTCGAGGCAGCGTGGTCACTGCCCGAGCTGATGGGTTACCTTCGGAGCTGGTCGGCCACCAATCGATATGTCAAGGCCCACGTTGTTGATCCAGTGCTTGCCGTGGAGGCGGCAATGCGGAGCACATGGGGCGCACCGGAAACGAGGCATACCATTCGCTGGCCGGTCACCCTGCGCGTCGGACGGGATTGACGATCTAGATCCCCCCCAGCCACGGATAGCCCTGATCTTCCCAGTAGCCGCCCGGACGTTCGGAGGTAAAGGTCATTCGGGTGAGATACTTCGTCATCTTGTAGCCTAGTTTGATAGGAGAGTAGAGCCGAAGCGGAGCCCCGTGATCGGGGCGGAGCGGAAGGTCGTTGAACGCATATGCCAGAATGGTCTGCGGGTGCATTGCGCTGGTGAGATCCCACCCGTTGAAGTAGTTGCGGTCGAAAGAATCGAACCTCAGGTAACGAGCTGTCGGCAGCGGCTCAACCAGCGCAGCGACCGTTGCGACCGCCACGCCAACCCAGCTTGCGATCGCCGTCCACCCCTCCACGCAGTGATGTTTCACCGTGTAGCTCACCCGGGGCAGCGCCTCCAGCATGGGACGCGTCAGCCGCATGGGCTTTCGCACCAGTCCTCCTACCTCGAGGGCCCACCCGTCCGGATTCGGCGGCAATGGGGTACGGTCGCTGATGAAATACGAGGGCATGCTCCCGCTGCGCCGGACGGTGTCGTACGTAGGCGCCAGCCGAGAGGGCGACAGCAGAACGTGCTCCCCCACCCAATCGTTGATTCTCGACACCGTGGCGAGCTGCGGCCTGATCAGCCGTCCCCCATCCCACCCGCATGCGGCAACCAGAGACGCCGGTCCCGCTACGAGGCCCAGCCGAAGGAAGTCGCGCCGGTCGAGTTGCCGATCAGCCATGACTGGGGAACCTTCCCTTGTACCACCCGGTCACGATGCCACGGAGCGACGCCGGATCGACCAGCAGCACCAGCGCGACATGGACCAGCGTGAACCAGATGAACAGCCAGACGGCTATGAAGTGCCAGTAACGCGCCAGCTCGTAGCCGCCGAACAAAGCAGTCAGCCAGGCAAGCTGCACCGGCTTATAGATGGCGAAGCCGCTCAGCGCTGAAACCGCCCCCAGAACCACAATGAAGGTGTAGGCAGCCTTTTGCAGGGCGTTGTGTTTGCCCTGAGGCGGGTGGTCGCGGCGGAGCCGGAGATAGTAGAGCTGCATCTGGATTGCTGGTCGGACATCGCGCAGCCGGAACAGTAGCGCGCGCCACTCACCTGATCCGATCAGGAACCCGATGTACACGATGCCGGTAATGACGAAGGGCCACGCTAGGGCGAAATGCCAATTGAGCCCGCCGGCAAGCCAACCGCCGAGCCGTGCCCATTTCGGAAACCCGTGGCCATCCCACGGATTGGGAAGCGGATAGGGGTCTCCTCGGGGCCCGAAGTGGCTGAACGCCCCATAGATCTGGAGCCCGCTCCCGATCATCCCGAGTAGGAGCGCGGCGTTCAGCCAGTGCGTCAGCC
>Ga0075418_10004776_pt1 | contig 15364 bp, 14 predicted proteins | sample SoiMetdeltSBSDD2_FD_81776 | JGI IMG/M metagenome (GOLD analysis project Ga0075418, IMG submission 81776) | Bulk soil microbial communities from a Populus tree surrounding site in Tennessee, USA - Soil MetaG P. deltoides SBSDD2 | ecosystem: Environmental > Terrestrial > Soil > Tree plantation...
ACCAATGACCAATGAACTGGACCACTCACCCCTCACAATCCCCCTCGCTAAAATGCCCTCCGTGCGGCAAGCCGCTGCCAGGTTGGCAAGCTAGAAGCCTGCTCACGCACATGGCCACTCGCGGAGCGAGTGGCCTACTAAGGAGCGAAACGTGAACCGTCGCCAATTGCTTGTGACTAGTGCCGCCGGCGCTGCCGGCCTGGCTGCCGGGCGCTGGCCCGCGGGCGCGAGTGCCGCGGACGAGCCGCCGGCGGCCGCCAGGAAAGGCAATCCGATTGCCGTCAGCACCTACTCCTTCTGGCAATTCCGCCACGAAGAGCTGCGCGACATCGAGAAGTGCATCGACCTGGCCGCCGAGTGGGGCTTCGACGGCGTGGAAATCCTGCATCGCCAGATGACCAGCGAAGAGCCCGGCTATTTGCAGCGGCTCAAGCGGCGGGCCTTCGTTCATGGCATGTCCCTCTGCGGCTTTTCCACGCACCAGGGATTTCTCTCGCCGGACGAGGAGCAGCGGCAGAAAAATATCGACCACACGATCCGCGGCATTGAGCTGGCCTACGCGATGGGCATCCCCACGATGCGGGTCAACACGGGCACGTGGGGAACGCGCAAGGATTTCGACGACCTGATGGCTCACCGCGGCATCGAGGAGCCCAAGCCGGGCTACACCGACGAGGACGGCTTTAAATGGGTCATCGACAGCTACGAAAAGATCCTGCCGACGGCTGAGAAGTGCGGCGTGCTATTGGGCCTGGAAAACCACTGGGGACTCGGTCGCACGCCGGAGGGGGTGCTGCGGGTTGTCGAGGCGATCAAGTCGCCGTGGTTTCAGGTGACTGCCGACACGGGCAATTTTCTCGAGGATCCTTACGACCGTCTCGCCCTGCTTGCACCCAAGACGATCCTGCTTCAGACCAAGACCTACTACGGCGGCGGTTTGTGGTATTCCCTCGACCTCGATTACCCACGAATCTCCAAGATTTTCCGCGACGTGAAGTACGGCGGCTGGGTGTCGCTGGAGTTCGAAGGGAAAGACGATCCGCTCAAGGCGATTCCTCAGAGCCTGGCGCTGTTTCGTGAGGCGTTTGGGGCATAGCGTTTGCAAAGCTTCGAATCGTAGCTAGTTTCGCGGCCGACAAACAATGGAAAAGCATCCGTGACCGAACCAACAACCAACTCGACTGAGCCGATCGCTGCGGATTCGTTGCCAGCAGCGCTCGTGAGACACGGCATCGAATTGCCGGCGGCCCAGGTCGAGCTGCTCGATCGTTATGCGCGGCTGCTATGGGAGTGGAACGAGAAGCTCAACCTGACGAGGCACACAGACTACGAAAAATTCGTCAGCCGCGACGTGGTCGATTCGCTGGCGCTGGCCCGGCTGCTGCACGCCGGTGAAACAGTGCTCGATGTCGGCTCTGGCGGAGGCGTCCCGGGCCTGGTGCTCGCCATTTTGCGGCCCGAATTGAAAGTGCACCTGGCGGAAGCGACGGGAAAGAAAGCCCGCGTTTTGGAGAGCATGGTTCAAGAGCTGGGTTTGACCGCGCAGGTCTTTTCCACGCGGGCGGAGAAGCAGCTTGCGCAGCGGCGGTACGACGCCGTGGTAGTGCGGGCGGTTGGGCCGCTGGCGGAGCTGCTCACGTGGTTTAAGCCATTGTGGCCGTCGATCGGCCGGCTGCTGATCGTCAAAGGTCCCAAGTGGGTGGAGGAGCGGGGACAGGCTCGGCATTTGGGACTGCTCCAGGGCCTTGAGCTGCGCAAGGCGGCGGAATATCCACTGCCGGGGACGACGTCGGACAGTGTCGTCCTGAAAATCTGGCCAGAAGGAGTGCCCGAAAAATAGTCGGTATTGACGGCACAACCGGCCCTTTCCGGAAAAGCCTTTTGACACACCTCGCTTTCTGACCTAGATAACCTTTGAGACTTGTTATGCCGTTTTCGCGGCACTCACTCGAATCCGACTTTCGCCCGGCGGTCCTATCAATCGCCGATCCACGAGGGGTTAGGATTCGCCCACAGCAAGACTGGCGGCGCCGGCCGCGGCCACTGGGCCGCCGTCTCGCCGACAGGAGCGACATGAGCATCCTTTTGCTCGATTCAACTCCTTCTGGCGTGCCGATCGCGAAACCCGCGGTCGGCAGCCAGCGGGAGCGAATCCTGCGCGGCGTGCATTCCGCCTTGTCGCTGTATCAGCCGACGCTCAAGCATCTGGAGCGGCGCAGCGAACCGCGGTTTCCGTACCCGTATCCCTTTCACCTCACACCGCTGTCCGACACGGGCGTCATTCTCGTGGAAGCGACGCTGTCGGTGATCGGCCGGCACCTTTCCGAACATGGCCTGGACTTCTACCATCGCGAGCCATTGCCGTATCGCCGAGCCATCGCCACGCTGCCCGCGATGGCTGATGAGTGGGTGGGCATGGTCATTGAGCTGACCCGCACGCGGCTGAGCAGTCTGGGCTGGTATGACTACGGCTCCCGGATTATCGGTCTGGTCGAGCCGGCGCCGATGGCCGACGTGGCGTAACGGGATCGATGGACCGTTCGTCGGCCGGGAATGGTCGGAACCGTCCGCCGCCGCCGTCGAGCCGCACGTCGAAGCTGCTGAGCTCGTTTCGGCGCACGTCTTGCACCAGCAGCGAGACGTCGCCCCGCCTGCCAGCTTGGCGCTGTAGTTCGTAGCCCAGCGGATACAAGTAGTCGCCCACATACCCGACCTGGTAGCCGCCCACGGTGACGATCCGGTCCCCGCGCTCCAGTCCGCGACGATCCGCCGCAGAACCGCGCTCGACGCGTGTAATCACTACGCCCGTGTCGGTGTTGTAGACCCAGACCCCCAGCTTCCAGTCGCCGCGCGGAGGTGCGATCCGCGGGGAAGCGTCCTGGCTCCGGGCTTGTGTCGTTGCATCCGGCAAACCCTCCTCCGTTCCCTGCTGCTGGCTGTCTCGGTCGCTCTCCGCCGCCCGGCGGGGAATTCCACCTTCCCGTGGGCTTCTCCCGGCGGACTCGCGATCCCGATCCTGTCCCAGCAGGTCGGGCGCCCGAGTCAACGCCAGCGCGATTGTCAGCGCTCCATAAACCAGTAGGATGCCACGTCCAAAACACGATTTTTCATTCGGTAGCATTGTCCGTTCTCCAGTGCGAGGATTGGGCCAAATCGCTTCTCCAATTTTAAGCATCCCACCGTTCCGGACAGCTTCCGCGTGCGCGTGAATTCTGGCGTTTGATCTGTTACATTCATGACTGCCAATGCGTACGATCTTAGTCGCCTTTCCAGGAGTTGGTCCATGTCCGTCCCTCTCCATCGCCGCGAATTCCTTCAGACATCGGCCGCCGGCCTGACCGCGACCATTGCCACGACGCAGCTACTGGCGGACGAAGCCGCGCCAGCGGCGACAAAGTCGGCCAATGACAAAATCGTGGTGGCCGTCATGGGTGTCAACGGTCGCGGCAGTGCCTTGGCCCAGGCGTTTCAGTCACAGCCGAACGTCGAGATTGGCTACATCTGCGACGTCGATGAGCGGGCCATTGCCAAGGTCGCCAAGCCGATCGCGGACCGGCAGGGACGAGAGGCAAAAGGGATCAAGGACTTTCGCCAGGCGCTTGACGACAAATCGATCGACGTGCTGGTTTGCGCCGCGCCGAACCACTGGCACGCGCCGGCGACGATCCTGGGCTGCTCCGCAGGGAAGCACGTGTATGTCGAAAAGCCGTGCAGCCACAACGCACGCGAGGGAGAGTTGGCCGTGGCCGCGGCCCGCAAGAACAACTGCGTCGTGCAAATGGGCTCGCAGCGCCGCAGCCGGCCGGGGATCGTCGAAGGGATCCAGCGGCTGCACAAGGGGGACCTGGGCCGCGTGCTTTATGCTCGCACCTGGTACAACAATCGCCGCCCGGAAATCGGCCGCGGCAAGGAGACCAGCGTCCCGTCATGGCTGGACTGGTCGCTGTGGCAGGGACCGGCCCCGGAAAAACCGTACCTCGACAACATCGTCCACTACAACTGGCATTGGCGCTGGCACTGGGGCAACGGCGAAATGGGCAACAACGGCATTCACGCCCTGGACGTCGCCCGCTGGGGACTCGGCGTCGAGTATCCGACGACCATCGTTTCCACCGGCGCGCGGGCCCGTTATAGCGACGATCAAGAAACGCCCGACACACACGTAGCAACGTACACGTTCGCCGGCAAGGAAGGCGAGCCGACAAAGACCATTTCCTGGGAAGGTCTCAGTTGGTCGCCGTATGGACCGGAGGGGTCTGGCTTCGGCGTTTCGCTTCACGCTGAACAGGGAACGATGATGATCGAGGAGGATGGCTACAAGATCTTCGACGAGAAGAACAAGGTTGCTGAGGAAATCAAAGGCAAAGGTGGCGACGGCCACCACTTCGCCAACTTCCTGGATTGCATCCGCACGGGGAAGCGACCCAATGCCGACATCGAGGAAGGGCACAAAAGCACGTTGCTATGCCACCTGGGAAACATCGCCTGGAAGCTCGCCCAGCACGGGGAATCGGTGGTGGTCGATCCGCAGGCCAAGGCCAAGGACGACCCGCACCGCATCTCACCCATTTATCCCAAAGCGGAGCCGATGTGGGGCCGCGAATACCGCAAGGGTTGGGAGCCAGTGGTGTAGCAACAAGTAGCAGGCACACTCCGTGTGCCGTTCGGCAGCAGACGGCACACGGAGTGTGCCTGCTACTTATTGGCGGGCCGTGAACATCATGATGAACCAAATAAACGGCACCTACCGCTGCCTGTCTGCCGTGATCGACGGCAAACCGCTCGACGCATCGATCGTGGAGCAGTTGCAGCTCACGCTCAGCGGAGAACTCTATCGCACAGCCAAGGGACCGAAGACGTTGTTCGAGGGGCGATTTCGGATCGACACCGCCGCAGAGCCCTGGCGGATCGACATTACCGCGATCGACGGCCCCTTTGCCGGCAGATCGGCCGAGGGACTGGTGCAGGCGGACGGCGACAGGTTAACTTTGTGCCACACCATGCCGGGCCAACCGCGGCCGAGCGAGTTTGCCAGTCCGGAGAAGAGCGGCGCGCAGCTCGTCGTGTGGCAGCGTATGGACAATAAGTAGTAGGCACACTCCGTGTGCCGTTGAATTTGGTTTACTTTTGCAAAATCCCATGACCTCACCCCTGCTGCAATTGTTTCCCTTACGACTCGTCGCAGTGGCCATCGTCGTCTTGGCATTGCGCCATTCCCATGCCGCTGAATTTGACCAGGAAAAGCTCGCTCAAATCGCCAAGCGGATGCAGAAGTTCGTCGATGAGCCCGGACCGCAACAAGTGGCGGGCATGGTCATCGTCGTCGGCAGCTCTCAGGGGATCGCTCTCCACGAAGCGCTGGGCCAGCAAAGCCTGGAAACGAAACAGCCGATGCCCAAGGACGCTCTGTTCCGCATCGCTTCGATGACCAAACCGATCACGGCGGTCGCCATCATGATGCTCGAGCAGGAAGGCAGACTGTCAGTCGATGACCCGGTCGAAAAGCACCTGCCGGAATTCAAGGGGCAGATGTTAGTCGAGCAGCGCGACGGAGAGCGGGTCATTCTGAAAAAGCCATCGCGGCCGATCACCATCCGCGATTTGCTCACGCACACTTCGGGAATGCCGGGAGGCTATCCGCCGGGTGTTTCGGAAATGTACTTCGACCGCAAATACAACCTGGCGGAGGCGGTGGCGATGATTTCGCAGCGTCCGCTCGATTTCGAGCCGGGGAGCAAGTGGTCCTACTGCAATACGGGAATCGACACTCTGGGGCGGATCATCGAGGTCTGTTCAGAGCAGACGTACGAGGCATTCCTGCAAAAGCGGATCTTCCTCCCGCTGAGCATGAAGGACACCGCGTTCCACCCCAGCGAGCAGCAAATGCAGCGGCTGGCCGAGTTGTATGCCGTCAAGGACGACAAGCTCGCCGCCGCCGGCTGGGTGCTGATCGGCGATCCGCACGGCGCCCGTCATCCCATTCCCGCCGGAGGTCTCTTTTCCACCGGCGGTGATCTGGCAAAGCTCTATCAGGTGATGCTTCGCGGCGGCACGCTCGGCAATGTTCGCTTTGTCTCGGAGAAGGGGATGAAAGAAATGACGTCGCTGCAAACAGGGGACCTCCAGTGCGGTTTCACACCGGGCATGGGCTTTGGCTTCGGCTGGGCCGTGGTGAAAGAGCCGCAAGACGTGCACGCCATGATGTCCCAGGGGACCTACGGCCATGGCGGAGCGTTTGGCACGCAGGCGTGGCTCGATCCAGAGAAGGACTTGTTCGTCATCCTGCTCATCCAGCGGACGGGGATGCCAAATTCGGATGCGTCGGAACTGCGGCGCGAGTTGCAGGCCACAGCCGTCGAGGCGATCAAGAACTAAGCAGCAGGCACACCCCGTGTGCCGCCCCTGTCCATCATTCACGGCACGCGGAGTGTGCCTACTACTTTTTGGCCATGCTGATTGGATACGTGAGCGACGAGCGGTACATCGCGCTTACCAGCGTCGATGTCGAACTGGTCGGGACGCAGGACCCAGTGGCTGTCCGCTCGACGGCCTCCGGCGCAATCCATGCCGATGTGACGCCCGGGCAATATCAAGTCACGATCGCCAAGGACGGGTACGGTGCTAAGAAGACCACGATCACTGTCGGCGCCGGGAAGCCGCATCAGTTTCGCCTGCTGACCGATGGCCTGCTCGGCTATGCCTGGCCGAAGTGGGTGCAGAGCGGCCAGAAATCGGAATTCCGTGTGCACAGCGATGAGGCCTACAAGCTGTCGCTGTGGCGCTACGGCTGGAAGAAGGAACTCGTGCGGAAGATTGGCTGGTTCGACGAACACGGACCGCGGGCGACTGTTCAGATCACGCCCGACGGCGATTACACGCAGACCGGCGTAATGTGGAACAAGTTCGGCTACGTCAATCCGCACCACAAGCAGTACCTCGCGGCCCCGGAGCGCACCGGCCTGTACTACTTCCACGCCAAAGGGCAGTCCGGGAGGTTCTTCTCCTTCCCGTGGATCGTTGCGCCGAAAACGCCGCAGGCGAAAATCGCTGTTCTGGCGTCGAACGTCACCTGGAACGCGTACAACAACTTCGGTGGGCGCAGCAACTACATCCATCCGGACCAGCTGCCGGAAACGCCCACTTGCAACGCGCGGCTGGAGCTGAAGCGCTACACCGATCCGAACTACGTCAACTACGATGCGACCGAATACCGGCCGCTGTCGTTCGACCGCCCTGAGCCGATCTGCCACGTCCCGGAGCACGTGCAGGTGACCGATCCGATCGAAGGGCGAGCCGCATGCCACATTGCGCCGGCGGAGTGGCGACTATTGGCTTGGCTGGAGCGCGAAGGCTTCGCCTACGACTATTGGGCCGAGACGCAGCTTCACTTCGGCCAGCTCGACTTGGGCGCCTACCGCACGCTCGTCATCAGCACGCACCCCGAGTACTGGTCTCGCCAGATGTACGACAAGGTCAAGGCGTGGGTCTTCGAGCGCGGCGGCCGGCTCGTCTACCTCGGCGGCAATGGACTGAACTGCGACGTCGAGTTCATCGATGAGCAGACCTGCATTTACCAGAATGACGACGAGCGGAAGCTGCGCGTGCCCGGCACTCATTACGAGACCCGCTTCCACCTGCGGCACGAGTCCGAGGCGGCGCTCCTGGGCGTGCGTTACGACGACCGGGCGATCATGACGGCCGCGCCATACCGCGTCGTCGATGCCAGCCACTGGGTGTTTGCGGGGACCGGTATGAAAGAAGGGGACGTTTTCGGCCGCGCATCGCTCCACGAGCGGATTCCGGGCGGCGCTTCGGGGCACGAGACCGACAAGATGTCCAAAAGCTCGCCGACGGGGACGCGGCTATTGGCCAAGGGGTTGAATCCCGATGAGGGCGGCGCCGACATGACGATTCACGAGACGCCCGGCGGCGGCGCCGTGTTCGCTGCCGGTTCGATCACCTGGCCGGCGTCGATCCTCGTGGACGAGGCGGTTTCGCAAATCACAGCCAACGTCCTGCGCCACTTCTCCGATTAGAGAGCGAGGCGCGCGTGAAGATTCAGGCCATCGAAACCTACCCCGTCCGCATTCCGCTCAAGCCCGAATGCCGCATGGTCTCGGCGCTGGGGCGGCACGACGAATCGCAGTTCGTCCTGGTGCGGCTGCTCGCCGACGTGGGAGTGGAGGGGGCGGGCGAGGCGACCGCGACCGTCCGCTGGAGCGGGGAAACGGTGTGGGGCGTGCAGGCGCTCATTGACCGAGTCCTGACGCCCGCCCTAATCGGCATGGAGCTCGATCAGCACCGCGCCGATGAATGCATTACCGCGGTAGCCGCGCGGATGGATCAGCTTGCCATTCACAACTGGTTCGCCAAATCGGCGATCGAGATGGCTTGCTGGGACGCGCTGGGTAAAGCGGCCGGCAAGCCGGTCTACGAGCTGCTCGGCGGCGCCTGCCGGCCGCTGTCGATCAAGGGCCGGTTCTCGATCGGAGCCTACGATCCGCCCCGCGCGGCGGCGCGGGCCGCAGAGCTGGCGGCGATCGGCTTTGACACGCTGAAGGTGAAAGTGGGCGGCACGGCCGAAACCGACATTGCCCGCGTGCGCGCCGTGCGGCAGGCGATTGGACCGCAGCGGAAGCTGGTCATCGACGCCAACTGCGGCTGGGACGTCAATACGGCCATCCGCTGCGTGAAAGAACTGTGCGACTGTGATCTGCTGCTGGTCGAGCAGCCGACGCCCGACGGCGACTATGCTGCCATTGCCCGCGTCCGGCGCGAGACCGGGGCCCGCGTGATGGCCGACGACATGTGCTTCAATCTCGTGCACGCCCAGGAGCTGGTCCGCCACCAGGCGTGCGACGTAATCAGCGTTTATCCCGGCAAGAACGGGGGCATTGCCAAATCGCGCGCCATCGCGCGGTTCTGCGAGAGTCACGGCGTGGCAACCTCGATCGGTTCCAACCTCGAGTTCGACGTGGCCACTGCGGCCATGGGGCACCTCATCGTCGCCACGCCGAACTTGCAGATCGAGCAGTTTCCTGGTGACATCTACGGCCCGGCCTACTATGAATTCCGCATCGTTAAGGAGCCGCTGGCAATTCGGGGACCGTATACCACGATCACCGCGCAGCCGGGGTTGGGGGTCGATGTGGACTGGGAGCTCGTGAGGGAGAATTGCTGCGCGTAGTGCGGAATTTGGTCCGTCGGCCACAGGAACTGCGTGAATTCCGTTCTACCCGCCGCCGAATGCCGGCAGGAAGTGCAGCTCGCTGGCCGGCTTCAGCGGCGTTCTCAAGCTGCGCGTGGTCATGGTCTGATCGACCGACGCTTGCAGTCCGGGGACCAACTCGTCGTCCTTGCACAGCCGGGCTTTGATTCCAGGAAATTGCGCCTCCAGCGCATCGATCGCCTGACGGACCGATTGGGCCTCCACGGTGACTTGTGCGATGCCGCCGGTTACGTCGCGCAATTGCGGCGGAATAAAAACATTCGGCATTTCAAGTGCTTCGCAACGGCACACGAAAATGGAGACAGCTTGCTTGCTAAGTTACTCCGCCTTGCGGGGCTGCGGCCGCGGGGACTTTGTTCGCTCAGGCGCCCGACCGCCGAAGCCCAGTTCCTCCAGCGATGGCACTTTGCCGCCGACAACGTCGACGATAGCCTGGAGCACTTTCGGGGCATCGGCCTGAATGCTCGGCTGCACCAAAGCGAAATTGGCCGTGACCTTTCCCTCTTTGGCGATCAGGATTGTCATGGTGACCTTACGATTGAGCCCGTACTCGCCGGGACCCTCTTTGCCGTCTTGCGAAATACCAAGGGTGACGTCCTTAGGGAGCGCGCCTGAAGCACGTTTCATCCAGGCTTCCGTCTCCGTCGCATCGTCGCTCAAGAATACCACGCTGCAATGCAATCCGTCGTTCGACCGTTTGGCGGCATAATCACCCAGTATCCTCGTCACTCCCACTGACGGACGGTTGACTTCGTGAACGAAGATCAAAAGCAGCGGCTTGCCACCTGCCTGGGCAATCGGCTCAATATCCTTCCCTTGTAAATCCCCCAATACTCCCCGGATTGTCAGTTTTCCGAGCGACTCCCCCTTTTGCGGGCCGGAAAAAATCTCGCCTGGCTCCTCCCCGGCGCACATCCCGCAGGCAGCGATAAGTACGACCAACCCACTCGCCCAAAGTCGAATCATGAAAGTAGCTCCTTGGTATGACCGCCAGGAAGGCGGTATTTTCGCGATCAAGGGCCGGTAGCTCCCTCAGGCACGATCAATGGCGGCAACGTTCGACGCCCTTCGGGCGGCGAGTCCGGGTGAACTATCGATGTTGCTGACGCTTCCGTCTTTTGCTGGGAAACGAGCAACTCCGCCGCCCGGTCCCACTCCTCGGCTAAGTCGGGCCGTCCCAACTGACGCGAAAGTGCTGCCAGCTCCCGACGGATGACGACATCCTTCGGAAGTTGAATCGCCTTTTCCATCAACTCAAAGAAGCGTGTTTCCACGCCGCGGAGGTATTCGGCCTTTTCGCTGGCCTGGCGGGCTTTTTCTAGAGCATTCAACCGCTTATATACCTGTGACAGCTTGAACCAGCCAGAATGGTTCGAAGGATGTTCGGCAGTGACGATTTCCAGGTGCTCTGCGGCGAGCTTGGAATCGTCTTCCTGCACCGCGATATCTGCTCGGAGCATGTTCGCCATCATGTTCGTGGGCTCTTTTTTCAGAATCTGTGCAAGCAATGGCTTGGCCTCGTCCTTGCGCTGGACGGCGAGCAAACACTGGGCGCGAAGTACATCGCGCTGAAGTGAATCGGCGGCACCTTCCAGAGTCTTGAGGGCGTCTTCCAGCTTGCCTGACCGGTATTGGCACTCGGCGAGTTCCAAGAGTACTTCTTCCCTGGTCCTTTGATTGGGATCGCGGCGCAGCGATTCCTTATACGCTTCGATAGCCTGGGCGAAGGCTTGGCGCGATTTACTCTCCAGACCCATCAGTCGATGCGGCCGGTAATCGTTGGGATCGAGTTCGGCCCACCGGATAAGGTGATAATAGAGCCGGTCCAGCACGCGAATGTCCTTGTTCATGGCGGCCAGCCAGCGGTGCGCTTCAATCGATCTGGGATCGTTGTGGATGACTTCCAGCAATGCTTGCTCCGCCTCGCCATAGCGACCCAATTGGAACATCCCGGCGCCCAGCAGCGTCAGCGCCTGATTGTGGAGTCGAGGATAGTCAAGCAGCGGACGAAGCGCCTCCAGACGAGCCGGATCGAGTTGACGCTGCTTTGCATCCAACTCCAGAGCGAACTTTAGCAGTTCAGCGTGCGGCTTGTAGGCCGGATACTTGGCGATCAACCCAATCCGCTGCTCGGCGGCAATCAGGTCGTCGCTGGTGTATTCGTCCCAAGCCAGCTTGAACGTTCGCTCCACGGACCGTTCGGCAAGTTCCTGGTGCTCTCTCGCCCGCTTCAGTTCGCCCTGGGCTGCGTAGTGCGCGGCAAGCGCCTCATGAGACTCCTGATGCAGCGGCTCCGCCAGCACCGCCGTGTACCACCAGGTCAGAGCTACTTTTTTGTCGCCGGCGTCGTAAAAAAACCGTCCCATGAGGTACCGCAAGTCCGGGTTCGTCGGGTTTTTTCGGATGCGCTCATCCAGTTCATAGATCTCGTCTCGCCGCTTGAGCTGCTCGGCCTGCAGATCGAGGTAGTGCTGTGCCTTATCGCGATCTTTCAGCGCGGTGTAGGCACGAGCGAGCGTCTGGTAGCCAGGAACGCCAAGCTCATGGACGTCGCCGCCCTCTTCCAGAAGCGACACTACGTTGTCGTATTCCTTGCGGGTCAGAAAAACGTTTGCCAGCAGCATGATCGCCGGCTGCCGCACTTCACGAATCGTCTTGACGTCGATGAGCCTCTTGAGCATTTGCTCGACATGAGCGACGTCGCCGCCGCTGCGAAACTCGATTTCAGCAAGGAGGAGTTGCACCCGCGGGTCGTCCGGCACCACTTTGGAGCAAGCCTCCATGTGCGCCAGTGCCTCCGCATACTTGTTGTACATGAGCAGTGATTGGGCCAGCAGGATCCGCGCCTCGATGTGGCTGGGATGCGCCTCGACCACTGCCTGATAATCCTGCTGCGCGCGAGTGAGGTCGTCATTCTGATCATACAATTGTGCCCGCAGTAATCGCGGCACGACAGCGCCAGGCTGCCATTGAATCCAGAATGCCAGCGCCTGAAACGCTCGATTGACCTGATAAATGCTCATGTACCCTTTGGCCCGCGCTTCATAAATCTGTTCGGCCGTGAAATCGCCGATCCCATCGATCTTGCAGATGCGATTCAATTCCGCCTCGTCGCCTTCATCGGCTAGACCATGCTGCGTGCGCGCCAGCAGCCGCTGCAGCCGGATCTCATCGAGCGGATACCCCAGGCGCTCCGCACGACGCAGGAATTCCTCCTGCTTGTCGCCATTGCTGTCGCGCCGATAGGCGACCGCAGCCAGGAACGCCAGGTCTTTGTTCCCTGGATAGGCGGCGGATGCTGCGTCGAGGATGGTCGCGGCCTTGGAATACTCGCCGATCGCCATGGCCGCAAGACCAGCGCTTTCGCGCCTGGCACTATCGAATTGGCGCCACGCCGGCCAGGCGAGCCCCACTACCAGCAGCAGCCCACCATAGGTGAGCCATCGGCGTCTGCGGCCAGCCGGCTGGGAAGCATGGATGAGCGCCATCGAAATTCACCAGCTCAGTTTGGAACGTACGACGTGGACGACGGCGGACGCAATTCGTAACTGTCCACTCGTTGCCTGCATTCATTCGCCGGCCCGCGGCGCCGACAAAGACGCTCCTCGGCATCGTTGAGGGCGCCCATCCAGCGCCAAGGGCGCGACCCTATCACCCAGTCTATGGTAATTCAATCAACAATGCATTCGAGCCGTCATCGGGAATCGTCAGTTCATATTGCGCATTGACGGTTGGTGCGGGGGCCGATGCAGTCGATCCCATCCGACTCTTCATGAGGGAAATGTCGTTTGCGCTCATCCTGCCCGGAGGAATCTTCTGTGGCGTGGAATCGCTTCGAGGCGGCAGCGAGTAGGGCGCGTCCGCCTTGAATACGCTCACGCGAAGTTTCCTTCCCGGTAAGGCGCCAGGCTTTCCCAGATACGTCAGGGCAAATTTGCCACCGGTGTGGCTGACATCCTGGGCCACATTTCCGTCCGGGTACTGCACCGTCAGATTGGCACCCTCCAGAGGTACCCCCCTAAGGAGAATTGTGCCCTCGGCAGTAACGACGTTCGGACCCTTCTGCCAACAGCCCGCGAACGAGACTAGAGCGCATGTGACTGCGCAGCAAAACGACCACTTGCGCATTGTCGCACCTCGCGCGCTGCGTAAGCCCCCGTGGCGCAATCTCTTGTACGCGGTCCCGGCTACTTCAGTTCGATTTTCAGATCTTTGGCGCCGGTTTCCGGAATCGTCACGTCCAGGCCGCTGGAAGCGGGGTTTGAGTACTTGAAGTCGATTTCATTCTTGGGGGCGGCGCCTTTCTTGCCGCTCATGGTGGCCTCGCTGGCCTTTTGCATCAACTTCGTCATCTCTTCCATCTTCTTTCTGCGCTCGTCGTCGGACGCGGGAGCTCCCGAATCCTTTTCACCCGCCACGGAATAGGTGGCTTCGTGTTTGGTAACGCTGACCTTGAGCTTGGATCCGGCAACCGCACCCGGTTTCCCCATATAAGTCAGCGCAAACTTGCCGCCGTCATGTGTCACGTCCTGGGCCACGTTGTTATCGGCATAGTGGACGAGTACATTGGCGCCGTCCAACGGAGTGCCGGCCAACGTGACGACACCTTCAGCCGGGACCAGCTTGGGGCCACCAGGGCCACACCCAAGGACCAAACCCATTACACAGAGCCCCGCCAGGCAGATTGCGACCTTATTCACTGTAGCACCTTGAGAAAAGACTTGTGATTTCCGACTCGAAACGCGCCTGGAAATGACCACCATCTTCAGGCTGCGGCGAAAGACCAATTAGGCGAAATGCAACTCCAGTCGAACCCCGACGAGCAAGAATCTGCAATCAGACGTGGAGCAGTTTCCGGTTTACGAGCAGGGACCCTTGCATCCCGTACGCGCAAGCGGCGAGCCTGCGACTAACAAGATACGAGATCGGCCAGACTTATTCAACTCGCGCAGCACAGCAGCCATGAGCGTGTGATTGTCACTTGGAAGGAGACAAGTCCTCGAATTCCGGCCGACAAAAGGAAGAGGCGCTGCCTAACCGGAGCGCCTCTTCACGTCGTTCAACTTGTCAATCGTGCTCGGTCCACGACCGCTAGTATTCCGTGTTGATCGGGAAACCGTCGCGACGACCGCCCAAACGCTGGTACGTCTGGTAGTTCACGTTCTGGTTGATGAAGTGAACGCTGCCGTCCCCGAACACGAATTGAGCGCCTTGCGGGTGCTTGGAACGGAAACCCCAGGAGAGATTCCAGTCTTGACGCACCCACCAGCCGCCTGCCGCGCTCACGCAAGCCTGGTACGGATAGCCACGGTTGATGGCGTCCTGCAAGCTGACTGCGCACGGCGTCATGACGTTGATCGGACACGACGTCGAAGTGTGCCCGTTGTTCATCCCGTTGTATGCCCACTGACCATCGCGATGGTCGTTGCATTCGGGAAGTATCTCGCCGACCATGATCACCTGGGACGTGCCGTCACGCAGGCCAGCAAACGATATCGGGCTGCGGGCAACGCGCCCGAAGCAGCCGGAGATGCCTGTCCCATCCCAGTTTTCCATGTCCAGCACGTTGCCGTGACTGTGGATACCGATCTGGTCGTAGTTGATGTCCGCAACCATGAACGGTTGGCACACTGCGCCGTGCAAGGAGTCGCAGCGCTGCGAGCCGAGACACCCACCGTAGTTGCTCCAGCTTGCGGCCGGATCGTCGGGATAGGTGTCCGAAGGGCAGCGAGAATAGGGCACCTGAATCTGACGCAACAAACGCGTTCCCTTGGGAGTGGCAATTGACGTAGCCACACCCGCTTGATCTACCAAACCACCCACGGCGGACCAGTGCAGATTGATGATGTTGATCTTGTCGTAAAGCTGGTTCTGCTCCATCTGGGGCAGAATCTTGGCATGCCAACTCAGCCTCGTCCAAATCCACGCCTGGTTCCCGTCTTGGGCCGGATCGTCGGCCGCCATGCCGCCTGGCGGGATCACCTTCCAGATATCGTGATACGTGTGGATCCCGATACCGTACTGCTTCAGATTGTTGCCGCATTGCATGCGGCGAGCTGCCTCACGCGCTTGTTGCACCGCCGGCAGCAAGAGCGCCACCAGCACGCCGATGATCGCAATGACCACCAGCAGCTC
>Ga0075418_10004778_pt1 | contig 15360 bp, 14 predicted proteins | sample SoiMetdeltSBSDD2_FD_81776 | JGI IMG/M metagenome (GOLD analysis project Ga0075418, IMG submission 81776) | Bulk soil microbial communities from a Populus tree surrounding site in Tennessee, USA - Soil MetaG P. deltoides SBSDD2 | ecosystem: Environmental > Terrestrial > Soil > Tree plantation...
CGGCGGCGTCGATCACATCGAGCTGGCGCGCTGGGCGGAGCTGCTGCTGATCGCGCCCGCCACCGCGAACATCCTCGCGAAGCTCGCGGTCGGAATCGCCGACGACGCGCTCACGACGTACGCGCTCGCGCATCGCGCGGCGGTGCTCGTCGCGCCGGCGATGAACACCTACATGCTCGCGCATGCGACCGTGCGCGAGAACATCGAGACGCTGCGCGCGCGCGGCGTCGAGATCATCGAGCCGGTCGACGGCCTTCTCGCATGCGGCGAAGAGGGCGCGGGAAAGATGCCCGACGTGCCGGTGCTCGTCGAGATCGTGAAGTCGCACTTCGCGTCGCGCGATCTCGAGGGAAAGAGCGTCCTCGTCACCGCAGGTCCCACGCGCGAGCCGATCGATCCGGTGCGCTTCATCTCCAATCGATCGTCGGGAAGGATGGGCTACGCGATCGCCGATGCCGCGCGCAAGCGCGGCGCGCGCGTGACGCTCGTGTCCGGACCGACGTCGATCGTCGTTCCACCGGGCGTGGAGATCACGCGTGTGTTGACGGCCGAGGAGATGCATGCGGCGGTGATGACGGCGGCGCCGAATCATCAGATCGTGATCAAAGCCGCGGCCGTCGCGGACTTCACGCCGGCGACGGTCGCCGATCGCAAGATCAAGAAGCAGGAAGGGTCGGACGAGCTGACACTGACACTGCACAAGAACCGCGACATCCTGGCCGACGTCGCGAAGCTCTCACCGCGTCCCTTCATCGTCGCGTTCGCGGCGGAGACGGACAGCGTGGAAGCGAATGCGCGCGAGAAGCTGCAGCGCAAGGGCGCGGATCTCATCGTCGCGAACAATGTCGCCGACGCGTCCATCGGATTCGATTCCGAGCACAACGAAGTGCTCGTCATCGGCGCAGACGGATCGAGCACCCGAATCGCGAAGGCCTCGAAGAGCGCGATCGCAAACCGGGTGCTCGATTTGATCGTGGAACGATTGGCGCGCTGACTCAGTCGCCGTAGCCTTCACACTCGAGAAGATCTTCATTCGTGATCTTCCAGTGCTGGCCCTCGCCGCAGATGTCGACCTCTTCGATGATGCACTCGTCGCCGTCTTCATCGACGACCTTCACGTCGTAGCTGTCGCACGGAACGCCGGTGATCGTGAACGAGCCATCGCTCTCGATGACGTCGTCGCGCAGCTGATCCGGACCCCAGTGATCTTCGCCGACGGGCGAGAGGAACAGGTGGTGGATGGTGTAGTCGCTCTTGTTCGTCACGCGGACGTTGGCCTTCGGACCGGCGAGCGCGGGGAGGGACACTGCACACACGAGGAGCACGGCAAGCGAGATTCTCTTCATTTTTCTTCTCCGCAGAGTTTTTGGACCGCCCGCAGTATAGAAGATAATTCCGACCCATGGATGTCAGCATTCGCCGCGAGCTGGAGTTGCTTCGCGATCTGGGATACACGCACCTCGATTTGGTTGGCGGTTGGCAGTTGGCGGTTGGCGGGAGAGAAGGCGACGTTGTCGACGCTTCGTCTACCGACAACCGACAACCGCCAACCGCCAACTCCGAATGGGACGACCTCCGCACTCGCGCTCTGGCCTGCACCAAATGCCGTCTCGCGGGCACGCGCAAGAACGTCGTGTTCGGAGTCGGCGATCCGAACGCGGACTTGATGTTCGTCGGCGAGGCGCCGGGACGCGACGAAGATCTGCAGGGAGAGCCGTTTGTCGGCCGCGCGGGACAGCTGCTCACCGACATCATCAAGGCGATGAAGCTCACGCGCGATCAGGTCTACATCGCAAACGTGATCAAGTGCCGTCCTCCGGAGAATCGCAATCCCGAGCCCGACGAGCTCGATGCGTGCCGTCCCTTCATCCGCCAGCAGGTCGAGATGATCAAGCCCAAGGTGATCGTCACGTTAGGCCGTTTCGGTCTGCAGAGCCTCACCGAAAAAGGCTACGGCATCTCGTCGGTGCGCGGGCAGTGGCTCGACTACAACGGCATCAAGCTGATGCCGACGTACCATCCCGCGTATCTGCTCCGCAATCCTGCGGCGAAGAAAGAGGTCTGGGCGGACATGAAGAAGGTGATGGCGGAGCTGGGGATCGTTTAGAGAGTGCTCGCCGAGTTCGCCGAGATCGCCGTTCCTGTCGCCCTTCATTCGACGCTCACGTACCGGATTCCCGCGACGCTGCAAGACGCCGTCCGCCTCGGCTCACGCGTCGAAGTTCCGTTGGGAACGACGCTCACCACCGGCTTTGTCGTCTCGCTCCTCGATCACACGCCTGTCGACGCGAAGAAGATCAAAGCGATTCGCTCCGTGCTCGACGACGAAGAGCCGGCGCTCATCCCGGAAATCATCGAGCTATGCCGCTGGGCCGCCGAGTACTACATCGCGCCGTTAGGCGAGATGCTGCGCGTCTCGCTTCCCGCGAACATGGCCGCTCGCGGACGGCGCCAGGCAGCGCTCGTCGATCCGCAGTCCGACCAGATCCTGCCCGCGGATCATTCGCTCATCGACGAGCTGCGCAAGCGCCCGCTGCCGCTGGCGACGATTTTCGACGAGATGAAAATCTCGCGCTCTGCGATCGCGCGTCTCCGCGATGCAGGGGCGATCGCGATCGTCGACCGCCTCCAGGACGCGCGAGGTGTGCGCTACGACCGTTTCGTCGTGCTCGAGACCGATCCCGGCGGCCTAACACCGAAGCAGCAGCACGCCGTTGAGCTTTTGAGCCAGCGCGGCGGAGAGCTTTCGGTGCGCGCACTGGAGAACGCAGGCGTGAGCGCAGCGGTGCTGTCCGCGATCGCGAAGAAGAACATCGTGCGCATCGAGCGGCGGCCGCGCCGCCACACGCTCGATGCGTTTCTCGCCGGACTCGATGCCGCGGAGGTCGTAGAGATCCGCTACTCCGAAGAACAGCGCGCCGCGATTCGCGCGGTCACGTCCACGCTCGGCACGTTCGCGCCGTTTCTGCTCGAAGGCGTGACCGGCAGTGGAAAAACCGAGGTGTACATCGAACTGATGCGCGACGTCGTCAAGCGGGGAGAGCAGGCGCTGCTCCTCGTGCCGGAGATCTCGCTCACGCCGGTGTTCGCCGCGCGACTGAAAGAGCGCTTCGGCGATCGCATCGCGATTCTGCACAGCAGTCTCTCGCCGAGCGAGCGCTACGACCAGTGGTGGCGTGCGCGCCGCGGCGAGGTCGACGTCGCCATCGGTCCGCGCTCGGCGCTCTTCACGCCGTTCCAGCGCCTCGGGCTCATCGTCGTCGACGAAGAAGGCGACGGCGCGTACAAGCAGGAAGAGACGCCGCGCTACAACGCGCGCGATCTCGCCGTCGTGCTCGCGCAGTTCCGCAAGATCCCGATCGTTCTCGGATCGGCGACGCCGTCGCTCGAGTCGCGCGAGAACGCCGCGCGCGGGAAGTACGGATTGCTGCTGATGACAAAGCGCGTCGAAGCGCGTCCGCTGCCCGACGTCGAGATCGTCGATCTGCGGCATGAGCGCGCGGAGAAAGACGACAAGGGCTTCGTCATCTTCAGCAAGGGATTGAAAGACGCGTTGCGCGAGACCTTCGATGCCGGCGAGCAGGCGATCATTCTCATCAATCGCCGCGGCTACGCCCCGTACCTTTTGTGCCGCGAGTGCGGACACGAGTTCCGCTGCCGCGACTGCAGCGTCTCGATGACCGTGCATCGCCGCGAGAACGCGCTCGTCTGCCACTACTGCGGAGCGCGCCGAACGATCCCGACAAAATGCCCGCTCTGCAACGGCGAGGTGCTGCAGCCGATCGGCTTCGGCACGGAGAAAGTCGAAGAGCGATTCCTGCGCGACTTTCCGGGCGTCGCCGTCGAGGTGTTAGACCGCGACTCGACGCGGCGCAAAGGCTCGCTCGTGGCGATCCTCGATCGGTTCCGCCGCGGTCACACGCGCGCACTCATCGGCACGCAGATGCTCAGCAAGGGACATCACTTTCCGAACGTCACGCTCACCGGCGTTCTCAACGCCGACTCGATCCTCGGCTATCCCGACTTCCGTTCCGCGGAGAAAACGTTCTATCTCCTCACGCAGGTCGCGGGCCGCGCAGGACGTGGCGAGCTGCGCGGCAAGGTGATGATCCAGACCGCGTTCCCGACGCACTACGCGATCCAGCACGCGCTGCGGCACGACTACGAAGCGTTCTACGAAGCCGAGATCGAGTTCCGCAAGACGTTTCACTACCCGCCGGTCACGTCGATGATCGCCATTCTCTTTCGCGGCGAGAACCTGACGAACGTCGAGCACGCCGCGCGCGACTGCGGCGCCTTTCTCGAGAACGCCGTCGAGCCGCTCGCCGGAACACGCATGCAGGGACCCGCACCCGCGCCAGTCGCGCGCATCAAAGGCGTGTGGCGCTACCAGATTCTCTTGCGCTCCGCGCAGCGAACCGCATTGCGCCGCGCGGTGGAATCGGTGCTGGTGGGTAGGAAGTGGAAGGGTGTGGATGTTGCGATCGACGTGGATCCGATCAACATCCTGTAACTAGCCCAGTCACGTCACCCTGCGCTTCGCGCAGGATGACGTGAAGTCAAAGCTCTTCAAACCCTTCCGCGCGATCGAGCAGGTCCATCACCCGCAACAGCTCCGCCGGCGGAGGCGTCAGCTTCCTGCGCTCGAGATCGAGCCAGCCGCCGCTGCTCGTGACGCGCACGGCGAGGACGCCATCGCTGCGGTAGTAGTGATTCACGAGCCGGAATCTCGATCCGTCGGCATTCATCGCCGCGATCTGGAGCGTGATGCGTACCGGATCGAGCAGGCGCAGCTCGCGAAAGTACTCGACCTCATCGCGCTGGACGACCGGACCGATGCGACGCTGCTCGAATTCGCGCATCGGGAATCCGTTCTCCGCGAAGAACATCAATCGGACGTCGACCGCCATGTCGAGGTACGCGGTGTTCCGCATGTGCCCGTTGAAATCGATGTCGCCCCAGCGGGCGTACAGCGTGCGCTCGAACATCACGCGATCGGTTCGCGGCGCAGCGGCTCGTGCAGATTGACGAGCCCTTCGTAGATCCGCTCGTCGATCTCGGGATCGATCTCGCGTACCAGTGTGACGAGGCGATGCACGTGCCCGATCGCGCTGAGCACCGCGGCCCACAGCGGCTCGGCGTTGGAACGCTCGAAGGTCTGGAACGGAAACCGTTTGCCGAACGTCTCGGCGTCGGCCGCGTTGAGATTCGCGACCGCGTGCGAGAGCGACGAATCGATGCGGCTGTGCAGATCGTTCGGCGGATGATGATTGCCGCGCGTGCGCTTCGCCACGTCAGCGATACGATCGAACGAGCGGCAGAGCGCGCGGAGCTCCGCCTCCATCGGCGCGTGCCGCGGATCGCTCGCCGGCAGATCGGAGTAGGGAAGCCAGAGCTTCTCGACTTTCTTGCGCAGATCGAGGTCGAGCTTGTCCACGATCCAGGCGACGCTGGGGACGTGGCGCATCCGCTCGTTGTCGGACCACTTCTCGAGCAGTTTCGACGGTTCCGGCTGTTCGCTCCGCTCCGGTGTCGGTGTGGTCGCTTCTTCAGTTGCCAGCATGCAGTGTTGTTTGTTAGGGTCACGCCCACGATGAGCGCCGACTCCAGCCAATTCGAAGAGCCGATCCTGCGGATACGGCGTCGAATCGAAGAGCTCTCCGCAATGGATTCAGAGCCGGCGCGCGAGGCCGAGATCGCCGAACTCCAGCAGAAGCTTAGCAGAGTATCCCGCGAAATCTACTCGAACCTCTCGCCGTGGCAGAAGACGCTCGTGGCCAGGCATCCGCAGCGTCCGTATTCGCTCGATTTCATCGGCGCCATGATCGATGAATGGCTCGAGATTCACGGCGACCGGAAATTCGGCGACGACGCCGCGATCGTCGCCGGATTCGGCCGCTTCCGCGGCATCGCCTGTTGCATCATCGGACACCAGAAGGGACGCAACACGAAAGAAAAAGTGGTGCGCAACTTCGGACAGCCTCGCCCCGAAGGATTCCGCAAGGCGTTGCGCATCATGAAGCTCGCGGAGAAATTCAAGCTCCCGATCCTCACCTTCGTCGACACGCAGGGCGCGTATCCCGGCGTCGGCGCGGAAGAGCGCGGACAAGCCGAGGCGATCGCGGTCAACCTGCGCGAGATGGCGGCGCTCGAAGTGCCGGTGACCATCACCGTCATCGGCGAAGGCGGCAGCGGCGGTGCGCTCGCGTTAGGCGTGGGCGATCGCGTGATCATGCTCGAGCACGCGGTCTACTCCGTGATCTCCCCGGAAGGCTGCGCCGCGATTCTGTGGAAGAGCTCCGCGGCGGCTCCCGATGCTGCATCGGCGATGAAAATCACCGCGCAGGATCTCAAGAGACTGGGCGTGATCGACGAGATCGTGCCCGAGCCCGATGGCGGTGCGCACGCCGATCCCGCGGCCACCGCGGACCTCCTCGCGCCGGTGCTCGAGCGCGCATTGAAAGAACTGCAGAAGCTCAAGCCCGCGCAGCTCATCGACGAGCGCTACAAGAAGTTCCGCCGCATGGGTGTGTTCGAGAAGTGATTCGAACGGAGCACGTGCGGAAGGTCTTCGGGGCGGTCGTCGCGCTCGACGATCTCAACCTCGAAGTGCGGCCGGGCGAGATCTTCGGCCTTCTCGGTCCGAACGGGGCGGGCAAATCGACGACCGTCGGCGTGCTGACGACACGTGTGAAGCCGACCGAGGGGCGGGCGTGGATCGGCGAGTTCGATGTCTGGCACCGCGGAGTCGACGTCAAGCGTCTGATCGGCGTCGTGCCGCAGCGTCCGAATCTCGACTTCGCGCTCACCGCGCGCGAGATTCTCACGTTTCACGGCGCGTATTTCGGACTGCCTTCCGCGGAGCGCCGACGCCGCGCCGACTCGCTGCTCGAGCAGTTCAAGCTCACCGATCGCGCGACGCAACGCGTGGACGGATTCTCCGGCGGAATGATGCAGCGCCTCTCGATCGCGCGGGCGATGATGCACGACCCCCAGGTGTTGTTTCTCGACGAGCCGAGCGCGGGACTCGATCCGCAGACACGACTGATGCTGATCGAGATGATCCGCGCGTACAACGCGCGCGGCAAAACGATTCTCCTCACGACGCACAACATGGAAGAGGCGGACGCGCTCTGCCATCGCCTGGCCATCGTCGATCACGGCAAAGTGATCGCCCTCGGCACGCCGCAGGAGCTCAAGCAGTCGATTCCCGGCGGCTTCGTCGTGCGCGTGCAGGTCAGCGAGATTGGCGACGGACTCCTCGACGCACTGCGAACACTGCAGGGTGTTTCGGAAGTTCGCGAGACGAGCGACGGGCAGATCGACATCTACGCGAATCACGGCGGAACGCTCGTTCCGGAAGTCGTGGCCGCGGTCTCGACTGCGGGCGCGACGCTGCGCGATCTGCACATCTCCGAGCCGAGTCTCGAGAATCTCTTCCTGCATCACACGGGACGGAGTCTCCGCGAATGAACCTGAAGACCTTCCTGGCGATGCTCGCGCGCGATGCGCACGTCGCGCGCCGCAACTTCGTGCAGCTCGCGTTTCAGACGCTGCTGCAGCCGATGATGTTCACCTTCATCTTCGGCCGCGTGATGACCGAGAGCGGACTGATGCCGCCGCAATACAAATCGCTGCTGTTGCCGGGCATCATCGCGCTGAGCATGATCATGACCGGCACGTGGGCGGTGACGATGCCGCTCATCGCCGAGTTTCAATTCACGAAAGAGATCGAAGACCGGCTGCTCGCGCCGATGAACCTCGAGTGGCTCGCGGTGGAGAAGGTCGTCTCGGGAATGATTCAGGCGCTCATCTCGGGACTGGTCGTGATTCCGATGGCGTGGCTGGTCATGGGCGGCGTGTCGCTCGGCGATGCGCACATCGGTCTCTTCATCGCGATCGCGCTGCTCGTCGCGGCGTTGTCGGCATCGCTCGGCCTCGCGCTGGGATGCAGCGTCGGTCAGCAGCAGGTCGGCCTGATGTTCAGCATGGTCATGGCGCCGATGATCTTCTTCGGCTGCACGTACTATCCGTGGGCGGCGCTCGCGAAGTTTCCGATCATGAAGCGCATCGTGCTGATCAACCCTCTCGTCTACGCGAGCGAAGGTTTCCGCAGCGCGCTGGCGCCGAATACGCCGCACTTGCCGAAGCTCGCGATTCTCGGAGCGCTGGTGGGCTTCGACCTGGCGTTTTTCGTATTGGGGCTGAGGCAGTTCAAAAAGAAGGCAATCTCATAAAGGTCCTATCATCTTTCCTGTGATCCACGACTTCTGGACCCTCGCTCCCACCGTGGAGGACAACCCCAAACTCCCGATCGCGAACGCCTCGCTGCGCTCGCTCCTGATTCGGCGCGGAGTCTCCGACGACGAGTCGTATCGACGTTTCGTCGCGCCGGCGATTGGCGATCTGCACGATCCTTCGACAATCCATGGGATCGACCACGCGTGTGAGCGCATTGCGCGGGCGGTGCGCGACGGCGAAGGAATCGTCATCTACGGCGACTACGACGTCGACGGTGTGACCTCGATCGTGATGTTGCAAACGGTGCTGCGCTCCCTCGGCGCGGATGCCGGTTTCGTCGTTCCGCACCGGCTCGTCGACGGGTACGGATTGAAGATGGAAGTGCTCGATCGCGTGCTCGTCGAGCGCAACGTAAAGCTTGTCATCACAGTCGATTGCGGGATCACGAGCGTCGAGCCGGTGCGCCGCGCGATCGAGCGCGGCATCGACGTGATCATCACCGATCACCATCTTCCGCCCGGAACACTTCCCGATGCCGCAGCAGTGCTCAACCCGAAGCAGCCCGGCTGCACCTATCCGTTCAAAGAGCTCGCGGGTGTCGGCGTCGCGTTCAAGCTGTGTTGCGAGCTCATTCGACGCAATGGCAAAAAGATTTCTGTCGAGTCGCTGCTGAAGATCGCAGCGATCGGAACGGTCGCCGATGTCGCGCCGCTGATCGGGGAGAATCGCACCATTACGTCGCTCGGTCTCGCTGGACTCGCGGAAGTGCGGAACCCCGGATTGCGCGCCCTCCTGAAGCGCCTCGGGCTCGGCGGACGCGCTCTACGCGCCGTAGATGTCGGCTTCAAAATCGGTCCGCGCATCAACGCCGCGGGACGGCTCGCGTCCGCGAACACGGCCATCGATTTGTTCGCCGCGACGGACGAAAACGCAGCCTGGCAGATCTGCGGTGAGCTCGATCGGATGAACGTCGAGCGGCAGATGATCGAGCAGCAGGTGCGCGAGTCGGCCGAGGCGCAGATCCGAGGAGGGGAGCGGATCCTCGTGCTCGCCGGCGAAGGATGGCATCGCGGCGTTCTCGGCCTAACCGCGGGTCGCATCGCGCAGCGATACCACCGTCCCGCGCTCGCCATCACGATCGAAGGCGATCTGTGCGTCGGATCGGGCCGCAGCATTCCGACGATCGATCTCCATCATCAGCTCGAATCGGTGGGTGATCTCTTCACGCACTTCGGCGGACACGAGTTCGCGTGCGGCTTCTCGCTCGATCTCCGCAATCTCGACGCGCTGCGCGCGTCGCTGCACGAGCGTTTCGAAACGTTGGACGCGGCGCTCTTCCGCCGCGAGGCGTTCGTCGACGGTGCGCTTACCTTCGCGGAGATCGATGCGGAGTTCATCGCCGCGCACGAAATGCTCCAACCCTTCGGCGCCGGCAACACGCAGCCGCTCTTCCTCGTGCACAACGTCGACGTGAAAAGCACACGCACCTTCGCCGAGGATTGCACCGAGCTCGCGCTCGAAGACGCAACCGGCCACGCGACCGCTGTGCTGTGGCCCAGCGCAAAGGAGCTGCGCGACGAACTAACTGCTCCCGCAGATCTCCTGGTGCGCATAGAACCCCATCGCTATCACGGCTCGCGCCTCGAGATCATCGACGCTCGTGCTAGGACGTCCTAGGACGTCCTAAGACGTCGTAGGACGTCCTAAGAGGTCCTACCGCATCTGCAGCGCCGGTTTCACATACCCGCGATGGCACGTCGTGCAGTTCACTGTGGGATCGGAGTTGTCGATCTCTTTCATCTCGCGCAGCGAAGCGTTGATCTCGCCGACCATCTTGATCATCTCGCGCGCGGCGCGTTTCGGACGCTTTTCGTCCGCTTCCCACCGATCCTCGACGTGGCAATGATCGCAGTCGACGCCGAGGGAACGGCTGTAGCCGAGATCCATGATGCGCAGGAAACGCGCGGCGGGGATGGTCTTCATCATCTTCACGTTCTTGAAGACTTCGCCAGCCGGCTTGTTCTCCTTACCGGCGATCTGTTCGAGGAGCTCGGTCACGTGACCGTTCTCTTTCGGCGGCTCGTCCGAGATGGCACTGGTTGCGTATAGCAGGAGGAGGGCTGCAATCGCGGTCGTGGCTCGCATGCGCAGATCGTACGGTGGCGACGGAACGAATCCGGTCGCAAAGGTGTTACGTCCCAACAACATGCAGCGCACGATTCGAGCTCTCCGCATCGCGCTGCCGATCCTCTTCCTCGGATTCATCGCCGTTCTCGTCGCCAGCTGGAACAAAGCCGCCAGCCCGAACAAGAGAAAACCGAGTCCGCCCGTCGAGTCGAAACGACCCGATGACAAGCCGCTCGCCGAAGCGCGACAGTTCCGGGATGTGCAGACGATCGGCGGGCGCATCGTGTCGGAGATCGTGGCCACGCGCGTCGTCTCCTATGAATCGGAGTGGACGACGCTCGAGGGCGTCACGCTCACTCTCTACCGCGCCAACGGCCTCAAGTACATCGTGGCGTGTCCGCAGGCGCAGTTCAACAGCCAGACCAAAGAAGCGGACGCGAAAGGCGGCGTGCGCGTCACCTCGAGCGACGGCATCGAGATCAAGACCGCGGAGATCCGCTACGACGGCGCTCGACTGACGAACGACATCCCCGTCGACTTCAAAGTCGATCGTTGGATCGGAAACGCCGGCGCGCTCGATCTCGACGTGCAGGGCGAGACGCTGCGCCTGCACAAGCAGGTCACCGCCAACATGGTCGCGCTCCAGCCCGCCGATGTTCCGATGACGCTTCGCGGAGCGGAGAGCACGTTCAAGCGTCGCGACAATACGATCGAATTCCGCGAGCAGGTCGAGATGACCCGCGCGGCGGAGAACGTGCGCGCCGATTGGATGAAGGGCCAGTTCACGCAGGATCGCCGGCACCTCCTCGCGCTGGAAGGCAACGGTCACGTGGTCATGGTCATCGGCGCGAACCCCGCGCCGGGCGAAGACCTCGGCGGACGCAAGACGATCACCTGCGACGGCTTCTTCACCGAGAATGGTCCCGACGGGCAGATCGCCGCGATCAACGCGCGCAGCGCGGAAAACATCGCGCATGCGGTGCTCGATGGTCCGCCGCAGCGGGACATCGTCGCCCGCGGATTCCGAGTCGCGCTCGCGAATCGCGTCGTGAGCGAGATCAAAGCGGACTTCGCAGTGGTGATGAAAGAGCTCGGCGAGAATCCGCGGCAGATCAGCACCGATCACGCGACGGTGTGGTTCGATCAGGCGACGCGCCGCGCGCGCTCCGCATTTCTCGACGGCTCGTTCCGCTATTCGGATCCGAAGAACACCGCGACCGCGTTCCGCGCGAACTACGACATCGTCGGAGATCGCATCGTGCTCACGACCGACGCGGGCTGGCAGGCCACCGTCGTCTCCGATGGTCAGACGCTCAAAGCGAAGCAGATCGAGTTCTCGCCGCGCGCGCAGACCGCTCATGCCAGCGGCTCCGTGATCGCGCAGCTGGCGTCGAAAGGAAAAGGCGGCGGCGCGACGGTCGACGGCACGAGTCTCTTTCCCACGGGGAAACCGGTGTTCGTGAACGCCGAAGATCTGATCATGCGGCAGGCCAACAAGACCGCGGTCTTCAGCGGCAAGGTGAAAGCGTGGCAGGAGAGCAATACGCTTCTCGCCAGTGAGCTGCAGCTTCAGGGCAACGGCGAGATCGTGACCGCGCGCGGCAACGTGCGCACGCTGCTCTACAACACGACCGCGGAAGCGCGGAAGACACCTGTGCAGTCGCAGAGCGAGCAGCTCATCGCGAAGAAGGCCGATCGCCGCATCGATCTTCTCGGCAAAGTGTCGATCGTCGATGAGACGCGCACGATGAAATCGGAGAAGGCCACGTTCTTCTTCGACGACAAGAACAAGATCCAGAAGATGGAAGCGGAGCAGAACGTCAACGTCGTCGAGAGCGCGGCGAGCCGCAAAGGCACGGGCGAGAAAGCGGTGTATCAGGTCGAGAAGAAGCTCATCCTCATGACCGGCGCTCCCGCGACGGTGAGCGATCCGAGCGGCACGGTCTCCGGACAGCAGATCGTCTTCGATCTCGCGCGCAATCGCGTGCAGGTGCTCAGTCCTGAAGGGCAGACCAAGGGGACGTACAAGAACGAAGGGTGAGGGGCAAAATTGAAAATTGAAAATTGAAAATTGAAAAAGACCCAGCACCTCTTTTTTCAATTTTCAATTTTCAATTTTCAATTCCCTCCAGTGGTAATCTCCGCCCCGCATGGCTGATGCCACCGCAAAGGAACGCCTCCGACTCACTGCCACGCATCTCGTCAAGGTCTACAAGGGCCGTACGGTCGTGCGCGACGTGTCGGTGGACATTCAGCAGGGAGAGATCGTTGGACTGCTCGGACCGAACGGCGCGGGGAAGACGACCACGTTCTACATGATCGTCGGTCTCGTGCGGCCGGACGACGGCACGGTCACTCTCGGCGACGACGACATCACGCAACTGCCGATGTATCTCCGCGCACAGCGCGGGATCAGTTACCTGCCGCAGGAGCCGTCGGTGTTTCGCAAGCTCACCGTCGAGGAGAATCTGCTCTCCGTGTTCGAGACGATGAGTCTTCCGCTTGCGGAACGGGAGAGGCGCACGCACGAGCTGCTCGAGGAGTTCGGCATCACGCACATCGCGCGCAATCGCGCCTACTCGTTGTCGGGAGGAGAACGCCGTCGTGTGGAGATCGCGAGGAGCCTCGCGATAAACCCGGCATTCATCTTGCTGGATGAGCCATTTGCAGGAATCGATCCAATCGCAGTCTTCGAGATTCAGCGCATCGTTTCTCAACTGCGGGCCCGAGGGATCGGCATCCTCATCACGGATCACAACGTGCGGGAAACATTGAAGATCACCGACCGGGCCTACATCATCAAAGAAGGGGAGATCTTCCGGCAGGGGGTGCCGGAAAGCCTATCCGCGGACGCCGAGGTGCGACGAATTTACCTCGGCGAGACATTCAATCTAAACTGATCGCGGTAGGCGCCCAACAAGCCGACATGGCACTCGAACAGAAACTACATCTCAAGCTCAGCCAGAAGCTGATCATGACGCCCTCGCTGCAGCAGGCGATCAAGCTGCTGCAGCTCTCGAAGCTCGAGCTCCAGGAAGTTCTCAACCAGGAACTGCTCGAAAATCCGCTGCTCGAAGAAACCGCCGAGGAAGCGAAGGCGGAGGAAACGCCCGCCGAAGAAACCGAGGCGAAGAGCGAGACCGAAGAGCCGCCGAAAGTCGAGACGAAAGAACAAGAGAAGGAGAAAGAAAAAGACTCCTTCGACGAGATCGACTACGACGCGTATTTTCAGGACTACATCGAATACGGCTACAACCCGCGCGGGATGGGGGAGGAGCACGAAGAGTTCCCCATCGAGAACACGCTCACGCGGCCGCCGAACCTCTCCGATCATCTGACCTGGCAGCTCTCGATGTCGGATGCCTCGCCGCGCACCAAAGAGATCGCGCAGTTCATCATCGGCAACATCGATGAAGACGGCTATCTCCGCGCGAGCAACGAAGAGATCATCGCCTCGGGCGGGTACGGCGCGGAAGAAGTGGAAGTGGCGATCGAAGCCGTGCAATCGCTCGATCCGATCGGCGTCGGCGCGCGCGACCTGCGCGAGTGCCTGCTGCTGCAGCTTCGTTTCCTCGAGATCGACGAGCCTCTCGTCGAGATCGTCGTGCGCGACCACTGGGACGAGTTCATGCAGCGCAAGTTCGTCCCGCTGGCCAAGACGTTAGGCGTCGATCTGAAGACGCTCGAGAACGTCGTCGAACTGATCAAGCATCTCGATCCCAAGCCAGGGAGGAAATACTCCAATGAGCGAGCGATCTATGTCGAGCCAGACGTGTATGTGCACAAGGTGGGCGACGAGTACGTAATCGTTCTCAACGAGGACGGGATGCCGAAGCTGCGCATCAACAGCGGCTACCGTTCCATGCTCAACTCCATGGACTCGAAACAGGACGGCGAGACGGTCAACTACATCAAAGACAAGATCCGCTCCGCGGTCTGGCTGATCAAATCCCTCGACCAGCGCCAGCGGACGATCTACAAAGTGGCCGAGTCCATCGTCAAGCACCAGCGCGAGTTCCTGGAGAAAGGCATCGATTACCTGCGGCCGCTCGTGCTCCGCGACGTCGCGGACGACATCCAGATGCACGAGTCGACCGTCTCGCGAGTCGTCTCCAACAAGTACATGCACACGCCGCGCGGTCTGTTCCTGATGAAGTACTTCTTCCACAGCGGAATCGATTCCGACACGGGCGAGGACATCTCGTCCCTCACAGTGAAGAAGAAGATCCAGAGCTTCATCGAGAACGAAGATCCGCGCAAGCCCCTCTCCGATTCCAAGATCATGAAGATTTTGAATGATGAGGGGATTAATATCGCCCGGCGGACCGTGGCCAAATACCGCGACGAGCTGAACATTCCATCGTCCACGGACCGCAAGCAAATTTTTTGATTCGAGGTGTCGCCAATGGCAACCGAGATTTCCGGCCGCAACTACGACGTTCCCCCCGACGTCCGCGACTTGGTGGAAAAGAAACTGGCGAAGATTCAGGATCGCCTGTTCGATGACGTGATCGACGTTCGGGTCGTGCTGCAGGTCGAGAAGTACCGCAACATCTGTGAAGTGATCATCGTCGGCAAAGAGCACGACGTGAAAACGGTCCAGGAATCCGACGAGTCGATGCAGGACGCCATCAACTCGGCGATCGATCATCTGAAACGCCAGGCCCAGAAGAATCGCAAGAAGATCCGCGATCATCACCGCCGCGAGGGCAACGGCCGCAAGGTGAGCGAGTGGGCGGTGCAGGTGCTCGAGCCCTCGAACCTGCGCGAGACCGGCGATCACAACCGCCCGCGCATCGTGAAGACGAACAACCTCGCCATCCGTCCGATGTCGATCGAAGAAGCGGCTCTCCGTCTCGACGACTCGAAGAACGAGTTCATCGTCTTCCGCGACGTCGATACCGACAAGGTGTCGGTGATCTACAAACGGAAAGACAGCAATCTGGGGTTGATCTCGCCGGAGTTCTGACGCTGGAGTGCGGCAGCTTGCTA
>Ga0075418_10004783_pt1 | contig 15353 bp, 14 predicted proteins | sample SoiMetdeltSBSDD2_FD_81776 | JGI IMG/M metagenome (GOLD analysis project Ga0075418, IMG submission 81776) | Bulk soil microbial communities from a Populus tree surrounding site in Tennessee, USA - Soil MetaG P. deltoides SBSDD2 | ecosystem: Environmental > Terrestrial > Soil > Tree plantation...
CGGTTTACCGGCTTCTGCCTCATGTGCGCCCGGGCCATGGCCCGTTCCAAAGCGCCTTCATGTTCCTACTTTCTGAAAGCACAAACGGTTTGATCCAAGCCCAAGCGCTGTCTACGACGATGTTCAGAGCAGAGCGATGACAATAGCAAGTACTTTATGACACAAAGTCTATTCGGGAGGTGGCCTGTGTACTCGTTCGCCCGTCGGTGTACGACGAGATGAAGACCCGAGCGTCCCCTCGGCCGTTGTAAGACTCCACGGGCGGCCGCTTGACATATTCCGATATAGGTATATAATGCCCCCATGGCACGAGCAGCAACGACAGCGGATGCCTTCAACGCAGTGGCCGAGCCTCGGCGGCGGCAGATCTTGGATGTCCTCGCAGGCGGGGCATGCCACGTGAACGACCTCGTCACCCAGCTTGGTCTGGCTCAACCGCAGGTGTCCAAGCACCTGCGTGTCCTTCGCGAAGTGGGACTGGTGGACGTGCGACACGAAGGACGGCAACGGATGTACCGGCTGAAGGGCCACTCGCTGAAGCCGATCCACGACTGGGTCAAGAACTACGAACGGACCTGGAACGAATCCTTCGGAGCACTCGACGAACTGTTGGAGGAACTCAAAGGAAAGCAGGAAGGAGAGGGTCGCAATGACGAGTAAAGGCACGGCAAAGGTGACGCTCCCGACGAAAACGCAGATCCTGATCACGCGGGAGTTCGACGCACCCAAACACTTGGTCTACAAAGCATGGACCACGCCCGAGCTGATCAAACGCTGGTGGTCGGCCAACAGGGGCGAGGTCACGGTGGCGGACGTCGACCTGCGCGTCGGCGGCACTTGGCGCTGGGTGATGCTGACGCACCGCGGCTTCGAGGTCGCGTTCCACGGTGAGTACCAGGAAATCATTCCCAACGAGCGCATCGTGTGCACCGAGGTGTTCGAAGGCATGCCCGAGGCGGGTGCGGTGAACACGCTGACGCTCGCTGAAAAGAACGGGCGCACCTCACTCGCCATTCTCGTGCAACACGAGACCCAGGAGCACCGCGACGGGCACATCAACTCCGGCATGGAAGCAGGCATGCAGGACGCGATGGACCTCCTGGAACAGGCGGTGACCGCGCTTTGACGCACATGCATCTGACTGGGCAGCCAAGATATGGCCACGGCTTCGATGACGAGAATCGCCACGAATCCGCGCGGCCAGCACTCCCTAATTCGCCAGGATATCGGCCTCGCGCAGGACTGCGGCGCATGATAACCATCGATCGACCTCTCGTTCCCCTTCACCGTCCTCGAATGCCCAAGTCGCCGCCAGAGCAGCCAGAACGAATCCCCACTGCGCCATGCGCCTGGGGTCATACCCTAGACGTTTCGTCAATTCGAGGATCCGGCTGCGGATCAAAGCCGCAGGATCCGATTGCGCAAGGACATGGTGTCGAGGATTGCGAAGAAGGGCTGCCGTTTCGACTTCGTGCGGCCCGAGAAGCCCCTTGGGATCGGTCGCAATCCATCCTTCGTGACCAACGCTGAGCACGTTGTCGTGATGGAGGTCCCCGTGCAGCACGACCCAGTCGTCTGACGTGCACAGCAGATCGTGCGCCACAACCTGTGCTTCCCGGCAGACCTGTGCCAACTGGCCGGGAGCGTCCGGCCGTGCGGACAATTGCAAACTGACGAGCCAAGTCTCGATCGTTGGCAGATCTTTCGGCGGCGGTGATCCTACGCATTGCAGCTCTGCGATTACACCGCTCGCAACCTCAGTGGCCGCGCGGTCATCGGACAAAGCGAGCGCCTCGAGCGAATGGCCAGGCACAACCCGCTCCAGCAGCAGCGCCCCGCGGGAAGAGTCGGTTGCCTCGAGGCGAACGGCCCCGCGCCCGCCCCAGTACTCGAGCGCGAGCGCTTCGTGCCGTATCTCCGCGGGCGCCGGGGAAATCTTCAGCACCATCTCTCGGCCCGTGGGTCCGACGACCGGTGCCACGAAACCGGCTCGCGTTCCCGGAAATGGAATCCCGATCTCGATGAGCTGCCACTGCGCCGCGAGATCCGCTACCAGCCGTGGAAACTGCTCGAGCCATTCGACGCCACGCTCGGCGAACACCGCCACGACGCGTTGAGCGACGTCCTTGGGAATGCTCACTGGAGGCACGACACATCGACTCCTGCGAGGGGCATGCGGGTCCGGCAGCCCTCACGATGAACACGAACGCGAATGAGGCGTGTTACCCGCTGATCCGCTCGAGCTCATTCACGCAGGCCTCCAGATGCTCGACAGAGGGATCGTTCTCGAGCTCTCCATCAAGAGAAGCCCGAATCTCTCGAAGCGAGGCGACTCTTTCGCTTGGTGACAGCGCCATGAAGATCATTTGCAACGCAGAGAGATCGGTCAGCAGTTTGGACAAGAGCTGACGATGCTTTGCGTCTCGAGCACTGCTTCGTTCGTCAGCGACGAACTCGATCAGAAGGTCGAACATTCCCTCGGGGTCCGACCAATCGATGAACGGCATTGCGGTCTCCCTCCGGGTCGCGCTTCGGCGTGCGTCGGAACCACAGACGACTCCTCGAACAAAGGCAGCAGCGATCCAGCTAGGTCAAGTTGATGACGATCCAAGAAACCTTCGGTGCTCGCCGAGCCGTCAGCTGACGATGGAAGGCCCCTGCACCCGTGCTCCCTTGATGAGAAGCCAAAAGACGATCGGCACTTCTCCGAAACAGAGCGGCATCATGACCCGAGAAACCATTCGCGCGTGCTCAGGCCAGACAATGGATGTAACACCATTCGTCAGATAGGCGAAGCCCGCTACGATCAGCAAGACGCCCAGAATCCTAGGAAGAAAGCCCGACCTGTGGACGAGGATGCCGAAAGGGAAGAGCCAAAGACCCCAGAATGTCCAGGAAAAGGCCGTGCCTTTTCTGTGAAATTCGAGAAAGCCCAGCGCGAGAGTGTCCAGTTGCGGCTTGGTGAACTCCGACAAGTAGTCGGCGCCACTCAGGATGACTAGTGGTGCAAACTTGTTGAATAGGTTGGCAAGTGAGATCGCGACGCCGGTCGACACCAGTAGCACCATGAGCAAGGCTAGACGCCTGTCGATGTCCTCGAACAAATCGTAGAGACTGACGACCAAGACGATGAAGATGATGAGTGTGGCAAAGCCAGTCAGAATCTCGAGGTGGTAGGTCAGCTGGCCGGCGGTGATGTTGCTGGCGGTGGCTGCGGCATCCCCAGAAACCACGAAAGAGGGAAAGAGATACTCACTGACGATTGCCACGATCATGAACAGGAAGTACAGCGCCCCGGCTCGCCGCGCTTTCGTGTTCGTTGAGTTCATGTCGATGCCTCAGCGGCAGATACCGAAGGGAAGCAAGACCCCCTCAATGACCTTGAGTTTGCGCCCCGGTTCGTCTCGCTTCCTCCGCCATGGCCTTGGCTTCGGGAGTCGAAAACGGGAAGTAATCCAGAACGTCGTACTCCCACACGTTGGTCGGGAATATGACGACGAGTTCGGCGACCTCATCATCCAAGTTTTGGAAAGAATGAGGCACGCCAGGAGGAATGTTGACGATGTACGGGCCCTCTTTGACGAATATCTTGTCACCCAGTGCGTAGAGAACCTTCTGCCCTTTCAAGAGCACATGGGATTCCTCGCCCTTGTGTGTGTGCATCGGCGGAGCGCCGCCTGGTGCCGTATAAGTGATCCCGATGGTCAGGTTGTCGTAGCCGTGCCGCTGTCCCTCCATGACATGGACGTATTCGCCCGGTCCCGGGTTGATCACGTCCAGATCGCTCTTGGAGAGCGCGAAGTCCTTGACGTCAGCCATGGCCGGTGGCTGGAAGGGCCCGGGCACTCTTCGAGTCTCGAGCACCTTGTACGAATGATGCTGGGCATTCAGCTGCCTGGTCGCTTCATCGGCATCGAGGATCAACTCGCCGTGCTCGATCTTCTCGCCCGGCTGTGCGTCCGAGGGCGAATGATTCACCACAGGTTCCGGCATCAGAGTCGGCTGTGCCTTGACCTCTGCGGGGGGTGGGGCTGAACGAGGGGAGCAGCCCAGAAGGATCAACCCAAGACAAAGGGTCCCGACGATCTTCCGCATCCTGTGGTCCATTGGCTGTCTCCTCGGTACTTTTGGGGATCTGACGCTGGGGATCATCCCGAATCGATCATCGGAAATCAACCATTTGCCTGGGGATCTCGACAACGTTGCCGGCGGGCCCGATCGGTCGAGCCACTCGAGCGCGTTGCAGTTTTTGGCCTAGCGCTCCAACAGGCAAGTTCGGCGGATAGTCGCGACGAAGGACGCGCTCGACATCGTTCTCGTCGACAATTGGGGTTGGCTGAGAGACGCGAGTCATTTGTCCGCACCTCCCTTCGCATCGTGCGCCCCTGGTGCACCAGCTCGGGGGGCTTTCCGGGCTCTTCTCAGCACCTTCTCCAGAGCTGCTACGCGCAGCCGTGTCTCACGAGAGAACCACCACCGTGCGAGTGGCTCGAGAGCCCAAGCCAACGAACGAGGTCGTGCGCGCAGCTGGTAACGAAACGTCACCCTCGTCTTCCCGCCCTCGACCGCGGTGAACTCCCATGTTCCGCCGAAGGTCTCGAGCAGCCATGGACCGCGAGTCATCTTCACGGCGGCGACGCGAGGCGAAATGAAAGAGACGTACTCGGTCTCCATTCCGACTCCAGCGCGAGCGACGCACCAGGCGCGAACGCCGACACCGGGAGCCACGGCGCCGCCCAACAGTTCAGCCCGTCGAAGGAATGGATCCCACGTCAGCCGCTTCGCGTAGTCCTGCGTGAGATCGAAAACGACCTCAGGCGTTGCGTCGACAACTGCGGCGTGTTCAAACTTCATCGATTTCGCCGTCCGCCTTGTCTCGAGAATCATCGAGCCTGCGATCAACGGTGGGCCATTGACTGAGGATCGCTCCATCGAAGGTCCCGACGCAACTCCCGATCGATCTGGAGCCACGCGTCCCGACCACTTCACGAACCCGCCGCCAAAACAAGCTACGACAGTGTAGGATGGAGCATCCTCGAGGGAGACCACGAACGCCATGCAGAAGAGTTTCGGCCGCTACGAGATTCTGGGCAAGCTCGCCGCCGGCGGCATGGGCGAAGTCTACCGCGCACATGACACGCAACTGAACCGGGATGTGGCGGTGAAGATCCTGCCCGAGTCCCTGGCGGCCGACGCGACCGCTCTGGCACGTTTCGAGCGCGAGGCGCGTGCGGTTGCCGCGCTCTCACACCCGAACATCCTCGCCATCTACGACTTCGGCACCAGCGACGGAGTCGCCTACGCGGTCACGGAGCTGCTGGAGGGCGAAACGCTCGCCATGCGAATCGCCGAAGGGCCGCTCCCCGTGCGCAAGGCGATCGAGATTGGCGCCCACGTTGCAAGCGGGCTGGCCGCTGCCCACGAGCGCGGCATCACGCATCGAGATCTCAAGCCAGGCAACGTCTTCATCACCAAGGACGGGCAGGTCAAGATCCTCGACTTTGGCCTGGCCAAAGACTCGGCTACGGAGCCAGGTGGCGCCAACACCCTTGCCACGCAAGCTTTGACGGCACGCGGCAGCGTCATGGGAACCCCCGGATACATGTCCCCGGAGCAAGTCCGCGGCGAAGCGACGGATCATCGCAGCGACATCTTCTCGTTCGGAGTCATGATGTACGAGATGCTGTCGGGAGAGCGGCCCTTCAAAGGCGAGACCGCCGTCGAAATCATGAGCGCGGTTCTACGGCAAGATCCACCGGCGACTCTGGCGCAGAACACGACTATTCCGACGAGCCTCACGCGTGTCGTGAATCGCTGCCTCGAGAAGCACCTCGAGGAACGTTTCCAGTCGGCCCGTGACCTGGGCTTTGCGCTGGATAACAGCAGCCTCACGCACACCGCGAGCTTCGACACCATCGACACACCTCTACGCCGCGCTCGGCGCTGGCTGTTACCTATTGGGTTATTGGCTGCTAGCGTCATGCTCGGCTTTGTGCTGCGGGGTTCGTCCACGAAGGCGATCGCGCCAGCCGTCAAGATCGTTCCGGTGACGTTCTCCGGCAAAGACTGGGCGCCAACTGCGTCGCCCGACGGCAAGGTTGTCGCTTTCGTTTCGAATCGCGACGGCATGCAGCGCATCTGGCTCAAGCAATTGCAAGGCGGAGGTGAAGCGGCGCTCACCGAGGGGTATGACGACGTCCCGCGTTTCTCACCCGACGGCGCCACCGTTCTCTTCTCGCGCAACGAGGAGGGGGTGCCTTCCATCTACCGCATCGCCCCCGTGGGCGGTCAGGCGCGCAAGGTCGTACAGGGCAGCTACTCGGCCGACTGGTCCCCGGACGGCACGCAGATCGCATTCCTTCGTGGTGGGCCGAGCGCCGATTCCATCGGCACGATCGTCGGCATCGCGGATGCGCGCACTGGCGAAGAGAAGATCGTGACGACGCTCGCCGATCGGTACGTGTTCGGAATGCGCTGGGCACCGGACGGCCGAACGCTCGTCACCACACAGGGCTCGTTCACCGGCAACATCGCGGGTTTGCAGGGACTCTGCTTCATCGATGTGGAAACTGGCGAAACATGGAACGCGGCGCCGGAATCGAGTCAAGGACCTTTGTCCACGGCAAGCTGGATCTCCAAGGACGAGCTTGTGTTCTCGCAGAGTTCGAATCTTCTGGGGTCGTTGTCCAACCCGGCGGATCGAGTCGTGCGCTTTCATCTCCCGAGTCGCACGTTCGAGACGAGCTTCTGGGTGGGCGACCAGTTTCCCGCGGTCGGGGGCCAAGGGCCGCTGGTCGAGGTCCTCGAGAACGGCGCCATCCTTTTCGACGAGTTCTCGATCCGTCAGAACCTGCATCTTGGAGTGCTTGGTGACGCGAGCGAAGGCTCCATGCTGACGCGTGGCCGCGGTCGGGACCGCCAGCCAGCGTTCTCGCCCGACGGCGAGCGCGTCATCTTCTCGTCCAACCGCAGCGGCCAGCTCGATCTCTGGACGCTGACTCTAGCCAACGGCGAGGTGCGTCAGATTACGGACGACGCGGCCGCCGACTGGGACCCGGCCTTCACGCCCAATGGCCGCTCGATTCTGTGGAGCTCGAACCGCAGCGGGAACCTCGAGGTCTGGATGGCGAACGCGGATGGTAGCAACGCACGTCGCGTTTCCAACGACGGGCAGGACGCCGAGAATCCCACGCTCACGCGTGATGGGAAGTGGGTGGTGTATTCCTCGTCGAACCCGGAAAAGATGGGCATTTGGAGGATCCACCCCGACGGCACCGATGCCAAACGCCTCGTGGCCGCGCCGGGAAACATCCCCGACGTTTCACCGGACGGGCGCTACGCTGCTTACATCTGGTACGACACGGCCCTGCTGCGAGCCGAAGTCCGATTCGTCGAGGTCGAAAGCGGGCGGGAGGTATCGAGCGGCTTCGGAGTCGCCGACCGGCTGCGCACCGGGTCGGTGTGGGGCCGCATGCGCTGGCTTCCAGATGGGAAAGCGCTCGCTTTCATTGCAGAAACCGATGCGGGGATCTCGGGTGTCTTCGTGCAAGATTTCGTTCCGGGCGTGGACACGCGCACGACGAGACGCGAAGTCGCCGGTTTCTCACCGGACTACATCACCGAGTCCCTCGCCATTTCACCCGACGGATCGAAGATCGTCATTTCTCGCATGGAAGAGATCCGCAGCGTGATGCTGGCCGAAAGCGCGCCCGATCCCGGCGCTCGAGACCGGTAATCTCGCCACATCGGGCCACGAGGCGGCCGACGATTCACTTCTGCGGTGCCGGAACCAGGCCGTACCTGGACATCACCTGAATGAGCTTCGCCCGGTCAGGTGGACCGCCGACATTCACCACCGCACCAACGTCACGAAAGTACTGAGCCCCGATGTCCGGCGTCAAAACGATGAGTGCCCTCGCAAGCTCGTCGTTTGGGTTGCTGAACTGATGGACGGAGCCCCGAGGCGTGAACATCCAATCGCCGGGGTGCAGATCGCGCGCGACACCGTCTACCGAATACCGGAGCACACCCTTCAATACGTACACACACTCTTCATTCGCAGTATGGCTGTGTGGAGGTGGGACGTTCGACTTCGGCGGAACGTCCAATTCGAAGACTCCTAGGCCGCCAGTGCTCGAGCCATCGATGAGATAGCGAATGCTCATCTGACCCACCGTGATCGATTCTTGTGCGGATGGGGAATCACTGAAGCTCATGACCATCACCTTCCTCAGACCACTGCCGTGACGCGTAGGAACGTCGCTGGGATCGAGGTCGTATTGTTGTCCGACGCCGTGTTTTGGCGCGTAAACAACTCCTCGAGCTCCCTGCGCAGATCGGCGTCCTTGCCATTCTTTCCGGCCGCATCGAAAGCGTTCATGGTCGGGCCGTAGTAGGTTCTGAACGCGTCGACAAACGCTGACGCAGGGCCAGGATAGTTGAAGACGTAAGTCTCTTTGGCGAAGGAAACCTGCTTGCTCGGAATCCCCGCGCTTTCGAACCGCTCGATGACGTTGCCCTCGATCCCCCAAGTCATCGGACTGACGAAGCCTTCTGGCGGCGGCGGCGAGTAGGAGGCGCTGATCTTCAAGATCTGCGCGACCAGTGTCGGATCGTTGGGAATCCAGTTGCCCATGACGATCCTGCCTCCGGTCCTGGTTACTCGCGCCATCTCCTTGGCGACTTCGAGGGGCTTCGGCGCGAACATGGCGCCGAAGATGCTGACGACGAGGTCGAACGTATCGTCCTTCAGATCGTGCAAATTGGTCGCGTCGCCCTCCTGAAACCGGCAGTTCTTCAGGCCAAGAGTCGCCGCCCGCTTGTTCCCGGCCTCGACGAGGTTGCTCGCGATATCGACACCCAGCACGTCCGCACCGAGCTTTGCCGCCGGCAGGGCCGTCGTTCCATCACCGCATCCAAGATCCAAGACCTTGAGGCCTTTCGTAATGCCGAACCCTGCAACGAGCGCTTCGCCGCTTGCCCTCATTGTCTCGGCGATGACGGTGAAGTCGCCCTTTTCCCAAAGAGCCTTGTTTGGATTCATGTGCGGCACGCCTCCCATTCAATTGATGAATCATACGCCGACACTGTACACCCTCCGGTTACAGTGCGGGCGCGCTGCGCGGTCACTGCAACCGGTTGAACATCCTGGATCCAGAAATCTATTCAGCGGTCGCGGTTGTCCCGATCGGCCCATGGCGTTTCCAAGAACTCGAGCCACGCACCGCGGGCAGCGATCGGGCGTATGAGGAGACTCGAGCCACGTGGATCCGTGTGTCGAGTGGCCTCCACGTCGGAGTCCTGAAGCACGGTCTCGACGACATGCAGACTCTGCACTGCGATGGTCACACCGACCAGCGGACGTTCATTCGGATTCGGCTCGAGCGGTACCAGATAGATCTCGCCGGCGTCGAGGGAGACGACTCGTCCTCCCGGCAGCGGCCAATCGCTGGGTCGAGCCACGTAGCCGAACGCGTCCAGGAGCCACTCGAGCTCGGTGGCGATATTGGACGAAAGCCACACTGCACGCAGCCCCAACCCACCGTTGGCATGTGTCGTGTACTCGGGGCGATCGATCCACGGGCGAAGAACTTCGAGAAACCACACGGCGCGCAATCCATTGTCACGTGAAAACATGATGGAACGTGGTCCGTCGGCGCGCGAGATCGGCGCGGCATGCCCTGCCCGCTGCAAACGTGCCGCGATCGAGTCGATGGGAAAGCCACGCAATGCCACGAATGCGCCGCCGTCCCCACGACGCATGAGCTGCAAGAACTCGAGCGCGAGGTCGTCTCGCGGCTCGCTGGCCGTGATGAGCTCGACCTCCGTCCCATCCAAGAATTTCGCGTGCAGATTGGCGATGGAGTTGAGGTGCGGGCGTCCGGTCTTGAGCGTGAACCCGAGCCGCTGATAGGCGGCTCCCGAAGCTGGAAGATCCGTGACGGCGATGTTCGCGTGATCGAGCTCGATGTGCACGCGTGTTGGCGGTGCTTTTGGAACGCTTTCCGCCGATGCGGTGGCGATGCCTTCCAACGCGAGGAGCGCCGCGAGATACAGCCCGAGTGGCAACAGGCGCATGACGAAATCGACCCCCATCGCATTGTAAAGGCGAAGGGGGTCGATTCGAAGCATAGGCTCGCGTCCGTCCTGGAAGGACGGTGTCAGGGCCCGATTCTCAGGCCCAGGGCTTCCAGCCAGTCAGCAGCAGCACCACCATCGCCAGCAGCGAGACGCAAGCGCCGAGAGTCGCGGCCGCACGGGACCGCGCCGAATCCTCGATCGAGGGTCCGAGCGTCATGGCGCGTGTCGCCGGGGGCGCAAGCGAGACGAGGATGACGCCTTCGGCCACTGCGGCCGAGAACGGCAGCACGGCCACAGCAATGATTCCGACACACAGCCCGCTCAGCATGCGCACGCAGACTGTCGCCCAGGCGCTGCCATCCCGCATCGATACCCAGGGATGCATCGATGCACCGAGGAAGAGCAAGAGCACCGGGTACGAAGCCAGCGCCAGAGGTGTCACCATCGAATCCAGCCAAGGAGCCGATATCTGTCCGGCCTGGAACAGGAGCGCGGTCGCGGTTGCATACACCCACGGCTCGCGCAACAGAGCCTGCCAATCACGTCCCAGTTCGAGGAATGACCAGGTGAGCGCGGCGCCGACGAAGAGGGCGCAAGCGCTCCCCAGACCGTCCGCCGCCCAGCTGAGAGCCAAAACCGGCGCCGCGAAGCAAGCGATGTTGATCACTGCCGCCGATGAATCGACGTGCGGCTTGAGAAAACGATGAGCGTGGCGCGCCAACACCAATCCGACCAGCGTCATGACGCTGCCGGTGGCGGCAACGAGCAGGAAAACATAGAAAGGCATTCGTTCCTGCAAGCCCGTGAACAGCAGTACGGGGAACAGGACGTAGCGCAGCAGGATCATCAGTGGCTTGGTGGAGAAACCCAGCCAACGAGCCACGGCATATCCAGCCACGAGCGGTGCAAGTGTCGGGAGAAGGATTTCGAATGCGGAGGGGAGCGTCATGGCGTCCTCCATCTCGAGCGCAGCGGGCCTTGGGCTGCGCCTCGCCAGGGATCGCGACACCCCCGAGCGGAGACGGGCGTCCGGCGAATCCGGCACTTGCCGCACACGGCGCCATCACGACCCATGCGCCGCAGATGAGGCGCATGGCGGAGCGAGGGTGATCCGAGTTGACGCAAAACGATGAAGCAAGGACCCCGCCGAATATGGATTCCACGCAGGGGGGAGGCTGGTCGGGTCGAACACTCTAATGATGACGTCCGGCCGTGCGCGGACCCGCGAGAGCGAACCGCGGCGCTTTCGTTCAGGCGGCCGATCCAGCCCGGCGCGAGCGCATTCTCCACAGAAAGTAGATCGGGATGCCGCTCAGCACCAGGATGAGGCCCGGCCATGTGTACACCGGCTTGACCACGAGGAGATCCACCATGATCAGCGCGCAGAGCGTGGCATACAAAGCTGGGATCACCGGATAGCCCCAGGTGCGGTAGGGACGTTCGAGATGCGGCTGTTTGCGGCGCAGGACGAACAGCCCCACGGCGGTGAGCACATAGAAGAACAGTGCGGCGAAGATCACGTAGTCGAGCAACTCGCTGTAGGTGCCCGTGAAGACGAGAACCGCCGACCAGACCCCTTGCAAGATCAACCCCACCGCAGGGACACCGCGCCCGTTGAGCCGGCCGACAGCTTGGAAGAACAATCGGTCCTGGGCCATGGCGTAGTAGAGCCGTGCCCCCATGAGCGTCATGCCGTTCACACAACCGAAGGTCGAGATCATGATGGCGATGGCCATCAGCGCGACCCCGAGGTTCGGCGACGCGATCTCGAGTACCGCGGTGCCGACACGATCGTCCTTGGCGTGCGCGATGCCGCGTTCGAATGGCGTCGCGGCATTCTCGACGCCGTGGATCGGCAGCGTGGTCAGATAGGCGACGTTGGCGAGCAGATAAAGGCCAATGACGAGACCCGCGCCCAGGACGAGACTCCTGGGAAGATTCCGTCGTGGGTCCTTGATCTCGCCCGCGGTGAAGGTGATGTTGTTCCACGCATCGGCGGAGAACAGCGATCCCACCATGGCACCGCCCAAGACCATGGCCACGATCATGCCCTCGCCCAGCGGCAGCAGGCGTTGAACGCCGACGAACCGCTCCGTCTCGCGAATGCCGCCCCAGAGGTTGCCGAAGTTGGCGCGGATCACGTCGAGGTTCGCTGCCACCGTGAGCCCGACGAGGATGAGGGCGAGCAAGCCGGCGGTCTTGGCCACGGTGAATGCGTTCTGAACGCGTTTGCCGGCTCCGACACCGCGGCAGTTGACGTAGGTGAGCAAGGCCACGACGACCACGCCCACCAGCTGCCCGGCGGAGATGGTGAACTCTTGTCTCTGGAAGAAGACGAGAGGCTCATCCATCCACGGCATCGGGAAGGACCACGAGATGTCGAGGTCGCTGATGCGGAACAGAATGTGATCGGTTCCAAGCGCGGGCACGAGGACGCCGAGGAACTTGGCGAAGGCGACCCCGACCGCCGCAATGGAGCCGGTCTGGATGACGGTGAAGACCGTCCAACCATAGAGGAAGCCCCAGAGCGGACTGTAGGCCTCGCGCAAGAAAACGTACTGCCCACCCGCATGCGGCATCATTGCGGCGAGCTCGGCATACACCAGCGATCCAATGACGGTCATGACGCCGGTCAGCAGCCAGACGACCAACAACCATCCGGCGGATCCGACATCGCGCGCGATGTCCGCGGAGACGATGAAGATCCCGGATCCGATCATCGACCCGGCCACGAGCATGGTGGAATCGAACAGCCCGAGCTCGCGATGGAATCCCCCGCCCGTTGCCGGCTCGGGAGCGGTGGCCGTCAGCTTCGGCGCCGTGCTCATGATTTCGGTCCGTCCTTGGGCATGCCGGCCGGCGAGATACCGTGGGTGGCGAGTTCACGCCGCAGCGCTTTCCCAAGATGGCTGTGGTGCCGGCTATACGTGAAGTAGATCACCAGCCCAATCAACAGCCAGAGCCCGAGCCGCCACCAATTGGCTCCCGGCAGCGACAGCATCAGCATCAAACAGCATCCGATGCCGAGAATGGGGACGAGCGGCACCATGGGGCAGCGGAAGGGCCGTTTGGCGTTCGGGTTCGTGCGCCGCATGATGAGGACGGCGGTGCAGACGACGGTGAAAGCGAACAAGGTGCCGATGTTGGTGAGCAACAGCAGCCATTCGATGGGCAGGAAGGCAGTGAGGCTGGCGACCGCGCAGCCGACCAGGATCGTGCTCTTCCACGGTGTGCGGAAACGCGGATGCACGGCGGCGAAGAACGAAGCCGGCAACAACCCGTCACGTGCCATCGCCAGGAAGACTCGCGGCGCGCTCAGCATCATGACGAGGAGCACAGAGGTGATCCCGGCGACGCCGGCCGCGGCAATGATGAACTCGGCCCAGGGCAGCCCCGCTTGCTTGAAGGCGGTGGAAACCCCGGCGTTCACGTCCAGCTGGTCGTACTTGACCATACCGGTCAGCACCGCGACGACGGCAATGTAGAGCACCGTGCAGATGAGCAGCGAGGCGATGATGCCGATGGGGACGTCGCGCTGTGGATTGCGCGCTTCCTCGGCGTGCGTCGAGACCGAGTCGAATCCGATGTAGGCGAAAAAGATGATGGCGGCACCTGCGAGCATCCCCACTGGGATGTCGCCACGCATCTCGCCGAACAATGGCTTGCCGAAGAAGGTGAGCCCGGACCAGCCGTAGGGCGCGAATGGATGCCAATTGTCCGGGTTGATGAAGAACACGCCGACGAAAATGACGAAGAGCACGGCCGCGAGCTTGATGAACACCATGAGCGCGTTGAATCCAGCGCTCTCCGAAATCCCCTTCACCAGGATCAAGGTCACGATCGCGGCGATGAGAACGGCGGGAAGGTTGATGATCGAATTCGTGGCGACAAAAGCTCCGGTAGTGGCGTCGTAAACCAGCGGCGCCATGCACAGGGCTTTGGGAAACGCCAACCCGAATTTCGCCAGCACGCTCTGGAAGTACCCGGACCATCCATTGGCGACGGTGGCGGCACCGACGGCATACTCCAGCACCAAGTCCCAGCCGATGATCCATGCCAGCAATTCACCGAGGGTGGTGTAGGCGTAGGTGTAGGCACTGCCCGCGACCGGGGCCATCGATGCGAACTCGGCGTAGCACAAGGCGGCGAATATGCAAGTGATCCCGGCGACCGTGTACGAAACCATCAGCGCTGGACCTGCGACATTGTGCGCCGCGGCACCGGTGGCGACGAAGATTCCGGCGCCGATGACCGCGCCCACGCCGAGGCTCGTCAAGGTGACGGGCCCGAGGACACGGCGCAGACGATGCTCGCCGGCCATTTCATCCAGGAGAACTTGCAGGGACTTGCGCGCCAGGAGCTGTCGCTTGAGCATCACGTCTCCCCTGAAAGAGGTTCCGCGAAAGAGGTACCACTCCCCCTTGACGACGGGAGCCGCCCGTCGGTGCCGTCCGGATTCGCGGCATTCTACACCGGTGGTTGCGGAAAGGGGGAATCATCGATGGGTTCACGGCGAGGCGGAGCGTCGCTCTGGCGAACCGGGGGGCATCTGTACCCGGCTCAGCGCGTGGCGTTTCGTCGCCGGCGGTCCCGCCGCACAGCGTGGGGCAAGACGAAGAGGTAGATCCCCGTGAGCCAAAGTCCGAGGAGCACGACCGCCATGGGGGTGAAGACCAGGAGCTTCGCTCGTGGATGGAACCACGAGCCGTCGTGCAGGGACTCGATCACATCGGAGCGGCGAAAAGCCACCTGCTTCACGTCCGCAGTCTGGAGATCCACCTGCACTTCCCAATGATTGTGTGTCTGCACCTTGACAATGCCGAGACCGGGTCGCACATCCAGCCGGTCGATGTCCCCCCAGTCGGTCACGTTCGCCTCGGGAACGGCGCGTGCAGCATCCAGGATTCTTTCGAATGAGATCTCCGGCGCCGTTCCCACTCCGCGTGTGGTTCGCGGCTGGATCCAGTGCAAGTCTTTCTTGAGCTGCAAGAGCATGCCAGTGGCAATGACGACGAGGAAGGGGAGGGCAACGAAAACCGCTCCCATTCGATGCAGTTCGCGCATCCGGAGGCGCCAGTTCACTCGCATCGATCGATCTCCATGGCTGAAATCGGAACGTTTGAATTGCGGCGACCGAGCCACGGCCTAGTCTAGCGGGAACCAGGCGCGCGCTCCCGAATCGGGCGAGGTGCGCTGGATCGTCGGCCGTCGCACGGGAGCCCCATCGAAACGGCCTCGGGGCGCGAAAGATGAACCGGGAGGCCATCGGGTTC
>Ga0075418_10004788_pt1 | contig 15343 bp, 8 predicted proteins | sample SoiMetdeltSBSDD2_FD_81776 | JGI IMG/M metagenome (GOLD analysis project Ga0075418, IMG submission 81776) | Bulk soil microbial communities from a Populus tree surrounding site in Tennessee, USA - Soil MetaG P. deltoides SBSDD2 | ecosystem: Environmental > Terrestrial > Soil > Tree plantation...
ACGCCTCCTTCATGTACTTCTTCATCCTGCTCATGCAGGCGGCTTTCTCGTTCCGGCCGCGCCTCCTGCTGTGGACAGGGCTGAGCGGCGTCGTGGCCTGGACGCTCGGCTTCCTCTGGATCGCCACCCGACCCGAGAGCATCGTCTTCCCGGGGGGTGGCCGCGCCGCCCAGCTCCCGGTGTACTTCGATCGGAACTTTGTCTCGCTCATCAAGTACGAGAACGAGGTCGTCGTGTTCCTGCTGGTGAGCGCCGGCCTGGCGCTCCTGGTGAGGCGCTCGCGCTCGCTGGTGGCCGAGCGGGCGGAGGCCGAGCGCGCCCGCGGTAATCTTGCCCGCTACTTCTCGCCCAAGGTCGTCGACACCCTCGCCGAGCGCGACGAGCCGCTCGGTCGCGTGCGCCGGCAGGCGGTCGGCGTGCTCTTTGCCGATCTGGTGGGCTTCACCACCATGGCCGAGGACATGACGCCCGAAGAGGTGATGACCCTGCTGCGCGACTTCCACGGCCGGATGGAGGAGGTCGTGTTCCGCCACGACGGCTGCCTGGAGAAGTTCATCGGCGACGCGCTGCTGGCGACGTTCGGCGTGCCCGAGCCCGGGCCACGTGACGCCACCGACACGCTCGCCTGCGCGCGCCGTATGCTGGCCTCGCTGCACGCCTGGAACGACGAGCGAGCGGCGGCCGGGCTGCCCGCGTTGCGCATGGGGCTCGGCCTGCACTACGGCCCGGTCGTCGCCGGTGACATCGGCAGCCGCCGCAGCATGGCCTTCGCGACCGTGGGCGATACCACCAACGTCACCAGCCGCCTGCAGGCTCTCACGCGCGAGCTGGGCGCGAGCATCGTGGCCAGCGGCGCGCTGGTCGGCGCCGTCGAGCGCGAGGCCGCCGACACGAAGCTGCTCGAGGGGTTGACGGCGCGCGGTCCCCACACACTGCGGGGCCGCGACACGCCGATCGAGCTGTGGGCGGTGTGAAGCGAGGACTGCTACTCGATCACCTGATCCGCCCGCAGCAGCAACGACCGCGGGATAGTCAGGCCCAGGGCCTTGGCGGTTTTGAGATTGATCACCAGCTCAAACTTCGTGGGCTGTTCGACGGGAAGGTCGGCGGGCTTGGCGCCCTTCAGGATCTTGTCGACATAGGTCGCCGCGCGCCGGACCAAATCTGGGACGCTCGCGCCGTACGACATGAGCCCACCATGCTCGACGTTCTCCTTGAGCTGGTACATCGCAGGCAATCGATTCTTGGATGTGAACGTGAGAATAACGTCGATGAGACGCTGATGGACGCTGTCGGCTGTCATGAGCAGCGCGTCAGGCCGGTCGCGCATCAGCACGGTAAACACCCGCTCAAGCTCCTCCCGATTGTGGGCTTCGGCGGATTGCAGGGTCACGTTGAGCAATCGTGCGCCCGTCTGCGCTTCGTGGAAATGTGATTTCTGGTCCGGATTAGCCGGGTTCCAGAGAAATGCGACCCGAGAAAGCTGCGGTACGGTTTCTTTCAGGATCTCCAGACGTTTTGTGGCGAGCCCGGCCCCAAGTTGGGTAGACCCCGTGACATTGCCACCCGGTCGGGCGAGGCTCACAACAAGCCCGGTGGCCAGGGGATCGCCCGTGCCCACCATGACAATAGGAATGGTCCTGGTTGCTTGCGTGGCGGCGAGCGTCGCTGGCGTGCCCTGGGTCACGATGACGTCGACTTTGAGCCGGATCAGTTCCGCGGCAAGCTCGGGCCACCGTTCACTTCGCCCGTCGGACCGTCGAACCTCGAACACAATGCTCTTCCCCTCCACGTAACCGAGATCGCGCAGTCCTTCGCGCAATGGCTCCCAGACTAGGTCTGTGAGAAGACCGATTCGCGCGATCGTCGTCGAGGGCTGCGTCTCGGCGGCGCGCGGCGCGGCGAGCACGGCTCCGAGGCCAGCTACGAAGACGCGGCGGCTCACTCGATGACGTGATCCGCCCGAAGCAGCAACGATAGCGGGGATCGCCACATCGATGGCGCATCGCCACATGGAGCGACCGCTCATCCGGCGTGCGCGATCGCAACCAGGCGCGTGAAGAGAAGCACGCCCGCGAGCAACATGAGAATCGTCCCCACGAGTATCCCTCCAAAGGTATCCGTGCGCGGATAGCGTCCCGTCCGTGCCGTCCACAAGGCGCCGATCTGAAACGTCACCCCCACAATCAGCGCGCTCGCCAGGAAATAGTCGTAGGTCAGCAGCCGGTGGCGTGCAAAGAACTGTGGATAGGGTGTGGAAGATGACGACCAACTCGCGCCCTCGACATAAACGGCGATCAGCGCCGAGCCAAGCCCGAATACCGCGCCAACGAGCCCACCGAACAGACCCCACTGCCGCTCGCGCCGCATGCTCACTCCGGAACCCCGTTCCACTGGGCGGTCGACGTGCCGATCCATTGTCGCGTTCACCTTCCCCCGTTGAAGCGACGTGCGATCTGCACACATGCTCTTGCGCGCAGACGGTTAGACGTACGAGCCGGCGCGGCGAGCACGGCTCCGAGACCGGCGACGAGCGCGACGGTTCGTCTGTGGCCCGGCCCGGATGCTAGCGCCCGACGTCGAAGCGGGCAAGACTGCGAATGGCGACGAACGGGACATGCAAGACGCGACGGAGAAAACTACGGTCTACGTCGAAACGTTGCCAATAGACCCGCGCGTTGCTGCACTGCATGCGATGCGGTCGGCGGGTCTCCGTTCGGCCAACGGATGCTGCCGGGCGCGGGTCCATGTTCAGATCGTAACGACGAAGATCAGGTCGCGTAGGTCCTCGATCTCGCGGCGGTTAACGGCGTCATCGTGTAGACGTCGATCCCACCGATCTCCGTTACGTGCGCGCCCGACCGCGGGAACGTCGGCGCCGCGTACTTGTTGTCGCAATGAACGGCGGCACATCTCCGTACCCCTGCCCCATCAAGCCTCCGCTATAGAATACGGACAGAACACGGACAAACACACGAAGGGCGCCGGGACCATGATCCCGAAGCCCTTGATCCTCATGGTTGCGGGCCCGCACTCACCGATATCAAACACGCTGCGATTCGAAGTGGACTTAGTCTAATCCGCACGTGATGGGGATTCGAACCCGTGTTTCAGCCTTGAGAGGGCCATTCCTCTCCTTATTCTCTAGGTACTCAACTGCCCCACTGTGTATGTACTGGGGGCGAGGGACGAAATGACCCTGGAGCGGCAGGCAAATCACGAGGACGGCGCCGACGATGAGCAAGTCGCGGTCGAGATGTCATTGGAAGCCTCCAGGTGTCGATATTTCTTCAAAGAGACGGATCAAGACCCGAAGCGGACGACCCGACTCGACCCCGTCGGAGACGTCTCCGTCTCATCACCGCAACACCAGCACCAGCGAGGAGTAGTAGTGACAGTGTCGCTGGCTCAGGAACGGCGGCCACGGGCGTGAACGTTACGGCGAAGTCGAAGTTACTTCCTCCGCCGCCTCCCCCAAATTGCCCTGACATCGTTGAAGTCGCTCGGACGTCGAGGAAGTAGTTGCCTGGATTGAGAAGGGTGTTGATCACCGCAGTCTCGGTGTCCGGGAGGAAAGGTGGGGAGCCGCTCGCGGCACCCAAAGAGATAGTAGTCGGCCCAGAAAGGTCAAACCTCGCGCGCGCCTCGGCCAGTGCCGCTTCCGCCGAGAGGTTTACATTCCCGGTGAGCTGATGTGGCGCCGACAAACTAAAGGCCACCTGAAAGACAGATCGAGCATCATGAGCGCCGGGATCGACGACATCGGCCTGCCCGGTGCCTTGAAACACAGACGGTTGAATGTCGCTGGTCTGTGTGGCGTTCGCGATGCCTTCTTCGGGAGGCACGAGACTGGCCGCCGACTCGTTGAAGACTCCGCTGGTTGCTGTCGAGCTGTCCTGATCCGTGTCTGCTTGGACTAGTCGAAACGCAGTAGTAACGACTGGGACAGCATCGGCGATAGATGCGGGAACAAGACCGACGAGAACCAACGCGACTGCGAACAGCATCTTCATTTTGCGATCCTCCGGGCCGTTAGGCGTCAACGTTGAGGGTTCGCGCTCTCGAGAGTGGCGCCGAATTTATGCATCTCGTCTCGCGTCGTCCATGTCGGTCTTCTTACCCCTCTGTCCGATCTTAGTGACTGAGCTGATCGATGCTGAGCACGACGCCGGCGCGCTCCAGGCGCGCGGCCTGTCTCTCGCCGCCCCAGATCCGCGAGACCACTTCGCGCCGCTCGCCTCGGGGGTTGTCCAGCGTGAAGGCCTCGACCCAGACGGCCATGCCGTCGCCCCGAACCACGCGCGCTTCCACGGTCGGTCGGCCGTCCCGTTTGCGGACGACCGACAGCGGCCCGTGAGCGTGGAGGCCGACACGGCGCGCCTGATCGAGGAGCGCGGCGGCGTCCGCGTGGGCGGCGAGATCGGGCGGCAGCGGAGAGTGATAATCGGCCAGCGTGCCGTTGGCGCGGAACACGAGGATGCCGTGATTGTTCAGGAGCACCGCACCAGCGCCGCGGCCCTGGGTGAGCTGGACACGCACGATCGTCTGCTGCCGGTCGTCTCGAATCACGCTCTGGACAATCAGGCCGAAGCCGGGACCGATGCCGAGCAGACCCAGGTTTCGTCGCACGAACTGGTCGACCTCGCGCGCGGACCGCTCCGGTGGGAGCCGGAGATCCGGAATCTCCGCTTCATGTGCCAGCCACTGAGTCAATGAGGCGGCGTTGAAGATCTCACGTCGAATGAACTCGTCGACCAGCTGCGGCCGGAGGCGCCCGCGCAACAGCTCCTTGTCCAGCTTGAGATAGGCCTTGCCCACGTCCTCGAGCGTGACGGTGTTCTCAGGCGTGTAGTCAGTGGCGCGAGTCAGGAAGGTCCCCATGATGGCACCGGCCTCGTCGAGCGCGCGCTCCGCGCCACGACGCTGGAGGTCATCGTAGAGGCTCACGAACAGCCGATAGAGAGCACCCGTCAGCACCTCGGAACGGTCGTGCAGTTCCGGAGAGGTCGTGGAGACGGTCGCGTCGTTCACGGCATCACGGAGGGGCTCATCGGTCACCGTGAGCGCCCCGAACACCTCGGCCATCCGGCTCAGCGCGTTCGACGTGCTCAGGTCTCCGTGCGTGCCCTCCAGCAGCGCGCGCGCACGGCCCGGATCGCGCAGCCCCGTCCATATCGCGATCTGGTCCGCGAACGACTCACCCCACGTTCGGAAGCCCACGTCGGCGAGATCGGCGTTGGGCTTCAGGGTGTGGTGTATCCCATGCCCGGCCTCGTGGGCCGCGATCTCCCACGATGTCGCCGTCTCGAACATCTTGATCTCGGTCGTGTTGGGCAGACGGTACGGGACGACGCCGAAGAAGATCATGCGAGCGGACGGGCTGTAGAACGCGTTGAAGTCGATGAAGGCATGGGCGTTGATCTCGAGGATCTCGTCGAAGCCCCAGGACAGGTGCCGCCCCGACCAGCTCTCGGCCGCGTCCTTCGCCTTGTTGGCCGCCTCGAACGCGGTGGTCATTCCGAGGTGCAGGTCCCGGGGCTTCCAGACTTGAAGGCCGTTCTGCAGAAGCGGACGACCGTCCGGACCGCGCTCGATCTCGTGCCGGGGAAACCGCGGCTCGTCGGGAAACCGAAAGCTGCCGTCCGCGTTCGAAGTCCCCGGCGGCCACGGGTTGTTGGCGAAGGGCAAGAAGATCACGTCCTGTACCTCTCCGGGGTCGCCGAACACTCGGGTGCCGCGATAGATGACGGCCTCGTCCTGGATGCGCACGCGGGTGTTCGACAGTAACGGCCGGCCGTCCTGGCCGTGAGCAAATCCCGAATCGGACAGGCACTCGACGAAGGCGTCGTGCACGAAGGGATCGTCGTCGTACGACGAGATCGGCATGACGCGCCCGGCTTCGAAGGCCCGCTCGACCGCCTCGGTCGTCCGCCTCTCCGTCCTGAGATCGCACAGTAGGGAGGCTCGGGATTCGTCGCTCTCCAGCGCGTGCCCGGCCACCGGCCAGCCGAGCAGCAGAAACATCCCCGTGGCCAATCGACGTACGCACCCCATTGCACTTCGTTGGAATCCATGCCCGCGCGCGGGACGCTGAGCAACGACGGTTCTCATCGAGCTACCCCATCGACGGTCGTCGACTTCTTACTGCAGTACAGCGCTTTCTTCGGCTTCCTGGATCATGCGATCCACGTCTTCGTCGAGCAGCAACCGTTGGTGTGCAAGTCTTCGCGTTGCCTTAGCGACCTTCGTCACGTAGCCTTCGTGCGTCCCGTACAACTCCTCGAGCGACGGTCGAGGGTCGCCCGCGGCGAGCCGCGCCGCCCGCGTTTCGAAAAGGGGGATCATCATTCCCCCCTGCTGGACAGGGCACAGATCGCCATCCGTGAACTCCGGCGTGCGGAGGTTCCAGCCTGTGTGTGTCGCAACCGGCGCTTCGACGAAGGGGTGGCGGATACCGGCGATCTCGTTGCCGGTGCGATCCACTTTGGGCACGAGCACTCGGTGCTCACTCAAGACCACTGGGATCAAGTTGTCGATGATCCCGCGATTACCTTGCACCCGCGGGCCGAAGTCCCGCTCGCCCGAAGCGTTGAACAGGCCGTTGTAGGTGACAGCATCCCAGGTCGGCCCGGCCGGGATGACCGGGAACCGAGTTCTCGCCTGGTCAGAGGGAACGAGCGTCTCCTCGTCAATGCGCGGCACGCGGCTCTCGGGAGGCTCTGTTCCCGAGCGCACCCATCGGTCCAGCGCCACGAGCAAGGCCCGGGCGAGCGCGCCGTAGTGAAGCGGGTTCGAGAACTGCTGGCACTGTCTGTTCCCGATCCCACGGGTCGAGGGCAGTCCTGGGCCGTGCTGCATGCTCGAGAAGAGGTACCGGCGCACGTTCTCCGGTTGGATCAGATCTGTCGTGCCGTTTTCATCGGTGTCGAGGAGGGAGGCTCGGAACAGCCAGTACTCGGTGGAGGTAACGGAGTCGATGATCTTAGGGTCGGTCGCCGGCCGCTTGAGGATGCCATCGACCATCGCCGGATGGATAGGGTCGTTCCGAACGGCATAGGTTCGAGGAAAGTTCGTGTCCGGCCTATACCGAAACGTATGCTGGTTGGAGCTAGGGTCGGGTTGGGCGAAGCGGTAGTTGAGGGCGAGTTTGTTGCCACCTGTGCCATGAATATTCATGCCATCGAACACCTGCCGCCCCTGCTCATCCTCATTGAAGCCCTGGTAAAGAAAGTCCCGCAGGTACCACCCACTCTGGGAGAACCCATAGCCGAGTACCGTGGTGATCCCAGGCACGGGGTTAGGATTTCCCGCGTCGTCCGCGGTCGCGTTACGGAGGAACGATACGAAGTCCCGAGTGGTGACGTGGCCCAGTCCCATCACGGGAGGATTCTTGGCCGTATAAATGAGTTGATAGACCATGTCGTTGCGAAAGCCACTAGCCAGGCAGATGTCCGTCGCACTCGGGACGCCAGGAGGACCATTTGGGCATCTGGCGAAGGACCACTGGCTCGTGGGAATCACGTCGCCCGCTGGAATATCAGGAGCTGAAGGCCGGGGTGAGTCGCTCGGCCGCATCCGAAGCTCCGCCATGGCTAGAGCCTGATCCGTTGAGACCGCTTCGTAACTTCTGAAATTAGGATTGCCGCTCAGCGGTAGCGTGAACACCGCTGGTGCGGCGCCCTTTGCGTCGCTGAACTCGACGAGAATTCGCTGGGTGATCGGCTGGCCCCCATCCGTGGCGACAGGAAACCGGACTGCCAGCCGGTTGTTTCCGGGCAAGACGTCTGCCGCCCAGCCGACCCAGGCGAGGGTGTAGCCTTGCCGCAGCAGAAACCCATTGCCGAAGTCGGAGAGCGTGGTCGGGTTGTTCGAGCGGGGGGCGTTGTTCAGGTCCGCCGACAGCAGGTTGCCGCGAGTGTTCACCTCGAAGAATAGCGCGCCGTTCCCCCTGATCAGATCCACGGGCTTGACGATCATCCAGTCGGCAGAGAATTCGACCGTGCCGCGGTCGTTGCGCGGCGCCTTGTCGAGGTCGAAGACAACAGCGTTGCGCGGATCCGAAGGGTTCACCTCGAAGAACGCGGTGCCTCGCAGTTTTTCGTAGGGGCCGGTGTCACCAAACGCAGCGCCATCGGCCACCACCACGCGCGACGTGATTTGAATCTGCGTGACACGTGCTTCGGCCAGGGAGGCGAGGAGACTCAGACTGGTGAAGACCACCGCGAAGCCCACAAAGAGATTTTTCATCACAGTTGCGACCACGATGACCGACGCGGTTTCGAGCGACATGTCACAGCCCTCCCGGCCCGGCCATAGCGCAAGCAAAATGCCACAGCAGATTGTTGGAAATTTAGAGAGTTACGGACCGCTCACTGTTTGATTGAGCGCCGGCGCCTCGAGTTGAGCACCGTTTGAGCGGAGGCGGCCGAGCGGGTATGATCCCTGGCCATGCTGCTCGGCGAGCTCATCGGTGATAGTCCGGCGATCCGCGAGGTTCGCGATCAGATCGGTCGTCTACTGGATCGCCCGCGCGAATCCAGCCGGCTACCACCGGTCCTGTTCCAAGGCGAAACCGGAACGGGCAAGGGACTCCTGGCCAGAGCCATTCATCGCGCGGGGCCGCGCCGCAACGGCCCATTCATTGACGTCAATTGCGCGGCTATCCCGGAGACCCTGCTCGAGGCCGAGATGTTCGGCTTCGAGCGGGGCGCCTTCACGGATGCTCGTCAGTCCAAGGCCGGCCTCTTTGAGACGGCCGACCGTGGAACGCTCTTCCTCGACGAGGTCGGCTTTCTCGCCGACCCGCTCCAAGCCAAGCTCCTCAAGGTGATCGAAGAGCAGACCGTGCGTCGTCTCGGCGCGACGCGCAGCCGCCCCGTGGACGTCTGGATCTTCGGCGCCACGAGCGAGGATCTCGCGAAGGCGATGCGCCAGGGCCGTTTTCGGCCGGAGCTCTATCACCGGCTGGCCGTCTTCACGGTTCGACTGCCGGCCCTCCGCGAGCGCGGTGACGACATCGTGCTGCTCGCCGAGCACTTTCTCGGCCGTGCGTGCGCAGACTACCATCTGCCGCCGAAGAGCTTCAGCCATGATGCTCGTGCGGCACTCCGCGGACAACCCTGGACGGGCAACGTCAGAGAGCTGAGTAACGTGATCGAGCGCGCGGCTCTTCTGGTCACCACGCCGATCATTTCCGCGCGGGATCTTGCGCTGTCCGACGTCGGCGAGAGTCCGCCGCCGCGGCGGCGGCGTAGGATCGATGGCGAGTCGACGCCGGCGACCACCGAACGTCATCATTTGCTGGAAGCCCTCCACGAGGCGAGCTGGAATCTCACCGCAGCGGCGGCGCGCCTGGAGATCCCGCGCAACACGCTCCGCTACCGGATGGAGCGCCACGGTCTGCGGCCACCGCCGCCGTCCCGTCGGCGAGTGACCCGGTCCGGCGTTGACGTGCCGTCGCGGTCGCCCGCAAACGAGCCCGGCCACGGCAACGAAATCGACAGGGACCGGACGCCGCTCATCGCGGAAGCGCCCATCCACGTCGGAGTTCGATGGGAGCGCCGGCGTGTGGCGCTCCTGCGAGTGGACCTGGTGATCGCGCCCGGGGGGGTCACTCCCGAGACCGACACGAGCCGGCCGCTGGCGGTGCTCGCGCAGAAGCTCCGGAGCTTCGGAGGCCGCATCGAAGAAGCGGGCCTGACGCAAGTCGTCGCCGCGTTCGGGCTGGACCCGGTGGAGGACGCGCCGCGACGGGCGGCGCTCGCCGCGATCGCAATCGTGAAGACCGCCGAGCGCGCTCGGCGCACGACGGCCCCACACGGTGCGGTGAAGCTGGCGATCGACGTCGCGGACTGCCTCGTTGGTCACATCGACGGCGCCGCGACCATGGACGTGGACAGCAAGCGTCAGTCGTGCTCTCGGCTGGAGTCTTTGATCGGCCACGCTGAGCCCTACGCTGTGATCCTGAGCGAGGCGGCCTCGACATTCGTCGAGCGCCACTTCGACCTTCTTCCCCTGGGTCACCAGACGCCCGGGGCAGGCGCCTGCTATGTCCTCGGCGGTCCGGAGCGGCTGGGATACGACGTGAAGGACCGCGCGGGAACGTTCCGGGGGCGTCAACACGAACTATCGCTGCTGGAGAGTCACCTCGCCTCGGTATGCGGCGCGCGGGGTCAGGTCGTCGCGATCATCGGAGAGGCGGGAATCGGCAAGTCCCGAATCGTGTACGAGTTCCGCCAGCACTTCCACACGCAGCAGATCACGTACCTCGAAGGACGCTGCTACTCGTATGCGTCCGACGTTCCGTATTTCCCTGTTCTCGACATCATACGACAGCTTTGCGGAATCATCGATGCCGATGACGCGGACGTGATCGAGACAAAAATGCGGCTCGCCCTCGAGCGACTCGGCATCGCCACGAGCGAGAGCTGCTTGTATCTCCTTCATCTGTTCGGCATCGACCGCGAGCGCAGTCTGCGCGACGTGAATCCGGAGCTGATCAAGGTGAAAACGTTCGACGCCGTCCGGCAGACGATCCTATCTGCCAGTCGACTCCAACCTTGCGTTGTCCTCGTCGAGGACCTCCACTGGATCGACAACGCCTCCGCCGAGCTCCTGGCGTTGCTCGTGGCGAGCGTGCCTGGGGCGCGCCTCCTGTTCGTGGTGACCTACAGACCCGAATACCAGCCGGCCTGGTTGGCGCGATCGTACGTGACCCAGATGGCGCTCGCACCATTGTCCCCCGAGGACAGCCGGGCCGTGATCGAGTCGACGCGCGCCCGTACGCCCCTCCCACCGGAGGTCGTCGACGTCATCGTGGAAAAGGCCGACGGCAATCCATTTTTCCTCGAGGAGCTCACCAGGGCCATCGGCGAATACGGCCAGACGGACAGCAGCGTGCCCGACACCATTCACACCGTCCTGATGGCGCGCATCGGCAAGCTTACGGCCGAGGACAGGCGGCTGCTCCAGGTCGCCGCGGTCATCGGCAGGGACGTGCCAGTGGCCGTCATCGAGAAGGTCGCCGATGAAGCCCCCGCGCTTCTGCGCCAGCGTCTGCGTTACCTGCAGGCCGCGGAGTTCCTCTACGAGCGAGCGCCAGCGCCCGAGGCCGAGTACGTCTTCAAGCACGCGCTCACGCAGGAGGTCGCATACAGAAGCCTGCCGCCGCACGAGCGGCGTCCCCTTCACGCCAAGACGGCTCAGGTGCTGGCGCGCCTGTCGCCTGATGTCAAAGAACATCGGCCCGAGAGCATCGCGCGGCATCTAACCGCCGCAGAACAGCCGGACGAGGCGGTCCCGCTGTGGCTCCGCGCCGGGCGGAACGCCATCCGTCGCTCGGCGAACGCCGAAGCGGTCACCCACCTCACGACGGCGCTGGATCTGTTGATGACAACGCTCGAGAGCCGGGAGCGCGATCGGCGAGAGCTCGAGCTGCGGGTGACGCTCGGACCCGCGCTCGTCATGACGAAAGGCTACGCGGCCGCCGAAGTGGAGAGCGTGTATCGCCGAGCGCGGGCCCTGTGTCAGCGACTCGGTGATGCTCCGCAGCTCTTCAGAGCGACACGCGGTGTGTGGCTCTTCTACCTGGTGCGCGGCGACCTGCGTGCTGCGCAGGACACCGGCGAGCAGCTCCTGGCAATGGCGACCAAGGCCGACAACGCCGTGCTGCTGGCTCAGGCGCACCTCGCTCTGGGGGCCCCACTCTTCTACCGTGGGGAGTTCGCGGAGGCGCGCTCGAACCTCGAGCAGAGCATCGCCCTGTGCCGGGCGAATGGTGATGCGGCGCGCGGACCCGACGGGCCGGAGCCCTCGGTCGAGAGCTTCGGGTTTCTCGCCTGGACGTTGGGGATGCAAGGTTGCGAGGCCGAATCGCTCGGGTGCCTCGAGGCCGCGCTGCGTCGCGCCGACCGACACGGCCAGGCGTTCAGTCTCGCGTCTGCTCTGAACTTTGCCGGCGTGCTCCGTACGGTCTATCGGGATTTCGACGCGACCCGGGAGTACGCCGAGCGCGAGGCCGCCATCGCTCGCGAGCATCGCTTCCCGCACCTGCTCGGCACCGCGATCTGGCTGCGTGGGCGGGTGCTTGCCGCGGAAGGCCGTCCCGCGGAGGGGTTGAAGCTCATGAGCGAGGGCCTCGCGATGTTGATGGCAAGTGGTGGCTTGGCGGCCACGTACTATCTGAGCCACATCGCTGACACACACCTGATCGCGGGCGACATCGAGCAGGGGCTCGCCGTGATCACGGAGGCCTTTGTCGCCGCCGAGCGCAATGACGAAAACTTCTACCTACCCGAGCTTCACCGCCTCAGAGCCGAGCTCCTCGCGGCGAACCTCGTCACCAGCCACGAGGCCGAGAGCCACTTCACGCAAGCGATCGCGCTCGCCCGTCGCCAGGGATCAGCCGTGCTCGGTCGTCGCGCCGAGGAATCCTTCGCGGCATACCTGCGCGCACGAGGACGCGCGTCGGAGGCGGATCGTGCGACGCAACCAGAGACATTCGGACGCTAAATACGGTTGAGGTCAACGTAGAGGGATGGACTTCTCGGCGTCCTGGAGCGCGACGCACGCTCCTCCTGGGCTATGTCCCGCATATCCCGCATACTTTGAAGCACGCCAGCAGCAAAACGGGGCGACAAGCCGCGGCTGCGGCGAGGAGTTATTCACGTGCGGAAGACTTCGGGCAGTGCAAGCGCATCTGCGACACACCGATATTCAGACGACGCCGTACACACGCCTGACGCAGACGCAGCTGAAGGAAGTCGTTGGCGTGTTCGAGGCGCCACAACGATGGATTTCAATCCCGACACGGCGGGATTGAAATTCGCGTGGCGACGACCCGGAGGTGTCGGGTTGGCTCGAACCCACCCTGCGATCGATCGCTCACGAGTCAGCACAGGCACTCCCCGGTCGTGCGGTGGTGCTGAACCGGCTAGCCGACGTCCTCTTCGTGAGGGTGGTCCGCGCCTATTTGCTGAAGATGTCAGTCGCCGGCGGGACCAGCTCGCCGAGCTGGTTGCGTGGCCTGACCGATCCACAGATCGCGCGGGCCCTGGCCCAGATCCACGGTGCTCCGAGCAGGCCTGGACGCTCACCCAGCTTGCCTCATACGCGGCCATGTCCCGCACGGCCTTCGCCCAGCGTTTCCGCTCCCTCGTGGGCCAGACGCCCGTGAGCTATATAGCCACCTGGCGGATGTAGAAGGCGGCCTACTTGCTAAAGATGGGTTCGTTGTCGATCGCACAGATCGCCGCGCGCGTCGGCTATGCGTCAGAACTCGCCTTCGCCAAAGCGTTTCGTCGTCGCATTGGCATTCCCCCCGGGGCGTACGCACGACAACACACGAAAAATGAGCGCCATTGAAGTCATCGACAACGTGAACGGCATCCCAGTAGGCCCGAAAGTGTTACCCATGTGCTCGGAATGAACTGTTACCCGTGTGTCCGGAATGGACCTCGTCGTTCATGGTTGCCGGGGGGGGGGCTGGATTTGAACCAGCGACCTTTTGTTATGAGCCCTTTTCAAATCGAGGCTGGAGCCAACGCGCCACAAACGACGCCTCGTAATTCAGCGCTTCTCATGGCGTCGACTTTGGGGCCCTTTGGCTCTCGCTGGGAGCAACTTCCTGGGTAATTCCTGGGTGAGTCCCGGGTATCACTGCTCCGAGGCAGTTCGGCGGTTCCACCCGCGAATCGCCGCCAGTACGCCGTCTGCGATCCGCCGCGGACGCTCCGCGATGCCTCGCACCTCGGCCTCTCGATTGCGCGGGTCCACCTCGATGACCTTCGTACGTACGCTGACAGGCACGCCATCACGGGTGAGACCCCGAAGAATTCCATCCAGCGGTACCGTCAAGACGATGGCGCCTATCTCGGCCATCTCCTGACCCTTCCGAACTGCATCGCCGATGCGCGCCTTTGTGCGAAAGATGCCCTCGACAGGTGCGTAGACGTAGCGGTCGCGGCCATGCCCGGCGATCTCCCGTGGCTCACCCGCGAGGGTTCGGGATGAGCCGTCCGTGATGACCATGCCGAGCCCTTCCCAACTCGTCTCTACCACCACGTCCGCGTGTCGTCCGGCTACGAGGTCTGGGCCGAGTCCGATCGTTAGCGGAGCGAGTTCGCGCTGCACTTCGGGTGCCGCGTGCTTGCGCATGCGAGCATCGACCAGCACCGACGGCCGAATGTCAGCGAGCAGTGCGCCGATGTCCCGGACGTACACAGGAATCGCGCTCTGCGAATCGAGTGCTTCCTTAACGCGAACGAGGTCGTGTGCACGGACGGCGTGCACACCCTCAAAAGCGGCATGCCCGTCGAATACCGCATCCGTGAAGGCCATCCCGCGCCTCGTGGTCGTTGGCATCGGCACGTCATGAAGCACGACGGCGTAGCCCTCTTGGAACAAACGATGCGCTACGGCCGAGCCGATGTCCCCGATGCCGCGAACAAGCACGCTGACGCGTTGCGGTTCCACGGCTACATCCTATAGCAACGAGCGTTGGGGTATCACGTCTCCCTATCGAGCCCACTCAGGCTCTCGTTGGGAGCAACCTTGTCGATATCGAGTTCGTGAAGGCTGACGCTGGCCGTCTAACCACTAAAGTTTCCAGCAATGGGCGGCACGCTTAACCCTGCGCCAGCTCTTCGCCTCGTCCGATGCGGGGTTGACTCCCGGCGGCCCTCTTGGCAATTTTATTTATCTATGTTGGCGGAAGAGCGCCATGGCTAGACGACCTCGGCGATCGGATGAGCAACTCAGGGCGTTGGCGGTCCGCTCAGCGGAACTCCGAGCAAAGTCGGAATTAGCAAAGAAGCGAGCACGGGAGAGCCGTGCCGCCGCGAGCGAACTGCTCCGCGAAACTCGCCGGTTGTTAGGTCTCGAAGAATCCGAACTACCGACCCAGGGGTAGCGGGTACCTCAGCCTGAACTGGGCGGTGGCGGACGACGTTGCTCGCGGATCTGGCGCCGGGCGTCTTCGATCAGCCGCAACGACTTCTCGTGCAGTTGGCGCGACATCCGGATGCTCTCGTCAGAGTAAAGAACCGTGAAGCAGGCTGCGTGGAAGATGTCGCTGCCGATCGCCAAAGCATCATCGCCTGGGCGGACGGCATAGCTGCAATGCGTGCACTTCGTGGCATACATGATGGCGGGGAGGGTGCGACGACAACTCACGCAGCGGTCCGAACGGTGGAAGCTCCCGGTACTCAGCAGTTGCTCGGTCACCTGACGCGTTTCGAATAGACTCGCCGAGCAAGCGAAGGCTAGGCAGGCGTCGCACAGCCCCTCACCAGCTGCATCAAACACCAGGCGCCGTACTGTCTCTGAGGTAGTCATTCTTACGTCT
>Ga0075418_10004789_pt1 | contig 15343 bp, 13 predicted proteins | sample SoiMetdeltSBSDD2_FD_81776 | JGI IMG/M metagenome (GOLD analysis project Ga0075418, IMG submission 81776) | Bulk soil microbial communities from a Populus tree surrounding site in Tennessee, USA - Soil MetaG P. deltoides SBSDD2 | ecosystem: Environmental > Terrestrial > Soil > Tree plantation...
AAGGACGACGGCGCCTGTCTCGTGCACTACATCGTCTACACGGAACTGATCGAACGGTTTGCCGACTTCGACATGAGTGACACGTTCATGCGCCGGCATATCTTTCCGCACTCGCGCTTCTGGCATGATCGCGAGCTGTTCAAGTACCAGGATGCGTTCACGATCGATCGATACTGGTTCTTGAACGGCAGCAACTATCAGCGCACCCTGGAAGCCTGGCAGCAGAACTTTGAGGCCAACCGGCGCGCGATTCTCAGGATCGGGGGGTACGATGAAACGTTCTATCGGAAGTGGAACTACTACTTCCGATTCACCCGCGCGCTGTTCAGGGGTCAGGGCGGTCGGCAGGTAGGAAACGGGCAATACCTGCTGCGCCCGCGGTGACTGCCGCGGCGATAGTGTTACTGAAGCAGTTCTTTCGCCCGCGAGAGATCGCGGTAAGGGTGTTGGCCGCTGAACCAGTCGTAAAGTGATCGCAGTTGCGCGCGATCGTCGGCGTGATTGCGCAGTTCAACCAGGCTCATGAGCCCGCGGAGCTCGAGGGATTTGGCACCCTGGCGGCGCGCGATGTCCACGGCTGCCTGATATCGCTCGACGATACGGCCTTCGCTGGCCTTGCCGGCGAGCAGGAAGTCGCCCTGGAGACGCACCAGCTCGGCTTCCCAGAAGCGTTCGTCGTTGTGCTCGGCCGTGTCGATCGCTTCCTGAAGAACGGCCAGTCCTTCATCCAGCTGATTCAGCTCGAGATGAGACTCGGCAAGCTGCGACAGCAGCTGGGGGACGGCTATCTGCGCGCCGGTTCGGCGGTACGAGGCGATCCCGAGGCGCAGTTCGGGCATGCCGGTGTCCGGTTCGCCGCACTTCACCAGGGCGCGGCCGTGGAAGACGTTCGACACCGCGAGCCAGAGCAAGAAACCGCGGTCGCTGCAAATCCGGATGGCATTCTCGGCATACTGCCTCGCGGCCGCCCAGTCGCGGCAGAATACCCGGACCCAGGCGGCAAACGCCGCGGCGAAGGAGAGCGTGAACGCATGGTGTAAGTCGGTCGCGAGGGCGAGGGCGTAGTCACTCCGTTTGATCGCCTGCTCCGGGTACCCCACTATCCAGAGTGGCACCAGTGACCATAACAAACAGGTGAGCCCGGGATCCGAGGCGAAGTGCAGCGTATGCACATGGTGTTTGGCCGGATCGTAGATGCGAATGCCGTTCTCGAAATGTTCCAGCGCCTCGTGATGACATCCTCGCCCTGCCAGCGTCGTGCCGACTGCACGCTCCGCCTCGAGCAGGTAGCCGGATTCCTCGGGCTTCCGCCGGGCAAGAGCCAGCATCGTCTCGCCTGCCTGCAGGGAGCGCCCGTACTGCGCGCGGGTGACGTAGCATCGGTACAGACCTGACAGGCACTGATGCAGCTTGATCTCGTCGTCCAGCGACTCGGCCAGTTCCTTCGCACGAAGATAGACTCGCTCGACGTCTGCGGCGGAATATCCTTGTGCCGCGGACATCGGGCCGCCAATCGCAATCAGCTCATCGAGCTCGAGCTCGTCGCGGTCCTTGCCCTCGTGCATCAGCGCCACAACCTCGAGGGCCTTTTGCAGATAACTGATCGCCTCCTGTACGGCCGAGCGGGACAGCGATCGCATTGCTGCCGCGTGCCAGTATCGGACCGCCGGTTTGTGAATGCCTGCCTCCGTATAGTGATGGGCGAGCACCTCCGGCTGCGTCGCGCGCAGTTCCTTATGACGTTCGCCCTCCAGCAGGACGGCGACCTTTTCATGGTTCTCCTGCCGCTTTGTTCGGAGCATCGACTCGTAGGCCGCGTCCTGAATCAGGGCGTGCTTGAACGTGTAGGTCACCTTGTCGTGGCGTCTCGTGCGGTAGAGCAATTCTGAGTCGACCAGCCTCTGCAGCCCGAGTTCCAGTTCGTCCTTCGAGAGCGGTGACAGGGCTGAAATCAGATCAAAGCTGAAGTCGCGCCCGATGACGGAGCCGGTTTGTGCTATCTGTTTTCCGTCGGACAGCCTGTCGAGGCGTTCAGTCAGGGAATCCTGGATCGATTCGGGTATCGCCAGCCGGTCGGACGCCATCACCATCTTGGTGACTTCCTCGATATAGAGCGGAATGCCGTCTGTCTTGTTGGCGATTTTCGACGCTATCAGGTCGGGCAACGACATCCTTTCGCTCACCGTGGAAATCAAGGCCCGGGAGTCGTCTTCGGTCAGCGGGCCCAGAGAAACCAGTTTGACGCCCGCATGACTCTTCAGCGCGCCCTGGTAATCGTTGCGGGTCGTGAAGAGCAGGAACAGCGGCGCGGACGCACAGTCCTTCACCAGTCGCTCCAGCAGTTCGAGAGTCGAGGGATCGGTCCAGTGCAGATCCTCCATGATGAACAGCAGCGGCTTGTGAGAGGCGACCTGCAGGAACCAGCGCGCCAGCAACCCCAGCAGCTCGCGCCGATAGGCTGGCGGGGTCAGATCCAGCGCTGCATATGCGCCTGACAGAGGCACCGAGAGGAACGATGCAAGCAGCGGTACGGTCTGCGCGAGGTTGAAGTTGAGACGACCGGCCTTCGCTTCGATCCTCTCCAGACGATGGCCGGGCGGATCGTCGTCCGAAAATCCGCACTGCGATCGGAGGAGCTCGACAATCGGCAGCAGCGCGCTGTTGCGGCGGTACGGAGAGGCATAGCCGACGAGACATTCACACTCCTGGCCGGACAAATGCGTGATGAGTGCGCTCGTCAGCCGGGACTTGCCCATGCCGGGATCACCCACCATCAGGACCGCGCTGCCTTTGTTCTGCTTGGCCGACGACCACTGTTCCAGCAGCAGCCTGAGTTCGTCGTTCCGATCGACCAGCGGCGTCTGTTTCTGTTCGACGATCAGTTTCGAACGCGAGTGAACGTGTTGCGCGTGTTCGACTCGAAACACCTCCATCGTTTCCGACACGCCCTTCAGGACATGCTGACCCAGAGAGGTGGCCGAGATGTGGTCACGCGTGAGCCGATGGGTATTAGCGCTGATCACCACGGTGTTGGGTTCGGCGAGTGCCTGTAACCGGGCGGCGACATTTGGCGGGCCGCCAACGACGGCGAGCCGCTCACGACTTGCGGCAACCCCCATTTCGCCGGCAATCACCATGCCGGAGTCGATGCCGATGCGGATGGCGAAATCGATGTCGAACGTGTTCTTGAGTTCGGGCGCGAGCTGTTCGACGTCCTGGATGAGGCTTACGGCTGCCAGCACCGCGCGTCGCGGGTCGTCTTCATGTGCGATCGGATATCCGAAGTACACCAGCTCCCCGTCGCCGAGGTACTTCCCGACATGACCTTCAAATCTCTGAACCACCCTCGCCGAGCGCGTCTGGTACTGGAGCATGACCTCTCGCAGTACCTCGGGGTCCAGCTGCTCGGACAGGCTCGTATAGTTGACGACGTCGATGAACATCAACGTCAGGTGGCGGCGCTCGGCGTCAGGCGCGTCATGTGTCCGTTCAACGACAGCACTCCGCGGGGCGGAAGCGTTCGACAGCCTGCTTCCGCACTGACCGCAGAAGTGCATGCCGCCGGGATTATCGAACTGGCACTGCGGACAAAGCATGTCAAGACACCAGCCTTACGACGTGTCCGGCGCGCGAACAGCCGGGCACTCTCTGCGGATATTTTCTGAGGAGGGCCGCGTCGTTATACACGATTTTCCCTGCCGCCGGTAGCCCGATCCATGATCCGCCCTGCGCTGATCGGCGGTATAGTGCGGCCTGCGGAGGGACTTATGCCGAAGTATCTGCTGACGGCGTCGTACACGACGGAAGGCGCCAAGGGCCTCCTGAAGGACGGCGGATCCAAGCGGCGGCAGGCCGTCGACGCGGCGCTGAAGGCGGTGGGCGGCCGGGTCGAGTCGTTCTATTTCGCATTCGGCAAGCACGACGCCTATTTGATCGTCGACGCGCCCGACAACGTCGCGGCTGCGGCCGTGGCGCTGGCGGTGGGCGCAAGCGGCGGCGCGGTAGCACGCACCACGGTGCTGCTGAGCCCCGAGGAAATCGATCAGGCGGCGAAGAGGAAGCCTAATTACACGCCACCCGGGCAGTGATTGTTTTTCGACATGCTCAGCACCGGCAGCAACAACGTGCCGATGGTGACCGGGAATGAATCGGAGGCGCTGGTCGCGCTGGTGAACGGCCGGATGCAGACCCGCGTGCCGTATCACTGGGCTTCTACGTGAAGGAGTACGACGGCCGCATCGACGATCCGAATGCCGGGTGGAAGGGAAAGGCCATCTACTCGACGTTCGCAACGCGCGCGCCGTTCCATACGGAGACGGGGAAGGGGACGGCGAGCAAGGTGCTCAAGTTCCAGGTGCGTCCGAATCCGCTCGCGAAGTAGTTCGTAGCTGGTAGCCGGAGGCCTTTAGGCCTCCGGTTATCGAATGGGCGCGCTTGGCTGACCGAGGTTCGGCAGCGGGTAGTCCTTCTTTGGGTCCATCGCTTCGCGGCGCGCGATGTTGACCTGGGTGACGCTTCCGAGCCGGACTTCGACGAACTCCCGCCGCGTGCCCAGGCTGGGATGCGTGACGACCACCTCGCGATTCCCGATCTGGACGGGCAGCGGTCCCAGCGGCGCGACGCCCACCGGCTTTCCTTCAATCGACACCTGCGCGCCCGGTTCGGTATTCACTTGCAGTCGTCCGTTCGGCAGCGTCACGTTGTGGGATGTGACGGTGGCCGGCCGAATGTTGAGCGTCGCCGCGCCGCGGTAGTTCAGCCGCTCGCTGACCAACTCCACGCGATGGACACCGGGCGGGAGGATGATCGGGCCGCTCTCGGTCGTTCCGACCCGTTTTCCGCCGATGTAGATGTCCATCGCCACGCGCGAGAACACCGTCAGCGTGCCGGGCGCCTCTGCCAGCGCCGCCGATTCCTGCGCTCCCGGGAAAACGTCTGATCCGGGGTCTGACCCTCGGTCTGACCCGGGGTCAGACCCGGGGTCAGACCGAGGGTCAGACCCCGATGCAGAATTGCCGCTGCTGAACAGGCCGGCGACGGCAGAAAATCCACGTTGCGTCAAACCGGCTATATCGAAGTACGCAAATATTGCCGCGACCACGACGAACGCCGCCGCGATCTGCACCGAGCCTTCTGGTAGCCGCTCCCACAGGTCGCGGACGACGGGGACGGCGACGCGGCGCGCCTGACCGATGCCCCGGACCGCGACGCCTGCCGCCCGGAAGGTGGCGAGCGCCGCATGGCTTCCCGTACGCGCGGCGCGGGCCGCGGCGCCGGGCAGCTCGATTGCGGCCCGCGCAACTTCGGCCGACACTGCGCCGGCGGCGGCCGCGCGCGCGTGATCGCGCGCCCTCGCGTTGGCGTGCGCGAGCTGGTTGCGGATTTCGGCGAGCTCGGCGTTCCGCCGGCGCTCCGCCTCGGCCTGCACTTCGGCGACTTCGAGGGCGAGCCGCGCCTCCGCTTCGGCGCGGGCGCGGGCGATTTCCGCTCTCAATACCTGATCGGAGCGCTGCCTCGCCTGGCGTTCGACCTCCTGCCGCACCTGCTCGACGTGCGACTCGCTCTCCGCGCGCGCGAGCTCGACCTGCTCCTGCCGTTTCTCGAGCTCGCGCAGCTTGAGCTCGGCCTCGGCCCGGACGCGCGCGACTTCCGCGTCCGCCCGGCGCAGCGCTGACTCTTCGGCGGCGGCACGCACGTCGCGCTCGGCCGCCTCACGCGCCTCGCGCAGCGCGGTCTCGCGCGCTTCCCGCGCGTCCGCTTCCCGCGCGGCTTCTGCCTCGAGCTGCGCCTGTTCGTGCTCGTGCCGCAGCCGCTCCGCCTCGGCGCGGACGCGGGCGAGCTCCTCCTGCAGGTGCGCCTCCGCTTCGGCGCGGACGCGTTCGGCTTCGGCCTCGAGCGCGCGGGTCGCGGCCTGCTCGGCGGCGGCGCGCGCTTCACGCGCCGCGGCGTCGCGGATCGCCTCGAGATCGACCTGCATGGCCTGCTGTGCGCGCAGCGCCTCATCGGCTTCACTGCGGGCGCGCACCAGTTCTGCCTCGAGCCGCGCCTCTGATTCCTGCCGCACGCGCTCCACTTCGGCGGCCAGCGCTGCCTCGGCTTCGAGCTGCGCGCGTTCCTGCTCCTGTCGCACGCGCTCGGCTTCGGCGTGCACGCGGGCGAGCTCGTCCTGCAGCCGAGCCTCCGCTTCGGCGCGCACGCGTTCGGCTTCGGCTTCGAGCGCGCGGGCGGCGGCCTGTTCGGCCTCGGCGCGCGCCTCGCGGGCGATCACCTCTTCGGCCGCGGCACGCGCTTCCCGCGCGGCGGCGTCGCGGATCGCCTCGAGATCGACCTGCATCGCCCGCTGCGCGCGGAGCGCGTCCTCGGCCTCGGCGCGGGCGCGCGCGAGCTCCGCTTCGAGCCGCGCCTCCGATTCCTTCCGCACGCGCTCCACTTCGGCCGCCACCGCCGCCTCAGCTTCCTGCTTCGTCTGCTGCGCGGTGGCGCGGGCGTGTTCCGCTTCAGCGCGCACGCGGGCGAGCTCGTCCTGCAGCCGCTCCTCCGCTTCGGCTCTGACGCGTTCGGCTTCGGCCTCGAGCGCTCGGGCAGCGGCCTGTTCGGCTTCGGCGCGCGCGTGCTGCTCTTCGGCGGAGGCGCGCGCTTCCCGCGCCGCGGCATCGCGGATCGCCTCGAGATCGACCTGCATCGCCTGCTGCGCGCGCAGCGCTTGTTCGGCCTCGGCGCGGGCGCGCGCAAGCTCCGCTTCGAGCCGTGCCTCCGATTCCTGCCGCACGCGCTCCATTTCGGCCGCCAGCGCCGCCTCGGCTTCCTGCTTTGTCTGCTGCGCGGTGGCGCGGGCGTGCTCCGCTTCCTCGTGTACGCGCTGCAGTTCTGACGCGAGCTGTCCGTCGGTCTCCGCCTTGATCCGCGCGACTTCCGCTTCGAGCGCCTGGCGCGCCGTCTGCTCCGCGGCCAGCCGCGCCTGTTCGACCGCCGCCGATCGCTGGAGGTCGGCTTCCTCGAGCTGCGCTGCCAGCTTCTGCGCCGCCTCGTCTCGGACTCGAGCGAGTTCCGCGGCCAGCAGATCCTCCGCCTCGCCTCGAATCCCGGCGAGCTCGGACGTCAATGCCTGACGCGCCTCCTCTGTCGCGGCGACGCGTGCGGCCGCGACGTCGGCGCGACGTTTCTCCTCAGCCTCTTTCTCGAGCCGCGCCAGCTCCGCGGCGCGCTGTTCCGCGGCTTCGCGCCGCACGCGTTCGAGCTCGGAGGCGAGGCGGGCTTCGGCGTCGGCCTGGAGCAGGGCGATGTGCGCTTCGTGCACTTCCGGCGCGATCCCTGCCGGCTTCGCCTGGTCTTTGGTTTCTGGAGTTTTCCCCCGCAGCAGGCACAACATCACTTCGGCCGCGAACGCTTCTGGATCCGCCGTGCTGAGCGAAGGAATGGTGAGGGTCTTCACGTTCGCCGCAGTGGGCAGCGTGCGCAGGCGGTCGATGACCGGCTGGTTCTTGTATCCCAGCGACTCGCTCAGGAGGACCAGATCCGGCATGCGCCGGGTGATGGCGTCCAGGGCGGCTTTCGGCGAAACGACCACGACCAGCTCGGTATCGGGACCGCTGACGAGGCCGCGAAGCAGCTTGACCTGGTTGTCATCCGGTTCAACGGCGAGAACGAAACTCATGCAGTGACGGATCTATCGGCCGGATCGGCCACAATGAACAGATGCTGACGATCCGGAAAGCGGCCGAGCGCGGGCATGCCGACCACGGCTGGCTGGACTCGTATCACACTTTTTCATTCGCCGATTACCACGATCCCGCGCACATGGGATTCCGGGCGCTGCGGGTCATCAACGACGATCGGGTCGCGCGGGGACAGGGCTTCGGCTCGCACTCCCATCGCGACATGGAAATCATTTCCTACGTGCTCGAGGGCGCACTTGCGCACAAGGACTCGATGGGCACCGACGGCGTGCTGCGTCCCGGCGACGTGCAGCGCATGAGCGCCGGCACCGGCGTGGTGCACAGCGAGTTCAACGGATCTAAGACCGACCCGGTGCACTTTCTGCAGATCTGGATCAAGCCCGATGCGAAAGGGATCGCACCAGGCTACGAGCAGAAGACATTTCCCGCTGCGGACAAGCGCGGGCGGCTGCGCCTGGTCGCGTCGCCCGATGGCGACGCCGGCAGCCTTCGCATCAACGCCGACGCCCGTGTGTACGCCGGCGTGCTCGACGCCGGGCAGCAGGTTGACCTGGCGCTGGGCGACGGACGTCACGCATGGGTCCAGGTCGCGGAAGGACGCGTCCGCCTCAATGGTCAGGAGCTTGCCGCCGGCGACGGCGTAGCTATTTCCGATGAGCGGCATCTAAACATCGAGGGCACCGACGCGGGCGAGGTTCTCGTTTTTGATCTGGCGTAGGCGGGTCCGCTTCGCGGAACCCGCCCTACGTACGCAGGCCGGGTTCCGCGAAACATGTAGGCCGGGTTCCGTGAAACACGTAGGCCGGGTTCCGTGGAACACGTAGGCCGGGTTCCGCGAAGCGGACCCGGCAAGAGAAATCATGAAATTTCCAGTTGAAAAAACAGACGAGGAATGGCGCCGTACGCTGACGCCGCAGCAGTACGCGGTGCTGCGCCACCACGACACGGAAGCACCCGGGTCGTGCGCGCTTCTGCAGGAGAAGCGCGCGGGCACCTTCAGCTGCGCCGGCTGCGGCCAGGCGCTCTTTGCCGCCGGCCGCAAGTTCGAGAGCGGCACCGGCTGGCCGAGCTTTTTTGCGCCGCTCGACGGATCCATCGGCACGACGGTTGACAAGAGCTACGGCATGGCGCGCACCGAGGTGCACTGCAGCCGCTGCGGCGGACACCTCGGCCACGTCTTTCCGGACGGCCCTCCGCCGACGGGTCTCCGCTACTGCATCAACGGCGTCGCGCTGACCTTCGAGCCCACGACCTGAACAGCCTCAGCTCGGGTTTGCCGCGACGAAGCGGCGGAGCCGAGAAGTTGGGCAGGGTGCTTGCATTTAAGGCAGGCAGGAAGTCATGAAGTCATGAAGGACCGCAAACCTCCGGAAGAACGCTCCCGCACCGAGGAGTTGATTGCGGCCCTCGAACGCGCGCAATCCGAGGCGCGGGATCTCAGCCGCCGGCATACCGAGGATGTGAGAAGCTCGCACCAGAGGGATAAGCAAGTTCTCATCGAACGCCGCCGCGAGCCTCGCTAGTTCATCTTTTTCCCTTAAAACGGCAGCTCTTCCGCCCCTGATAGAATGGCGGTTTACAGGAGAGCTATGCAGGTAGGACTCATTGGCTGGCGCGGAATGGTCGGCTCCGTGCTCGTGCAGCGGATGCGCGAGGAGCGGGATTTCGACCTCATCAATCCGGTATTTTTCTCGACCTCCCAGTCGGGGACCGCGGGCCCTGCGATTGGCAAACCCGTCCCGCCGGTCAAGGACGCCAACGACCTCTGCGCCCTCAAGACCGCCGACGTCCTCATCTCGTGCCAGGGTGGCGACTACACCACCGAGATCTATCCCAAGCTGCGCGCCGCCGGCTGGACCGGCTACTGGATCGACGCGGCCTCGACGCTGCGGATGAAGGACCACGCAGTGATCGTGCTCGACCCGGTCAACCGGAGCGTGATCGACAAGGCGCTCGACGCGGGCGTCACGGATTTCATCGGCGGCAACTGCACCGTCAGCCTGATGCTCATGGCGATGGCCGGCCTCTTCGAGGAGGGACTGGTCGAATGGGTGACGGCGATGACGTATCAGGCCGCGTCGGGAGCAGGCGCCAAAAACATGCGCGAGCTCGTCTCGCAAATGGGGGTCGTGCATGGTGCGGCGGCGTCGCAGCTCGCCGACCCGGGCTCGGCGATCGTCGACATCGATCGTACGGTGACCGACACGCTGCGCGGCAGCGCGCTGCCCACCGAACAATTCGGATACCCGCTCGCCGGGAGCCTCTTGCCCTGGATCGACAAGGACCTCGGCAACGGGCAGAGCAAGGAAGAGTGGAAGGCGATCGCCGAGGGCAACAAGATCCTCGGACGCGAACGCTCGCCGATCCCGATGGATGGCCTCTGCGTCCGCATTGGCTCGATGCGCTGCCACAGCCAGGCGCTCACCGTGAAGCTGACGCGCGAGGTGCCGCTCGCCGAGATCGAGCGCATGCTCGCCTCGGCCCATGAATGGGTGCAGGTGGTGCCGAATCGGCGCGAAGACTCGCTCCGCGAGCTGACGCCCGCCGCGGTGTCGGGCACGCTCAAGGTACCGATCGGCCGCCTCCGCAAGCTGGCGATGGGGCCTGAATACCTGACCGCCTTCACCGTTGGCGACCAGCTGCTGTGGGGCGCCGCCGAGCCGCTGCGACGGGTGCTGCGGATCATTCTGGGCGCGGCGGCGACGAGCACGCGCGCGGAGTCCGCCTCGGTCGCCTGAGGCGGGTCCGCTTCGCGGAACCCGCCCTACATATCCAGAATAAGATGTCACGTTCGTAGGCCTGGTTCCGCGAATCACATTCGTAGGCCGGGTTCCGCGAAGCGGACCCGGCTACCAGCTACCATCTAACGCCATGGTCGTTCAAAAATTCGGCGGCACCTCTGTCGCCGATCCAGACGCCGTTCGACGCCTGATCGAGATCGCCCGCGCCGCGCGCACGCGCAATGGCCGCGGGCCGGTACTGGTCGTGTCGGCCCTGAGCAAGGTGACCGATGGGCTGCTGACCATCGCAGCGGAAGCGGGCGCCGGAAAGACCGACAGCGCGCTGACGCATGTCGAGCGGCTGCGCGATCGGCATCTGGCGATGGCGAGTGCGCTGGCGAGACGAGGCGACGTCGCGACGCTCTCCCCCCACATCAATGACCAGTTCGACCAGCTGGCGGCCGTCGTCAAGGCGCTGGCCGTACTGCGCGAGGTTTCGCTCCGCACGCTCGACGTCGTTGCGTCGATGGGCGAGCTTATCAGCTCCCGCATCATCGCCGCCGCATTGCTCAACGCCGGCCTGCCGGGCGAATGGGTCGATGCGCGCCGTGCCATTGTCACCGACGATCAGCATACGAAGGCGTGCCCGCTGATGAGAGAAACCACCGCGGCGCTGCGCGCGTCGGTGCTGTCGCTGGTCGAAGGCGGGAAGGTGCCGGTGCTCGGCGGGTTCGTCGGCGCCACGGTCGAGGGACATACGACAACACTGGGGCGCGGCGGGTCCGATTATTCGGGTGCGATTGTCGGCGCCGGGATTGATGCGGAGGAAATTCAGATCTGGACCGACGTGGACGGCATGCTGACCGCCGACCCCCGTGTCATTCCCGAGTCGCGGCTGGTGCCGAGGCTGTCGTTTGCCGAAGCCGCCGAGCTGTCGTATTTCGGCGCAAAGGTGCTGCATCCGAGTACCATCCATCCCGCCGTGGAGCGCGATATTCCGGTCCGGATTCTCAATTCGTGGAAGCCAGAGGCAGCCGGCACGCTGATCACGGCGTCGCCGGCGCCGGACGGCAACTCGCTCACCGCGATGGCGGCCAAGAAAGATCTGACGGTGGTCGACATCACCTCCAGCCGCATGCTGATGGCGTACGGCTTTCTGCGTCGCGTCTTCGAAGTCTTCGAGCGCTTCCGCACAGCCGTAGACGTCGTGACGACGTCGGAGGTGAGCGTGTCGGTGACGGTGGACGACCGGCGCCATCTCGAGGCGATCGTCGAAGCGCTGTCGGAGTTCGCCGAAGTCTCGATCGAACAGGAGATGGCGCTGCTGTGCGCGGTGGGCGACCGGCTGCGGAATGAGCCGGAGATTGCCGCGCGGGTGATTCGCGTGCTCGAGGAAGTGCCGCTGCGGATGATTTCCCAGGCGGCGTCGCGCCGCAACATCACCGTGATCCTTCGGCAGGCCGATCTGCCGCACGCCATGCATCGGATGCACGAAGAATTTTTCGCATGACGTTCCTTCCCGCGCAGGTTATCGCATGAAGCTTCTCCTCGTCGGCTACGGCAAGATGGGGCGGCTCATCGAGGAGCTGGCGCCGGCGCATGGCTGCGAGGTTGTGGACAAGATCGACGTCGGCATCGGGAACTGGCAGGCGCCAGCGGATGTCGCGGTCGATTTTTCGACGGCAGACGCCCTTCGCGCGAACTTCGCGCGCTATGTCGAGCGCAAGCTGCCGGCGGTGATCGGCACGACCGGCTGGTCGTCCCACGAGGCCGAGCTGCGCGCGCAGGCGGAACGCGCCGGACTGGGCGTGGTTGCCGCGGCCAACTTTTCGATCGGCGTGAACCTGTTCCAGCTCATCGTGGCGGAGGCTGCGCGCCTGTTCCAGGGCCAGGATCAGTACGGCGCCTGGATCCACGAGGCGCATCACGCCACCAAGCGCGACGCGCCGTCGGGCACGGCGCTGATGCTACGCGACACGATGACCGGCGCGTCGTTCAGCCGGCCGATTGATATGTCATCTACCCGAGCGGGCACGATTCCCGGCGTGCACACCGTCGGATTCGACGCCCTGTCCGATACGATCGAGCTGACGCACACGGCGCGCGACCGCCGCGGGTTCGCAGCCGGCGCGCTGGTCGCGGCAAAATGGATCCACGGAAAGCGCGGCTGGTACAGCATGCGGGACGTCCTGCGGACGTAGAATGGAAACCACGACGACACGACGAGCACGACGTAGGAATGCCCCGTTGGTGGCCGTCGAGCCGTCGTGGTTGATTTCGTGAGCACACCATGAGAACTGCATTTACAGGCCTCGGCACTGCGCTCGTTACGCCGTTCAGGAAGGACGGCTCGCTCGACGAGGCCGCCGTGCGGCGCCTGGTGCGCCGGCAGATCGACGCCGGCGTGCACTTCGTCTCCCCGTGCGGCACGACCGGAGAAGCGCCGACTCTCAGCCACAGCGAAAAGATCCGGGTGGTGCAGCTCGTGGTCGACGAGGCCGCCGGCCGCGTGCCCGTTCTCGCGGGCGCCGGTGGCTACGACACGCGCGAAGTGATCGAGCTCGCGCGTGAGTACGAGCGGATAGGCGTGGACGGCATCCTGTCAGTGACGCCGTACTACAACAAGCCGACGCAGGAAGGACTCTTTCAGCATTACAAGGCGATCGCGGAGAGCACGCGTCTCCCGATCGTGCTCTACAACGTGCCGGGGCGCACCGGCGTGAATCTCGAGACAGCGACCGTCCTTCGTCTCTCCGCTCTACGCACCATCGTCGGTGTCAAGGAAGCGTCCGGCAGCCTGGTGCAGATGAGCGAGATCGTTGCATCCGCGCCTTCCGAGTTCTTTCTCCTGAGCGGCGACGATCCGATTGCCGTCGCGGTGATGTCGGTCGGCGGCCGCGGTCTGATCTCGGTGGCGTCGAACGTCGTGCCCGCGGAGATGACGCAGATCATCGAGCTGGCGGAGAAGGGTGATTTCGCCGGCGCGCGAAAGCTGCACCTGTGGCTGCTGCCGTTCCTGCAGGTGAACTTCGTCGAGTCGAATCCCATTCCGGTGAAAGCGGCGATGGCGGCGATGGGGCTGCTCGAAGAGAAATATCGCCTGCCCCTCGTGCCGCCCGGCAACGCGGCGCGCGACCGGATCATGAAGGTGCTGCAGGATCTCAAGCTGCTCGGCTCCGCCGCCGCGCTCCAGTCGTAGTGTCCGGCTTTAGCCGGACCATGGATCCTGTTTCGTTCGCGCGAACCCTCATCGACATCGACTCCACAACCGGCCGGGAAGCCGACGCCGGCGCGTGGCTGGCGCAGGCCCTCCGCGAGCTCGGATATCAGGTGACGGAGCAACCGGTCGCTGACGGCCGGTTCAACGTCTACGCCCAGACCGAGTCGCCGTCCGCTGTTATGTTCTCGACGCATATCGACTGCGTCCCGCCGTTCTTCCCCAGCCGCGAGGAGCGCGGCCTGCTGTTCGGGCGCGGGTCGTGCGATGCGAAAGGCATCGTCGCCGCCCAGGTGGCCGCCGCCGAGCGCTTGCGGGCACGCGGCGAGGCGCGTGTAGGCCTCCTGTTTGTGGTGGGGGAGGAGCGCGGCAGCGACGGCGCGCGTGTGGCCAATGATTCTCCACCTCTTATCGTGAAGTACCTGATAAACGGCGAACCCACTGACAATCGCCTTGGCTCCGCGACGCGGGGCGTGCTTCGCGTGCGGCTGCATGCCGATGGGCGCGCGGCGCATTCGGCATTCCCCGAGCTTGGCGAATCAGCGATCGACAAGCTGCTCGACGCGCTGATGGTGATCCGCGGGCTGCAGCTGCCCGAAGATCCGCTCCTCGGCCGCACGCATTACACGGTCGGCGTGATCGAAGGCGGGGTTGCGCCGAACGTCATCTCGCCGCGTGCCTCGGCGGAGCTGCTGTTCAGGATCGTCGGCGATGCGGCTCCGGTCCGCGCTGCGCTCGCCGTGGTAGAAGGGCTGGTTTCGATCGAGGACGTGCTCGACGTGCCGGCGATGCGCCTGCACACCGTGCCGGGCTTCGAGACGGCGGTTTTTCCATACGCGACCGACGTCCCGCAGCTGTCGCGATGGGGCACGCCGCTGCTCGTCGGTCCCGGGTCGATCCACGTCGCGCACACCGACGAGGAGCACGTGGCCATCGATGAGCTGCTCGCGGCGGTGGATCTCTACGAAAATCTGGCGACCCGCCTGTTATACTGACGTTTTGGTGAGCCGCATCGCGGCCCGGACCCTGTGCGACTTCAGCCTGCGAACCGCGTCAGGGCCGGAAGGCAGCAGCGCTAAGTAGACCCTGCAGTGTGCCGCAGGTGCACCGGGTCGCGGTGGGGCTCACCAGAACTACCAAATCCCAAGAAACCAACTCCCAAGCAGCATGGCCTATCAGGTTCTGGCGCGAAAATGGCGACCTCAGCGCTTTGACGAGGTCATCGGCCAGGAACCGGTCACGCGCACGCTGCGCAACGCCATTGCCAGTGGCCGTATTGCGCACGCGTTCGTATTTGCAGGGCCGCGCGGCTCGGGGAAGACGACCACCGCCCGCATCCTCGCCAAGGCGCTCAACTGCGTAAACGGACCGACCGCGGAGCCGTGCGGCGAGTGCGCGTCCTGCGTCGAGATCGCGGCGGGCAATTCGCTCGACGTGCAGGAGATCGACGGCGCCACGCACAACGGCGTCGAGCAGGTGCGCGAGCTGCGCGAGAGCGCGCGCTACAACCCCGCGCGCGACCGCTTCAAGGTGTGGATCATCGACGAGGTCCACATGCTCTCGACCGGCGCCTTCAACGCGCTCCTCAAGACGCTGGAGGAGCCGCCGCCGCGGGTGAAGTTCATCTTCGCCACGACCGAGTACCACAAGCTGCCCGACACCATCCTGTCCCGCTGCCAGCAGTACGACTTCCGCATGATCTCGGCGCGCGAGATCCAGGCGCACCTGCG
>Ga0075418_10004792_pt1 | contig 15338 bp, 11 predicted proteins | sample SoiMetdeltSBSDD2_FD_81776 | JGI IMG/M metagenome (GOLD analysis project Ga0075418, IMG submission 81776) | Bulk soil microbial communities from a Populus tree surrounding site in Tennessee, USA - Soil MetaG P. deltoides SBSDD2 | ecosystem: Environmental > Terrestrial > Soil > Tree plantation...
AAAGCAAAAGCATTAAAACCTACCACAAAACAGATCGTTGACCAGATAAAACAGCTGGAAAAATATATTACAAGGATACCAGGATAAATTTTTACTGAATAAAAATAAAAGGGTTGAAGATACTTCAACCCTTTTTTTATTTCTGTACCTTTTACTAATTCATTTTTTCAATATGCCCTTCGATCTTTTTACTCTTTCTATAGATCTCGATCAGTAAAACTGAACCTTGTCTTGATGGTAGCACATAAGCCCAGGTTGCATCGGATTTTGTATTGATCTTATCAGTTGTAACCTTGCCATCAGCATAATTAATGGCATTAAATGTACTCCCCTTATAATCTTTACCTCTTACATAATCCCCATAGCAAACCGTAAAAGCACTGTTGTCAGCGCTCATTTGTGTGTACGCATAATCAAACTGCCCATAAGTATACTTTATCATCTTGCCCAGCAATGGTGTACTGGTGAATTCCATTCCGCTCGCCAGTTCAACGTTATTAGAATTTTTGTCATAGATCTTTGCTTCTTTTACGTTAAAGCCCTGGTCAAATTTGATCATGATCATATCGGTCACCTTGATCTTGACCGTACTCATACCACTGTTCCTCGATAGGATCTTACTTGCTATGCCCAATGCGCTTGCTGTTTTTTTATACCCTTCGCCAATAGCGAAAATGTTGCCGTCGGCTGTCTGCATAATATTATGCAGATACATAAATCCAAAATCATCGATCTTACCTTTTGAATTTACATCAAGGAATTTACCCAACTCAAGATCCCATGAATTGTATTTCTCGCTCAAAATTTTTCCCTTCTCATCTATTCCCCAAAAAGCAAAGCCAAGAGATTTATCTTTTGAAATATTCCCGTTCAGATCAAAATATTCACCGTATATGTATGCTCTACCATCATTAAGTGTTGATAAGCTGGCAGGATAGAACCTGTATTTCGAATCTGTGGGTTTTTCAAAAAGCTGTTTTCCGGTCTCAAGATCTAGACCGATAATATTCGACTCGGGTTTTTGATCAAACATTCTTTCGAATTTTAAAACTTCGATATAAACAACTCCATTAAACGATCCAAGATAATCACCGATAAATCTTTTGCCCCCCGACGTTGGTGTGTATGTCCATTGCTTCTTTTTCTCACTGGAAAAATAATCGACCTGGAAGGTATAATCTTTGTCTTCCCGGCTTGGCATATTTGAGATAAATCCTTTGCCTTCGATTGGATAAAGCCCCTTATAAGTTTCCTCCTCGTCATCTACAGCGAGGTAGCTCATTTCGAGATATCTTTCTTCTTTCTTTGTCAATTGCCTCATGTAACTGTGTTTTTTATTCCCATCTGCACCATACACCTGGTAATCAAACGTCCTTTCTTTACCATCATAAAGAAGTAAAATAAGATCGGTTCCATTAAAAGATGATTCAAGCACCGTCACTTGTTTCGACCCCTGGATTTTGACCTCTTTCAATGTCTTAAGCGTTATATCACATATACGCAGTGTCCATTCAAAAGTATTCTTATCTACTTTGTCATTTGCCCAAAAGAAATAATATCCTTTTACATCTGTCTTTTCTTTAATGGGACCGGTAGCTGTTCTGAATGGCTTTTTTACATTCTCAATGCTCACTTGTTGTGCAAGCAAACTGGTTGTTATAAGTAAAACCAGGATGGATGCAGAAAGTACTTTTTTCATGTTTTTCTAGTTAGGGGTTTTAAAATTATTATTGTTGACTTCTCGACTTAGCTTTGTTATATTCTTCCTCAAAACCAATATAATCGCTCATTTGCGTTTTGTATTGTTTACAAAACTGATAGCTCAATGATGCGATTTCATCAAGCTTTAGCCTACTGATCATTCGTAGTAAAAGATTATAATCCTGTTTATAACCGCGGGTTTCTCCCTCCGTCATTGCGCCCAGGCGATGATCCTTCTGGCCTTCATACATATTGTTCAGGGTCCGGGCTATTGAGAAAAGTGCATATGGAGCATATTCTTCGCGTTGCAGCATAAGCAGGCTATAATATAAATTCCTTGACAGGTTCTTATTCCTGTATTGTTGCTCCGCGATTTCTACATAAAAATCTTTTTTTAATTGGTTGAATAATTGTTCATTTACCAAAAAGGGTTCGCCGCCGCCTTGCAACATAGCAACCGAATCTTTCAATAGTTGAATTCTCTTGTCACAATCAGGATGTGTTTTCAATGAATCCTTCTCTTTTTTACTCAACGGTGAATCATCTTCTTTTAATTCACTGAAGAGCACGGTCTCTTTTTGTATCCATTTTTTTTTAAAAGAATATTCGGGAAAGTTGAAAGCTTGCTCAACGTCTAATGGCTTAAATGATGAGGTGTCATCAACATGTCCAAGCATCGCAAGGCAACTATTTATAGCACTACAATCATAGCCGGTTTTTTTCATAAAAATAAATGCATACCGGTCAGCCTCGGCCTCATTTTCGCGGCCATGGCTGCGGTTTTTCATTAAGATCGGCTTTAAAAGAGCTTCCAATTGCTGGTTGACACGGTATTGTTCTTTCTCGAGTCTTTTTATTTCTTTTTTAAACGCTTCGCTATTGACTGTTTGAACATGTTTTTCTATTGCCTTATTGCTATGATCAAGGAAAAGATGTGCCAGCTCATGACAAAGAACAAAAGCCAGCTCAGCTTCATTATTAAGATAGATCATCAGCCCTGCATTTACCACAAGTGTTCCTTCACCAATGCTATATGCATTTGGCCACCAGTCACGGGAAAACATAAGCCGGATCTCTCTTCCTTTTAATTCAGGGTTAACATCAATGATCTTCTGTAATACAGATTGCAAATAACTATTTGCATGCGTTTCCGTAACCGGCCGGCTGCTTTGCAACAGATCGGCGACTGTCATAAACCGGGATTCATAAATTTCCTTGTAGTCCTTTTTATATGTGGGGGCGAGAGAGCTAATAAGCTTATTCTTATTTTGTAATGCCTGCTCATAATAAGTTCGCCTTAAAATGGTATCATCTTTTTGAAGATTGTAGACAGGCTGCCGTAATTGGGAAAAAACGGCGGAGCAAACGATAAGGCTGAAGAATAAGGTAAATGTTTTCCTGGTGGCGGTCATTAATTGTTTTATTTCACAGGCGTACAAATATAAAAGCTGTTTTCTGAGTATGAAAGATTTCCGTAAAATGAATTAATTAACATTCCGTAAAAATTGTTAGAAATCGAATCACGTCCGGGCTTTCCTATCCCATATGGATAACAGCGTTTTGCCGTCCATTTCCTAACAATTTTTCCGCATGTGCCAAGGTGCGGATTATTGATTTAAATTCGTCATATGTCATTTATCAGGGAAAAATTAATGAATAAATTTCGTGAGGAATACGAACGGCTGAATGAAAAGCAGCGGCTCGCCGTGGATACTATCGAAGGGCCGGTGATGGTAATCGCCGGACCTGGCACTGGGAAAACACAGATACTGGCCAGCCGTGTTGGAAAGATTTTATTAGAAACAGATGCTTCACCCGAAAATATTCTTTGTCTTACCTATACGGATGCAGGTGTTGTTGCGATGCGTAAACGGCTATTGCAGTTCATTGGTTCAGATGCATACAAAGTAAACATTTACACTTTCCATGCTTTTTGTAATGACGTGATCCAGGAGAATCTTTCGCTATTTGAAAAAAGGGAGCTCGATCTTATTTCTGATTTGGAAAGAATTGAACTATTCAAAGAATTGATCGATGCATTCCCCAAAAATCATCCCTTAAAACGATATCGTGGCGATGTATATTTTGAGATCAATAACCTGCACCATCTTTTCAGCACTATGAAAAGAGAAGGCTGGACCCCTTCTTATATAAATCAAAAGATCGATGAATATATTTCAGGTCTCAATGCCCGTGAAGAATTTATTTATAAAAGAAAATTCAAAGAGTTTACTCCCGGCGATCTGAAGAAAGATAAGATCGAAGAGGAAAAAGAAAAAAAAGAAAAGCTGCGTGCTGCCGTCAATGAGTTTGACCGTTTTCAGCAAATGATGAGAAAACAAAATCGTTACGACTTTGATGATATGATCAATTGGGTGATAAAAGCTTTTGAGGAAAACAAGAACCTGCTTGCACATTACCAGGAAAAATTTCTTTACATATTGGTAGATGAATACCAGGATACCAGTGGCACACAAAATCGCATTGTTGAATTGCTTATCAATTACTGGGAAAAACCAAATGTGTTTGTTGTGGGTGATGATGATCAAAGTATTTACCGCTTCCAGGGAGCCAATGTAGAGAACATGTTAAGCTTCGCTGATAGTTATAAAAATGACCTGCTTACCGTTGTCCTTACAAATAACTATCGTTCAACGCAACCTATACTTGATATTTCAAAAACATTGATCGACAGAAATACAGAAAGACTAATAAAGCAATTACCCGATCTTACTAAAAATCTGAAAGCTTCTCACCATCACACCAGCACGTTAACACATTTACCTGTTATTAAAGAATATGAAACGCAACGACAGGAAATGATCGATATCACACTGCAGGTGCAGAAATTATTGGTAGAAGAAATTCCGGCCGGAAGGATCGCTATAATTTATAAAGAGAATAAATATGGTGAAGAACTGGCTCAATATTTCAAACTGCGAAATATTCCTGTGTTCACTCGCCGAAACATAAATATTTTCGAGTTACCCCTTGGAAAAAAAATAATTCTCATTCTTAAATACCTTGCGGCAGAACATGATGTGCCTTATGGCGGTGATGAAATGCTATTTGAGATCCTGCATTTGGATTGGTTCCATATTCCCGCTGTAGAAATTGCCAAATTAACTGTAGAAGCTTCTGAAAAGAAATATGATGAAAAAACTTCTTTGAGAAGATTGTTGCATGAAAAATCCGTAGCTATTCCAAAAGATCTTTTTAGCCAGGGCATTCATGCCGGGTTAAAAAAGGCATCAGCAACATTGGAAAAGTTAATTGCAGATGTGCCAAACGTTACGTTGCAACAATTGTTTGAGAATATTATCAGGGAAGCAGGTATTCTTAGTCACATTATGCAAAGCCCCGATAAACACTGGCAGTTACAAATACTCACCGGCTTATTCGATTTTGTAAAAGAAGAGACCCGGCGAAAGCCTTCAATGAATCTGCAGCAATTGGTTGACATTATTGAGCTGATGGAGAATGAAGATATCTCTTTGCCATTGTTACAGGTTAATGGAAGTGAGAAGGGTGTTAATTTATTAACAGCACATGGTTCAAAAGGTCTTGAATTCGAATATGTTTTTTTTGCCGGTTGCAATGCTTCATTTTGGGAAAAGAAACGAAAACCCGGCGGTGGTTATAGTTTGCCCGCTACCATGTTTTCATCCTCCTCTTCCCCCTCTGGGGGAAGCCGGAAGGGGGCCGATGATGAAGAGCTGCGTCGTTTATTTTATGTCGCTTTAACAAGAGCGGAAAAGCACCTGTTTATTTCGTTCAGTCGTTTTAAAAATGATGGAAAGGACTTAGAGCCTTCGATGTTCATTGCAGAGATCCTTGATCAGCATTTATTGCCGGCTGAAAAAGTTTTTATCAGCGAAGAAGTATTGTCAGAATTCAATGCATTACAATTTGGCGAAGCGGAGGCACCCGAAATAGAAAAGATCGAAAAAGAGTTTATTGATCGTTTACTTGAGAAATTTGTGATGAATGTCACGGCATTGAACAATTACTTAAAATGCCCGCTTGAATTTTATTTTAAAAATCTTATCCGCATCCCCTCTCCAAAAAATGAAGCCACTGAATTTGGCTCTGCAGTACACTATGCATTAGAACAACTGTTCAGGAAAATGCTGGGCCCAGATACTATGAGAGGAGCAAATGGGCAATTCCCGACCAAAGAAATTTTTATTGCTGATTTCGAATGGTGGCTCCATCGTCATCGTGAAAGTTTTACTAAAGAACAATTTGAAAGGAGACTTGAATACGGACAGGAAGTGCTGAGCAATTATTATGATAAAAGGATCAATGGCTTTAATAAAATAGTTACGATAGAAAGAAATATCCGAAACGTTTTGGTAAAAGGAGTTCCTATAAGAGGGAAACTGGATAAACTGGAATTTGATGGTAAGTTGGTAAATGTTGTTGACTATAAAACTGGCGATCCGGATAAGGCGGTACCAAAATTAAAAGGCCCTTCTGATAAAGATCCGAATGGTGGTGATTACTGGCGGCAAGGTGTATTTTATAAGCTTCTTGTTGACAATTATGAACAAAAAGACTGGAGAGTTGTCAGTACCGAATTTGATTTTATTGAACCCGACAAAAAGAAAAATTATAGAAAGGAAAAGTTAGTGATCACGCCTGCCGACCTGGAAACAGTAACCCAGCAAATAGCTTCGGTATGGCAAAAGATCCAGGACCGGGATTTTTATATTGGTTGTGGCAAACCCGATTGTCATTGGTGCAGTTTTGTGAAAACGAATAACCTTGCGGTGGCGCTGCATGAATTACAAGAAGAGGAGGAAAACCAATAGAACCATGATTAACATGATTTTCAGGGATTATTAGGATACTCTCAACAGTCATTAAACATAAACAGGCTAAGTTTGCAACCGATGAATTTTTATTGAATGAAAAGAATTTTCCTTTTTTTCCTCATAATCCTTTCAATCCTGAAAATCGCGGTTCTAACTGGCTGTGCCAACATAATACCTCCAACCGGCGGGCCGAGAGATTCACTTCCGCCGCTCTTAGTAAAAGTGACACCGCCTGATTCAAGCAGGAACTTTAGCAATAAAACTATCACCTTCACTTTTGATGAGTTTATTGAAGATGTACAGCAGCAAAATCCATATCAAAATGTAATGATCTCCCCAAATCCCGATACATTTCCTCTTATTGAATCTAAATTAAGAACACTAACTGTAAAGCTCAAAGATGCACTTGAACCTAACACAACTTATCATATAGACTTTGGAGATGTAATAAAAGATGTGAATGAAAGAAATGTTCTAAATAATTTCTCATACATTTTTACAACCGGTGATGCAATAGATACGTTGCAGCTTAGCGGTAACGTGGTTATTGCTGAAACGGGTGGTATCGATACCACAATGGTTGTTATGCTGTTTACAAGTGGCGAAGATTCTGCTATTTTAAAACCGGCACGATATATAAGAAAACTTGATGGAAAGGGAAATTTCCGTTTTCAATATTTACCACCGGCCACCTATTATATATATGCCATGGAAAGTTCCAGGACCTACTCTGACCAATCATTCTTTGCATTTATTGATAGTGCGGTGCAGGTTAAACCCGGTGCTCCTCCTATTACTTTATATGCATTCAAAGAAAGGAAAGAGCAGCCACCGGTTGCTACATTGAATTTCGCAGGAGGAAACCGTCCCGGAATAAAACCGGATGAAAGGCGATTGAAATTTTCTACAAATCTCAGTGGCAATGTCCAGGATCTTCTTGGTGACTTCTCTATAAATTTCGAACGACCCATTCGAAGCATCGATACATCAAAAATGCAGTTAAGCACCGATTCAACATTTAATATAGTCCCGGCAGCCTGGGAAATGGATAGTCTGAAAAAAAAGCTGACATTAAGAACCAATTGGAAAGAAAACACGCTCTACAACTTAATTCTCGACAAAGAATTTGCAGAAGATAGTCTTGGTCGCAAACTATTAAAGACTGACACCATAAATTTTACAACAAAAAAACTGGCTGACTATGGTTCAGTAAAAGTTAGTTTTAAAAATATTGATCTTTCACTGAATCCTGTATTACAATTTTCACAAGGCGGGCAGGTCGTAAAATCATTTCCGGTTACAACCGCTGAAGTTTACCAGCAATTATTCGCTCCCGGTGAATATGAGCTTATTATTCTTTATGATAAAAATAAAAATGGCCAGTGGGATCCGGGGCAATTTTTTGGAGGAAGAAAGCAGCCGGAATTGGTGAAACGTCTCGATAAAAAAATAACTATCCGGGCTAACTGGGATAATGAGTTTGAAATAACATTGTAAAGGCACAAGGAACAAGAATCAAGGTTCAAGACTGCCCTTGTGCCTTGTCCCTTGTCCCTTGTACCTTGTGCCTTGCACCTTGTTCCTTGTGCCTTGTCCCTTGCGCCTTGTGCATTCTTTCTTTACCTTCGCTCCATGCAATTCTCCTCTCAACTTCTTGAAAATGCCGTCAACGAGTTTGCCAAACTTCCGGGTATCGGCAAAAAGACTGCGCTGCGACTGGTACTGCATTTATTAAAACAAAATGAGAATGATGTTCAGCAATTCAGTGAAGTAGTCGCCAGGATGCGTAATGAAATAAAATTTTGCCAGCGTTGCTTCAATGTTGCCGACGGCGATATTTGCTCTATATGCGCCAACAGTATGCGCAAGCAGGAAACCATTTGTGTTATTGAGAATATCCGTGATGTCATTGCCATTGAAAGTACACAGCAATATAATGGCACTTACCATGTGCTTGGCGGCATCATTTCACCGCTTGATGGGGTGGGTCCTGACCAGCTCAATATCGAATCACTTATTCATCGGGTGCAAAAGGAAAAAACCGAAGAAGTCATTTTTGCCTTGAATCCAAACATACAGGGCGATACAACCATTTATTATATACAAAAGAAACTGCAGCATATACCTGTTCGCATTACCACCATTGCAAGAGGCATTGCATTTGGCGGCGAGCTTGAGTATGCAGATGAAATGACCCTTGCACGTAGTTTGCAAAACCGGTTGCCGGTAGAAAATTATGTCGCCAATAAATAAGCTAAGATTGAGGTTGAGGTTGAAAACATGGTCATACTTGGTCTTAACCTGAGCCTAAGCCTTAACCTTGACTTTGACTTTGATGGAATAAAATCTTTATCTTTGCGCCAAGGCGGATTTGTTTATTGTTCGGCCTGATACGGAACTAATAAACGCAAAGAAACTTCACTACTGTTTCCCAACGTTTATATGGTTCGTATAAAATCAGCGGTTAAATTGTTTAATTGCTAAATTGTCAAGCCCAACCATAACAATTAAACAATTTAACCATTAAACAAATTTAGTATGGAAACAATTCGTGATATTCTCGAAAAGCGAATTCTCATTATTGATGGCGCTATGGGCACCATGATACAACGTTATAAACTTAACGAGGCAGATTATCGTGGCGAAAGATTCAAAGACTGGCCATCTGATCTTAAAGGCAACAATGATCTTCTTTGTCTTACACAACCACATATCGTTAAGGAGATACATAAAAAATATCTTGAAGCAGGGGCAGATATTATTGAGACAAATACTTTCAATGCACAAAAAGTTTCATTGGCTGATTATGGAATGCAGTCCTTAGCCTATGAAATGAATTTGGCAGCTGCGAAATGTGCCCGTGAAGCCGTGGAAGAGTTTTCCTCAAATTCCAAATCCCAAATCCCAAATTCCAAATTTGTAGCCGGAGCACTTGGCCCGTTGAATAAAACATTATCGTTATCACCTGATGTAAATAATCCCGGGTTCCGTGCACTAAGTTTTGACGAAGCCGTGGATGCTTATTATGAGCAAACAAAAGGATTAGTAGAAGGTGGCGTTGATCTGTTATTGATCGAAACGATCTTTGATACCTTAAATGCAAAAGCAGCCATTTTTGCTATCAAAAAATATTTCAGAGATAGTAAACAGACTCCTTTGCCGATCATGATCAGCGGAACTATAACCGACGCATCAGGAAGAACATTGAGCGGTCAGACTCTTGAAGCATTTTATAATTCGGTGATGCATGCAAAGCCATTAAGCATTGGTTTGAATTGTGCATTAGGTGCAAAAGAAATGCGTCCCCATATTGAAGAATTAAGCCAGATCGCATCGTGTTATGTATCGGCATATCCCAACGCAGGTTTACCAAATGCTATGGGAGAATACGACGAAAAACCCGAAGAAACCGCCCATTTCCTGGAAGATTGGGCAAAAGAAGGATTTGTAAATATTGTCGGAGGTTGTTGTGGCACAACCCCTGATCATATACAACACATCGCAAAACATGTAAAAAATATATCACCAAGAAAATTACCGGAAACCACTAAAGAATTGGCGATTTGAGTATTATCTTAGCTCTATACTTTAGACGATGGAAAAAACCCTATTGATTATAGCTGTATCGATCCTCATCGTTAATAACTTTTCAGTTATCCGGAATTTGTTGGTGAAGAGGAATCCTTAGATGCCGGAACAAATTATCATTCAACCATACTTACGTCTGTCAGGTCTGGAACCATTAATCGTTCGACCTGAAACAAATTTTGTGAACATTGGTGAAAGAACCAATGTAACAGGTTCTAAAAAATTTGCACGCCTCATTAAAGAAAACAAATATGAAGAAGCGCTGAGTGTGGCGCGTCAGCAAGTGGAGAACGGCGCACAGGTACTTGATGTGAATATGGACGATGCCTTACTTGATGGCGTACAGGCAATGACAACCTTTCTCAATCTCCTGCAAAGTGAACCTGATATTGCAAAGATCCCGATCATGATCGACAGCTCGAAGTTTGAGATCATTGAAGCAGGATTAAAATGCGTACAGGGAAAATGTATCGTGAATTCCATTTCAATGAAAGAGGGCGAAGAGAAATTTATACAGCAGGCAGAAACTTGTTTGATGTATGGCGCCTCGGTAATCGTTATGGCCTTTGATGAAAAAGGGCAGGCAGATACCAAACAAAGGAAAATCGAAATATCGCATCGTGCCTATAGAATATTAACGGAAAAAGTCGGTTTTGACCCACAGGATATAATTTTCGATCCGAACATATTCGCGATTGCTACCGGTTTGGAAGAGCATAATAATTATGCAGTTGATTTTATTGAAGCAACCAAAGAGATTAAAAGATTAATGCCGCTGACAAGAATAAGCGGTGGAGTCAGCAATCTTTCATTTTCATTTCGTGGTAATGATCATGTTCGTGAGGCAATGCATGCCGTCTTTTTATATCATGCTATCAAAGCGGGAATGGATATGGGCATTGTGAATGCAGGTCAGCTGGTAGTGTATGACGAAATTGAACCTGCATTAAAGAAATTATGTGAAGATGTGATCCTGAACCATAATAACGAAAATAATGAGGCTACAGAAAAATTGATCGCATTTGCAGAAACTGTAAAAGCAAAAGGAAAAGTTGAAGTAAAGGATGAAGCCTGGAGAAATACTTCAGTTGAAGAAAGATTAAAACATGCCCTGGTAAATGGCATTACTGACTATATAGATATAGATACGGAAGAGGCGAGAATGAAATATCCTAAGCCTCTTGATGTCATTGAGGGCCCACTGATGGCTGGCATGGATGTAGTCGGCGATCTTTTTGGAAGTGGTAAAATGTTTTTGCCACAGGTAGTGAAGAGTGCAAGAGTGATGAAAAAATCAGTGGCTATTCTAACTCCATATATTGAAGCGGAGAAAGAGCAAAGAAAACAAGCACACCTGGCTGCAGGTACTGAAAATAAAGAATCAGCAAATGCGCCAAAGGTGTTGTTGGCAACTGTGAAAGGTGATGTACATGATATTGGTAAAAATATAGTTGGCGTTGTACTTGGATGCAATGGCTATGACATTATCGACCTCGGCGTAATGGTACCTGCCGATAAGATATTGGACACTGCAGAAAAAGAGAAAGCGGATATTGTTGGATTAAGCGGATTGATAACTCCTTCATTGGATGAAATGGTGCATGTGGCACATGAAATGAAACGACGTGGTATGAAACAACCTTTGCTTATTGGAGGCGCCACTACTTCAAGAATGCATACTGCTGTAAAGATCGCTCCGCAATATGACAATGGTGTTTTACATGTACTTGATGCAAGTCGAAGCGTAACTGCGGTAAGTTCATTGTTAAGCAATGAACAAAAGCTGCCTTTTCTTGCGGAAACAAAAAAGGAATATGCCCAACTGCGTGAACAATTTTTGAATAAGAATAAAACAAAATCTCTAATCCCCTACTCTGAAGCGGTAATCACAAAAGAATATTTTGACTGGAAAAACTATAAACCCGTAAAACCTGCGGTGGAAGGTGTAAAAGTGTTCAAGGAATTTGATCTTGGTACCATTGCAAAATATATTGACTGGGGACCTTTCTTTATTGCCTGGGAAATGCCGGGACGTTTTCCGGAAGTTTTATCCGACAAAATTTTTGGTGCAGAAGCCAAAAGAATTTTTGACGATGCACAAAAGCTGATGCAGAAAATTGTAGATGAAAAATGGTTTACTGCAAATGGTGTTATTGGCTTCTGGCCGGCAACAAGTAACAATGCCGATACCGTTACACTGCAAACGGAAAAAGGTGAAGTGAAACTCGAATCACTTCGTCAGCAGTTGAAGAAAGCTGTTGGACAACCGAGTTTTTCATTGGCAGATTTTATAAAACCAAAAGAGCTTGGTGATGATTTTATAGGAGCATTTGCCGTAAGTGTTTTTGGTGCAAGCAAATGGGTTAAGAAATTTGCAGATGAACATGATGAATATAATAAAATCATGGTGCAAATACTTGGTGACCGTCTTGTAGAAGCATTTGCAGAATGTTTGCATGAAAAAACAAGAAAAGAATACTGGGGCTATGCAAAAGAGGAAAATTTAAGCAACGAGGAACTTATAAAAGAAAATTATAAAGGCATTCGCCCGGCTCCCGGTTATCCGGCTTGTCCTGATCACACGGAGAAAATAAAATTATTTGATCTGTTAAATGCCCAGGAAAATATAGGGGTTGAATTAACGGAGAGTCTTGCGATGAACCCACCTGCATCTGTTTGCGGCTGGTATATTGCACACCCGCAAAGTCATTATTTTGGTGTTGGAAAAATTATGCAGGACCAACTCGAAGATTACGCAAACAGAAAAGGCATGAGCATTGAAGAAGCAACAAAATGGCTAAGACCTGTATTGGAATAAACTTGATTTATGTCACTATCAGATAAACTAAAATCATTTATGCAACAGAAAGAAAACGATAATCTAAAAGCAGGCGAAGAATTTCTTGCTGAAAATAGAAAAAGGGAACCTGTAGTTAGCTTACCAAGCGGTTTACAATATGAAATTATCAAACAGGGTGATGGACCTAAGCCTTCCGCAAGCAATACGGTCACTTGTCATTACCATGGCACGACTATAAAAGGCGACGTTTTTGATAGTTCAGTAAAAAGAGGACAGCCGGCAAGCTTTCCATTAAATGGAGTTATAAAAGGATGGACTGAAGCTTTGCAATTAATGCCGGTGGGTAGCAAATGGAAATTATATATTCCACCACACCTGGCTTATGGTAATCGAAATATCAGTCGTGAAATTGGACCTAACAGTACTTTAATTTTTGAAGTTGAATTGATCTCATTTAGATAATATTACCTCGATTTTATTACCATTGTTTTTGTCCATGTATCATGCCACGGATGTCCGCCAAATCCGCTAAAAACTTCAAAAGGGACCATGCGACTCAAGCTGCGTAAGAGCGCATCTTTAAAACTAAGCTCACCGCCGTCTTGACGAATGGCCCTTGTACCCGTTATTAATTTACCCAATGTATAGCCTTTGAAACCTTTTTCGCAAATAGTGTAATAAATTAAATAATTAAAAATAGCAACCAAATAACCTAACACATAAATGTCAATCCTCTCAGGATTTTCAGCCACTCGCAATATATAGTCAGGCGCTAACAACCCCAACAACATTCCTACAGCCGTACCAGTGATATAGCTTAAACCGAATCTCATTAATAAATTGTCTATTAAAAAATTGAAAAAACGCTGCCATGTAGTGGCATACTCAAATTGGATTTCTGCGTTTAATTGATCAGAAAGATTAATTTCAGCAGATGGGTTGATATTGGTTTCTTCCATGAAATTTATTTAGAATGAAAATACTATTATTATTTACCGATACCGAGCATACTTAATTCTTTTTTTAATTGCTCCGGGGTATGAAAATGAATTCCTTTTATCCCTAACTCTTCGGCAGCTTTTACATTCCGTAAATTATCATCAATGAATACCGCCTGTGAAGGATCTACATTGTACCTATCCAATAATCGTTGATAAAAATCAGGAAAAGGTTTTCTCGTTCTTTCTTCACCACTTACTACTCTTCCGTCAAACCAATGCAAAAAATCATAACGATCCAATGCAATATGAAATGTTTCTGAACTCCAGTTTGTAAGAGCATACGTTTTTAATCCCGGCGTGTCTTTCAACTGTCTGAATATGTCAACAGTCCCCTGTATTGGTCCTCCAAGCATTTCAGTCCACCTGCCATAATAAGCTTTGATCTCTTTTTCCCATTCAGGATGCTGGGCAACTAATTCTTCAGTCGCTTTGGCTATTGGGTATCCTGCATCCTGGTTCTCGTTCCAGTCGTGTGTAGCCACATTTTCAAAAAACCAATCTATTTCCTCTTCGGTTTTAAAAATTGTGCGATAAACATAGCGGGGATTCCAATCGATCAATACACCTCCCAGGTCAAAAATGACGGTATTAATTTTCATATTTTTATTTCGTTTGTAATTGTACTCCAAAAATAATGATCATCGTCGTTCCATTAACCACAAAGATCGCTTGCGTGGTTTTACTTGATAATTCGTGCTAATGTAAGTACGGATATGGGCCATGGCTTCATTCACATCATCGGTTAGCAGCACAAGAGACATATCTTCTTTTGCAATTGATCCATTTGCAGCCATATGCTCCAGCACATCCCAAAGTTCCTTGTAATAATCCTTTCCATATAGCACAATGGGAAACTGCGTAATGGTTTTTGTTTGTATCAGGGTGAGGGTCTCAAAAAATTCATCCATTGTACCAAAGCCACCGGGCATGATAATAAAGGCATAAGAATATTTTACCAACAAAACTTTTCGAACAAAAAAATGCTCAAACGTAATCGATCGGTGCAAATAAGGATTTGGCATTTGCTCAAATGGTAATTGAATATTACAGCCAACAGAAATGCCGCCGTTTTCAAAAGCTCCCCGATTTGCCGCTTCCATTATACCTGGCCCTCCACCCGTCATCGTTACAAATCCAAGTTTTGAAATTCTTTTACCAAATTCTGCTGCAGCTTCGTAAAACTTATGACCTTCTTTAAATCTTGCCGAACCAAACACTGTAATGCATGGCCCGATAAAATGAAGTTTTCTAAAGCCACGGAGAAATTGCCAGAAAACTCTGAATGCAAATGATAATTCAAACCCCCTGCTCTTTGGTCCATCCAAATACACATGTGACTTCGGTGGGATAAGATGCTCTTCTGGTTTCATTCTATTTCTTCTTTGTGTTAAAAATAATTAATCCTTTTATACATATTTATTCAATTCCTTT
>Ga0075418_10004793_pt1 | contig 15337 bp, 10 predicted proteins | sample SoiMetdeltSBSDD2_FD_81776 | JGI IMG/M metagenome (GOLD analysis project Ga0075418, IMG submission 81776) | Bulk soil microbial communities from a Populus tree surrounding site in Tennessee, USA - Soil MetaG P. deltoides SBSDD2 | ecosystem: Environmental > Terrestrial > Soil > Tree plantation...
CCCTCGAGCGAGTCGCCAACCGTGTAGCGACGGGCGCTGCGAGGCTGTGCCCACAGGGTGATGTCGCCCGTCACGGGGGTATAGGTATTGTCGTACGTGAAGGTGGTCGGCACGGCAGTGGTCGTAACGAGCGCCGCGGCTTCCGCGATCTTGTTCAGCCCCAGAAGGGCACGCGCCTTCGTCACCAGCAACGCACGACGCACCAGAACCGTGTCCGATCCCCCGCCCGTCGCCGGGATGAGCGCGAGACCGGAATCCGCGGACGCCACCGAGGCTTCGTAGACGTACGAGATCGGGTGCGGCGTATCGAAGATCAGCGCGCCAGTCGAATCCTGGCCCGAGAGCGGAATGCCGTTGCAGAAGTCGTTCGCCATCTGCATCTCGGCGAACGCGCGCACGAAGTACATCTCGGCAATACGCGACTTCTCCGTCTCACGCCAAATGTTCATCATGCGGATCGCTTCGTTCGCGGACTGCCGGGCCCGAGCGAGGTTCCGGAACATCGTCGTCACGGTGCTGTTGTTCACCATGATGGAGCGCTGATCCGTCTCGTCGTTTTGGACGAACGTGGAGCTCGTGGACCACTCGTCAGCGAGGAGTCCGCCGAAGAGCCAGGTGCTGCCCTCACCGCCGGTACCGGTGCTGATGGTCTTGAGGCGCGCGAGCGCGCCGTTGTAGAGACCCAGGGCCCCCTCCGGCGAATTCGCCGCTGACGTCGGAATGAGGTCAGGATCCGTGGCCTCGAGGAGGGTGTCCTTCGCGTTACACGCACCCACGAGCGGGATGAGCGCCACGGCCGCTACCCCGGCGGCGGCGCGCACCCGCGAGATGATCGTTGTATATACTCTCATTGTTGCGAGTCGTCTCGTTAGGGTCAGCGTTAGGTCAGAAGCCGATGTTGAACCGGAGCGTCCAGTAGGTCGCGAGCCCGATCGTCTGGAAGTCCTGCGGCACGTCGCCGCCGCCCGTGGCCGTGAAGTCGTTCTCCGGGTCGATGCCGCGGTACTTCGACCAGAGGCCAAGGTTACGTCCCGAGAACACCATGTCGGCGCTCCGTGCCCGGATCAGGTTCGCGACCTGCGTCGGCATCGACCAGCGAACCGACGCCTCACGCAGCTTGAGGAAATCGCCCGGCTGGAAAAAGCCATCGAGTGTCTTCTGCGGGTTGTTGAGCGTACCGACCACCATCGCCTGCTCCTCGAGGCTCGCCTTCGGGTTCATGAGCCCGTTGCAGTTCTGGCGGCTCACGCAGCGGATGCGCTCCGTGTTGTTGTACGCCTTGTTGCCGCCGCGATAGTCGAACAGCGCCTGGATGCGCAACCGGCGGTTGAGGAACTCGAAGCCCGGGGTCGCCGTGAAGATCCGCGTCGGCTGGGTGTAGCCTCGATAGCTCATCGAGTCGTCGACGAACACCTCGTTCAGGTTCGGATCCGCGTTGTACGTGAGGATGCCATCGTTGTTCTTGTCGTCGATCCTGTTGATCGCGTACGCCCACCAGCCGAACAGTGGGTAGCCCTCTACGACACGCGTGCTGGTTCCAATCTGCGGCGGGGTACCGCCGAGATCGAGCAGCTTGTTCTGGTTGAACGAGCCGTTGAGCGTGAAGTCGAAGGCGAAGTTGCGACGGTCGACGATCTGCGAGTTCGTCAGCAGCTCGATGCCGCGATTGCGCACGGCGCCCAGGTTGCGAAGCACGGTGTTCGAACCGACTCCGGTCGAGGGCGGAATGACCGCCGCGATGAGCGCGTCCTTGGTACGCTTGGTGTAAGCGGTGAAGTCGAAGCTGAGGCGGTTGTTGAACATCTTCATCTCGAAGCCGCCCTCGAGCTCCGTGGTTCGCTCGGGCTTGAGCTCAGCGTTGCCGAGCGTGTTGTTCTGGATGACTGGCGTATCCGTACCCTTGAGGCTGATCGCGTTCCCGGCGAGGAAGCGGAGCGCATCGTTAGGCCCGGGCTGGACGCCAGCAGCGCCGTAGGCCGAGCGGAGGCGCAGCGAGTTGAGCCACGACATCTGGGGGAAGAAGCCCTCGTCGGAGACGATCCACGAGATGCTCGCCTTCGGGTACCACACACTCTGGAAGTCCGTCCCGAACGCGCTGTTCTGGTCCGTCCGAACTGCACCCGTGATGAAGAGCCGGTCGCGCATCGCGACCGTCTCCTCGAGGAAGAACCCGAGGGTCTTCGCGTAGATCGTCGCCTCTTGCATGTTGTTAGGCGTGATGATCTGCGAGCACGTCTGCGCACCCGGCGGGAGCTCCTGCCCGCCACACTGGCCGAGCTCGGACGCGGAGTTGACGTACTGCGCGCCGAGCGTCGTGCGCGAGTTCAGCCACGTCTGCGGGTTGAAGCTGGCACCCGTGGTGAGGTCGAGCGTCGTGTTGCGGATGTTCGTCCGCGCGTTGCCCTTGATGCCAAGGCGGTACGTCGCGGTGAGCGGTGGACCTTCGCCGCGGAACAGGATGTCGTCGTCGACGCGATCCGTCAGGTCCGTGCCGACCGTCAGGCGGGTCTGGTTCCAGGCGAACGGCCGCCACGTGGCGTTCCCGCTGCCGATGAAACGGTTGATGCCCTGCCCCGTCTTCTCCTGCCACGTGTAACCGGGCGTCCAGGCGCGGTAGCCCATGAGCGGCGTGCCCGTGCCCGATACCGTGCCGTTGTCCTTGAACCCCTGACCACCGAACGCCTGCGAGCCGATCCCGGCGGTGGCGTTCGACTCGAGGGTGTAGCGCTGGTTCAGGTTGATGTAGCCGGCGTTCAGCGCGAGGTCGAGCTTCGAGCCGACGTTGCTGTTCACGTTGAGGCGGAATGTGTTGCGCGTCAGCGCGTTAGGCCGCTTGGTCCACTCGCGGATCGGAGCCTTCTCCTCCCGGAGGCGCTGGACCTCGAATCCCGGCAGCTCGAGCACGCCCGTCTCCTCTTCCCGTTCGGCGGACACGAAGTAGCGAAGCGCCTCGTTGCCGGAGGAGAGGTTGCCGCCGTACTGGTAGCGATTGCCGGTCCCGATCGGGGTGGTGTCGGGATCGTGGAACGGGCTGTAGACGCGAAGGCTGTCCGGCGCACAAACACCGGTCGAGATGAGCGGCAGCGTACATCCGGCAGCGCTGAGCGACGTGCTCGGGCTGGTCGGCGAGTGGCCCGTCATCGTGTAGTTCCACGGGTATGTGTTACGGTCCTCGAGGTACCCGCCCTCTCCATACACATTCCAGCGCGGCGCGCCGGCGCGGCCCTTCTTGGTCGTGATGACGATGACGCCGTTCGCGGCGTCCGTGCCGTACAGAGTTGCCGCCGACGGACCCTTCACGATCTCGACGTTCTCGATCTCGTCGGGGTTGATGTCGCCGACGCGGCTGGCGTTATTGCCGCCGGTGGTGAATTGCTGGCTCCCGAGATTGCTCGTCATCCGGATCCCGTCGATGACGTAGATCGGGTCGTTCGAGAGGGAGAGCGAGCCCGCGCCGCGGATTCGCACGCGGGCGCCAACGCCCGTCTGTGTTCCGCTCTGCACGGCAACGCCGGCCGTGCGCGAGTTCAACATGTCCTCGACGCCGCGGATCGGCGTTTCCTGCGCGATCTTGCTCGCGTCGAGCTGGGCGACCGAGTTGCCGAGCTCCACGCGGCGCTGCTCACCCGTCGCGGTCGTGACGACCGGCGTCAGGCTGATGGCGACCGCGCTGATCGCGAAGTCGACGGTCGCTTCCTGATCGCCCGCGACTTCGACCTGCTTCTTCTGCTCACCGTAGCCGACACGGAGCACGCGAACCTGATGCGTCCCCGCCGGAACCCCACGAATCGTGAAGCGACCCTCGGGACCCGTGAGGCCGCCGAGCGTCGTGCCTACGAGCTGAACCTGCGCCTGCGCCACCGGTTGCTGGTTGGCGGCATCGGTGACTCGAACGGTCACCCTTCCCTGCTGTGCCTGGGCGGTGAGTGCGGTGGCGAACAATGCCACCGCGATCCCCGCCGCCCATCGGACAGAAACTGACGGGAAAGTTCTCATCCTGACTACCCCTCGTGTGTGGTGAAAAGGCAACGCCCCCCGTCTTCCCTTCGGCGGGTCGTTTCGGAACTCGGTCCGAACGGTTCGACATCGTTGGGCGGCACTAATCAATGACAGAGCGAACGCCGCGTGACGATCTACCGTTAGAGCGTGTTGAAGTGTGTGCGCTAGGTTACCAAGCGGTGTGGCCTCAAGTCAACTGCAAGGGGGTGGCCACGTGTGTGGAATCGGTGAACGGACCCGAGCCGCCGGTAAGTGGTGGCTGGGACGAGAGGTAGCTACACTCTGAAGGACAGCAAAAAGGGCCCGGCATCGCGCGATGCCGGGCCCCGCCAGTTGAGATTCGACTACCTGGTTTCCCAGGCGAATCCGGTGGCCATTCGCTCGAGCCGCCGAGGGTCTTTCGGAGTTCGCCCGTCGACGATTCGAAGGACGCTCATCCCCCCGAGGTACGGGCCGTAGCCGCGCGTGGCGAGATCGTCGATCCCGTCGCCATCGCCGTCCATGGCGTAGAGCGCCTCGTGGCCACGGAATCGATAGTCGCGAAGGCGGAGCGGTGCGAGCGCCCCGGCCGAATCCACCAGAACGACCTGCTCCCGCACCCACTCGTACTCGCCCGCCCAGAGCGTCGCCACGACGACCGCGCGGCCACCCGGGAAGCAGCCCGCCGCCATCGTCGTCCGCGACTTGAGCGACTTGAGCAGGCGCTCGTACGGCGGTTTCTCACCCATGAGGAGCAGCTGCTCGAGCGAGTCGCGGACGGTCTTGATCCTCTCCTCGAGCGGACGCGGTAGAGGTCCTCGGACGCAGGAGGTGTCGTTGAGGGCCTCGGACGTGGAGTCGACCAGCTGCGCCGTCGCCGGGAGGGGCTCGACCGCCTTTGCGAGCGAATCAACCCGTGGCGAGGTGGCGACCGTCGCCACGATCCGGCCGTTCCACGTGTCGAAGCCCGTGATGGTGGCGTCGTCGGCGCCCCACGGGCCACGGAGGCGGAACCGCGTTCCCGTCGGGAACGGCGTCCGTGATTCGACCGCGAGCTTGTAGGCCTCGAGACGTGACGGATCACGCCGGACCTCGGTGTCGACCCTGCCGATGTCGACGAGCATGCGCTTGCCGCGGGCCGCCGCGAGGAACCAGCTCTGGGTAACCGGCGGAAAGACGAGCTTTTCGGCGATCGTGTCGGCGAGCGGCGGCAGCGTCCGCGGCCGCGCGCGCGCGGCGGGTCGGATCCGTCGGGCCGTTGCCGAGAGCGCGCTGTCGATGGAGCCGCGGAGGCTGCCGACCCCGGTGCTCAGCGCGGTGTCCGTCTGGGGACTGGGGACTTGGGATCGGGGACTCGGCGTCTCTGACGTGGAGTCTCCCGGATCGGACACCCGGAGAGAGGTGTCGGTAGTTGCCGCAGCCCGCTCGGTGCACGCGGTCGCCACGGCGACAAACGACAGCGACGCAAGCAACCGCGTGAGCCCAGAGGCGACGCCGCGCCTCCTACCCTCTGTCACGTCGTGATGAAAACGCCCAACCGACATAGTTTGGTGTGCCGAGTCCCCAGTCCCCAGTCCCCGATTCCCGCTTCTCGCGTATGATGATAAACCAGTTCGCTTACAGTCGGGCGTCGTCGAACGAAGATGCGGACCGAAAGCTTGCGGCCGCCGGTGCTGCTCCACTGGGAGGCGGTACCGACCTCGTGATGTGCATTCGCGAACATCTCGCCCGTCCGGAGACGCTGGTCGACCTGACGCGCATCCCAGACGCCCGTGAAGTGAGCGAGGGCGCCGACGGCGGCGTGCGAATCGGTGGATCGGCGCGCCTCGCCCATCTGGCACGCCACCCGCTCGTCCGCGACCGGTTCCCCATTCTCGCCCAGGCGTGCGAGAGCGTCGGGACGCCCGCCCTCCGCACCATGGGGACGATTGCCGGCAATCTTTGTCAACGGCCGAGGTGCTGGTATCTCCGCAGCGGGTTCGCCTGCCACAAGAACGGGGGCGACAGCTGTCCGGCGGCGTCGGGGGAGAATCAGTACCACGCGATCCTGGGCGGTGGCCCATGCTACATCGTGCACCCCTCCGACCCCGCGGTCGCGCTGACCGCGCTGGAGGCGGAGGTGGAGATTCGCGGGCCATCACCCGTTAGGCGCCTGGCCGTCGCGGACTTCTTCGTGCTGCCGAGCGAGCGGCTGGACCACGAGACGGTGCTGGGTGCCGGGGAGTACGTGAGCGCCGTAGAGATTCCGGGCGGCTCGGCCGGCGGTGTCCAGTGGTACGAGAAGGTGATGCAGAGAGCCGCCTGGGATTTCGCGCTGGTGTCGCTGGCGGCGGTGAGGCGAAAGGACGGGAGTGTTCGGTTGGTGCTCGGAGGCGTGGCGCCGAAGCCGTGGCGCGTGACTGAGTCGGTGGAGGAGGACGTGGCGGTTGGCGGGTTGAGCGAGGATGACGTGGCCACGTTGGCGGAGCGGGCCATGTACGACGCGAAGCCGCTGGCGAAGAACGGCTATAAGGTGGAGATCGCGGCGGCGGTGCTTCGCCGCGGTATGGCGATCCTCACCGCTTGATACGGCAAGCACCGGTTGCCGCGGCGAGAGCGATCGTGCGGCGCGCGATCGCCGCCGCAGCGGGCGTCTGACCTACGTCGCTGGTGCCGGCCGGCCGCGAAGCCAACGCGGCAAGAAGTTGCTCGCTGGCTCGAGCCACGCCGGCAACGGGCCTTCGTTCGCGCGACGGAGCACGAGGATCAGCGCCACGAGGTAAACCGAAACGAAAATCGCAATGCCGTTGTTGCGGAAAAACGCGACCGGATCGTCTTTCGGCAAGAGTGCGTAAGCCGCCAGCGCCACGTCGGTGCCGATGACCAGCGCATACGTCTCGAACCGCGAGCGCGCAATAACGAAAAGCGGCAGCACCTCGTACACGAACGGCGATTGCGGGACAACCGCCATGGCGGCCAGGAGACGGGCCTCGGGCCGCCTCCATCGCCACAGCGCCAGCAGTGCGATGAGGCCGCCCGGAGATCGGATCGGTGATTTGTGGATCGCGGTTCCGGACCAGACTGTGCCCCCCAAATTCGCGAGCCACTGTTTCGGCCAGTCAGGCATGAACAGGAGGCCTAACGCGGCGAACGCGAGCATTGCAGCGGCGGTTTTCCACCTGGGCCTGAAGGCTAGCAGCGCGACTCCGATGTTCGGCTTGATGGCGCCGACCGCCGACAGGGACGGCGCGAACACCGCGGCGGCGAGCAACATCGACCACTGCCCCTGGACCGCGCCGTGCGCAAACGCGGCGCTGAGGAACAGCGGAGCGCGTGCGTAGGAATCGCGCGTCACCACCCACGCGAGGAGAGCGCTGGTGAGCCCGGAGAACAGCGAGGTGGCGACGTCCGACCTGAACAACGTGAAGGGAATCGCCGCGAGAAACGCTGGCAGTGGATAAACCGATCCTGTGACGTACGGGTTCTCTCCGTGCGTGAGCGCCTTCGCCGCCAACCACGACCAATGAAAGTCCGGCGGCGCACCAAACCCCGGTCGATGAGTCGCGAACCACGAAGCCGCCGCCGCGAACGTGCCGACTCCGAGGGCGAGGAGCCGGCGATGCGCCGGACGCGGGCCCTGCTTCGCACCTCCTGCATCGGCGTCGGTGGCTGCCCTCATGCCCGATGCGGCCTTGGCTCGCAACACGCTGCTGAGCCAGTTGTCGACGCCACTCGATCGCGGGATGCTCCAACGAGGTGGAGGAGACGCCTTGCTCCTGGATGCATGCCCGTCAGCCATCCTCGAAGAGTGGGAACCTGAATCGAGGTCGAACAATAGCGCCGCGCAGCAGCCCGGCACTATTGCTGGACGGTCCAGACGGCCCAAACGATACAGTCGAACGGACGATCTGCGCACGATAGCGGCACGAAACGACAAGCTTGTCGTACCTTTCAGCACCGTCTGCCACGTTGTGTTGGACCGGTCGAAATGCGCCGACACGGTGCACACAACTCAGTTCGGCCGAGGCAACCTGCCGACGCCGCCTAACGCTGCGCGTTTACGTCCGGGATATGACGAGCACGAGCCGCCGTGACGATCTACCGATCCCAAACCGGCGCGAGCGACTGGTGTTGGCCGGCCTGGTCGGAGCGGCGTTCTTCCTGCTCACGCTCGCCTGGTTGCTGGCCAACGACCCTCGACGCGGCGCCGGGGACTTTCAGTACGCCCTGCTCGCAGCCCGCGCCCTGATCGAAGGGCGAGAGCCTTACGCGGTGGTCCTCGCGGAATCGCCTTTCCGTTCACCGTTCTTCTATCCGTTGCCGGCCGCCGTTGTAGCGCTGCCCTTCACGATTCTTTCGCCCGCTGTCGCCGGCGCCACCCTGCTGGGAGTCGGCTTCGCCTGGCTTGCCTACATGCTCGCCGCGTCGGGGAGGTCGCGACTGCTGGTCCTGACGGCCGCCCCCGCGCTGTTCGCTGTTCTCGCCGTCCAGTGGTCGCCGTTGCTCACAGCAGCCGCGCTCAGTGGGCCGGCCCTCGGGCTGGCAATCGTAAAGCCAACGATCGGCTTGAGCCTGGTTGCCATGGCGATTCCTGCGGCGAAGAAGCCCGGACGGCTGCTCGTGCAGGCAACCGCAGTCGCGGCCGTGCTCGTTGCGCTGGCGTTACTCCTCCGTCCGGACTGGCCGATGTACTGGATGGCCGGCGTCCGGAGCAGTCCTGTGGCGCACCAGTTTCAGGCGCCGATCCTCACGGTGTATGGATTCCCGGCGGTGGTCGCCGTGCTCCGCTGGCGTCAACCCGAGGCTCGCCTGCTGCTCGTGCTGTCATGCGTTAGGCAGAACGGGTTTCTCTACGATCAGCTGCCCCTGCTACTCATTCCGCGCTCGGCCGCGGAAGCGCTGGTCCTTTCAGGCCTCTCGCACGTGAGCCATGTCGCGGCGCTCTGGCATCCGCCGGCCGACGGGTCCGTTCTGGCGCTCAGCGCGCAGCAGTTTCCCTTCACCGTCGTTGCGATGTACATCCCGTGTCTGATCATGGTCTTGCGGAGACCGAACGAGGGGCACGTACCCTCGTGGGTCGATCGCGCGACTGCGAGATGGCCGCGCTGGATCAGGGGCTGTGCGCCGCAGAATCCAAACGATGCGGCGACGACGGCACCTGCAGCCGATCGTTCGACATTCGGCTAATCAGGAGGCTCGCCGCGGGCTACCGGCAATCAGCACCCGGTAGAGGGACAGAGTCCGCGATACGCCGAAGCATCGTTCTTGGACGGAGCCAAACGCTGCGCGCACCTCGGACGCTATTTCGTCCGCGGTGTTCAGGTGCTCGTGGCGCATCATCACGCCGTAGTCCAAGCCGTATCGCATTCGAAACTCGAGGCCTGTCCCAATGCGCCAGGCCAAGGTCCATGGCCAATGACCTTCGTTGGGAATCGCGACGCGCAACTTGCCGCCCGGCGCCAGAAGCTGGGCGCATGCCCCCACCATGCCAGGTAAGTCCGTGAGATGCTCGAATGTCGCGATCGACGTTATGCGTTCGTATCTCTCGGCCTTGGGAACCTGGCTGACATCCGCATACACGTTGCGGACGCGATTCAAGCCCGCGCGACTTCGGAACAGCGCGTCGAACGGTTCGACGATATCGTACGGACTGGTGTAGGGCTCATACGCCAGCTGGTTCAGGGTTCCGGCTCCAATCTCCAGCGTGCTCCCTGGGTTTGCTTCGGAAGCGTCCGCCGCAATCGCGCGGTGCATCCACGCTTCGAGCCGCTGTGCGATACCCGCTGCCGCTGACGCCCCGTCGCGGTTCTCCCGATAGTGTGTTTCATAGATCGCTTGATATGCGGGCGGCAGCGGTGGTCGCGTTTTCATGCGAACCTCGGGGCACTGGGCCTTCATTCGGCTCACTTGAGGACGACCGCCAATGTCGGCAGGTAAGAGTCCCGACAGGCATCTGCGGAATTTCAAGCCCTACCTTGCATTGGAGTCTCGAGCGTGCGGGACATTGCGTTACCTTCCGAGGACCGTCAACTACCGTCCGGGATTCACGTCGGTCGGCGCCTGCTCACCGGTGTTGAGCAGAGATTGCCCGAGGAGATTGGGTTCGTCCGATGCGAGGGAGAGGCGACAGTCGGCGCCTACCACTACTTTGAGGCGGTTCGAATGGGCCGCTACCTCCGCCAGTTCGCGAAGCGCAAGAAGGGTCAATGATTCCACGAAAGCTCCTTGCGGTTTTGAAGCGCGAGTACCTCGAGCGCGTACGCACGCGTTGGTTCGTTCTGGCAACGCTGTTCGGGCCACTCGTGTTCGGAACGCTCATGTATCTGCCCGCGTACATGGCCGCGCGAAGCCAGGCGTCGGCCGACGTCGCCAGAATTCGGATCCTCGACGCTACCGGCACAGACCTGGGCCGGCGAGTCGCCGCGGAGCTCAACGGCGGGCTCTTTGGCGACAGTTCCCGTACGAGTGTGGTGATGGTAACGCCGGCTCAAGTCGCCGCCGCGGAATCGAGCGCGACGCATGCGGCGATCGCCAAACAGATCCGCGGCTACTTGGTCCTCGACCGCGGCGTGTTCATCGGGAAGAGCCCACGATACGCCGGCGGTAACGCGACATCGATCTCCGACATGCGCCGGATCGAGAACGCGGTGAATCACGAAGTGTTGGCGGAGCAGATGCGCGCTCTGGGAATCGGAGCCGCGGATGCCGAGAGACTCAAACGCGTCTCGCTCGACCTCCGCGCCGAGCGGCTCACACCGAGCGGTCGTGCCGGATCGGGCCAGGTGAGCATCCTGATCGCCATCTCGGTCGCAATGCTCCTGTATATCACGATCTTCATCTACGGCCAGAACGTCCTGCGCGGAGTCATCGAGGAAAAGCAGACGCGCGTGGCCGAAATCGTCGTGTCCAGCGTGCGTCCCACGACCCTGCTCGCCGGGAAGGTGTTAGGCGTCGGTGCGGTTGGACTCACACAGATGCTGATCTGGGGCGTCGCGTCGGTGATGATGGCGAAGTACCGTGTCGCCCTCCTGCAGCAGGTCGGCGCCTCCGCAACGCCACTGCAACTTCCATCGGTTTCGTGGGGCCAGGCGACGTTGCTGATCGTGTTCTTCCTGTTGGGGTATACGTTCTATGCTGCCCTCTTCGCCGCCATCGGCGCCACGGTCAGCACGGAACAGGAAGCGCAACAAGCACAGATGCCCGTCGTGCTGCTGCTTGTGATCAGCATCATGTTCCTGCAACCGGTGCTGAACAACCCCGAAGGCGCGCTCGCGACGAACCTCGGGTGGTTGCCGTTTTCATCGCCGATCGTTATGCCGCTGCGGATGAGCGCCGTGACGATCCCGCCGTGGGAGATCGCGCTGTCCATCTTCGCACTGGCCGCGGGGTGCTACATCGCCGTCTATGTCGCCGCGCGCATCTATCGAACTGGTCTGCTCATGTACGGCAAACGGCCAACGTTCAGGGAAGTCCTTCGGTGGGTGAGACAGGCCAACTAAACCCTGCAGCATCTTCCGAACGACTCTGGACGCCGTGGCTCCTGGCGCTCGCGCTCGCCGCGCCATCGTTCGCTCCCCTGATCGGCCACTATGTCGGCTTTTGGCGCATGGGCCTTCGGCCGACAGGATTCATCATCTACGACAGCGCGTATTACCTCGCGAATGCGCGCGAGCAGTTCGACAGCGGGACATTCACCGCGCTGTACAGCAACGCGTACAGCTTCGACTACGCGTCGCCACGCATCTACTTCCAGCCGCTGACGTTCGTCCTCGGCGCGCTCCTCGACCTAACGCGTGCCGATCCCGGGCTGGTGTTCGCGCTCGTCGGAATTGTCACCGCCGCGATCTGTGCGCGCGTGGCGGTCGCGCTGTTCGACCGGTTCGGTGACCGCAGCGAACGTGGGGGGACGCTGTCGTTCATCGCCTTCTTCTGGGGCGGTGGCCTCTTCGTGCTCATGGGCACACTGTTGTCGCTCCTGGCACCCGCCCCGAGCTCGCACTCCTTCGACGTCGCCAATTGGTGGTGGTTCGTCCGCGTAGCCGACCCCGCCGGCGGGTGGTGGTTCCTGAATCTCGGCCGAAACCTCGTGCTGCCGACGGAGGCGCTGTATCACGCGCTGTTTTTGGGGACGATCGCGGCGGTCGTTTCCCGCCGCTTTCAGCTGGCCGCCGTGCTGCTCGCCACACTGTCAGTCAGCCATCCCTTCACCGGGCTTCAGCTCCTGGCGATAGTCGGCGCGTGGTCCGCGCTCGAGCTGATCGTGCTTCGCAGCCGAGTAGTACCGACATGGTTCGTGGTGTGTGTCGCAATCCTGGCCGCCCTTCACGTCGCCTACTATCTCTGGTTCCTGCCACGTTTTCCAGAGCATCGCCAGCTGCAGAAGCAATGGACGCTCAGATGGACGCTCTCGTTTCCCCAGAGTCTCCTCGCCTACGGCGCCGTTGGTGTGCTGGCGCTTGCGACGTTAGGCACGCCCGCGCGGTTTCGACGCGCTGTCTCTGAATGGCCGAATCGGCTGCTGTTGACCTGGCTCGGCGTGTCACTCGTGCTCGAGAACCACGAGCTGTTCGTGCGCGAGCCCGTACAGCCGCTGCACTTTACGCGCGGCTATACGTGGGTTGCCCTTTTTCTGCTCGGGCTTCCCGCACTCTCCAGATTCTTTCGTCGCCTGCGTGATGGTCAGCGACGACCAGTCGGGTGGTTAGCCGCGGCCGCTGTCATCGCCGTGCTGCTTTCGGACAATGCGGCGTGGCTCGGCGCGACGACGACCCAGGGCCTGGGCATGAGGCTGGGACGTGACCTACCGATCGATTCGCTACGACAGGGGTTCGGGCTGTCGCGCGACGAGCGAGCGGTTCTCGCATGGATGAACAAGCCGCAGTTGGCGGGGAGAGTCGTGCTGAGTGAAGACCCGAAGCTTGGCTACCTGCTCACGGCGTACACGCCCCTCCGCTCGTGGCGATCGCACTACGCCAATACGCCATGGAGCAGTGAGCGTCGTGGCGAGCTCGAAGCGTTCTTCCAACAAGGGAAGGTCGCGGATGCATGGCGGACGCTTCCGCTCCTGGTGGTCTTTCGAGCGACCACGCCCTGGCACGATCGCATGGCTGGGTTGACCACCGACTCCATCAATCCCGCGTTCGAGAACGCGAGCTACGTCGCCGTGCAGGTTGGCGGAGCTTATTCGCGGATTCAGGAACCGACGCCACCGTGAGTCGTCGGCGCGGTCGGCGTAAAGACCCGCTGCATGATTGGCAGATCGACCGCCAGCAGCACGCAAACAAGAATCACGGCGAACGTCACGGACGCCATAAGCGCCGGCTCACGATAGAGCCGCTCGGGATTCTGCGCTGCGCTGTCGTCTTTCAGGGCGACGTGGAGGTACACCGCCATTACCAGCGCGATGGCGGGGAACGCCAGGATCAGCTCCAGGCGATAGCGCATGCAAAATGCCCCGAAGAAGAGCATTGCCGCGGAGCCATAAAACACGATGGACACGAGCAGGCTTTCGCTCGTGAAGAACCGAAACGACTTTCGGTACGCGGACGCGCGCGCCGCATCACCGATGTGACGATACTCCGCGAATCGCTTCAGTCCCATGAAGTAACAGCCGATCATCCAGTAGCTGAGCAGCAACGACGCCGGCGCGACGGTCAAGTCCGTCACGATGAACCAACCGGCCAGCATGCGAATGGGATTGTTGATCGCCTCGCTCAGGACATCGACGTACGGCAAGTCCTTGCTCCGCACGGGCGGTACATTGTAGGCGCACCCCATCACCCAGAGCGAGAGCGCGGTGAACATGAAGGGGAGCGATATGGTCGCCGCGACCGCCGTGCCGGCGAGCATGAGCATGATCCACTGAACGTAGCCGAGCGCGACGTTGACCTGACCCGATGGAACGGGTCGCGCGTGCTTGGTTGGATGGAAGCGGTCGTACGGTGCGTCGATCAGCTCGTTGAGCGTGTAGTTACTCGACGCAATGAGGCAGATCGCCGCGAGACCGACGAGGATCCTGGAAAAGAACGTCGTCCCGATCGTCACGGGAACGGTCGTCATGGCAACCACGACGCCCGGCAGCACGAACACGTTCTTGAACCAATGATCCACACGGGCGATCGACAGATGCCCGCGCCACGTCGCGTGGCTCGGGGCTGCGGGTCGCAGCTCCGTAGACGCGGTAGCTCGAGGTGGCGTGACCTTCTCGGTCATTGAGGTACGCCTTTGGCTAGGGTGCCGGCGCCCGTCCGGTACAGGACCGACGATCCATTCCGCATCATGGTTTCGAGCCGGAACAAACGCGGCCCGACGCGCTCGATACGGCGGTCCGGGAATTCCGCAGGCGTGGGCGTGCGCGCCGAATCCTGCTCCAGAAAGTAAAACGTACCGGTCGAGTCGAGGCCCTGGCGGGGCACGATACGGGGGAACCCGTACTGGCGCTGATGCACGCGAGCGACGTCCCGCTCGACCACTTCGAATCGGTCGTTAGGTGACACGCTGGTTCCGTCCAGAAGGACGAGATGGTCTGCGAGCGCTGGACGTTCGATGACCAACGGGTAAAGCGAGTGGCGTCGCCGGACGACGACGGTCGAGTCGAGCGCGGCAATCCGAGCCACCTGTTCGGTGTCTTCGTGAACGACGGCGGCGCGCGACCGCGCGGTCTTGCGAGCATCCGCAAGCAGTGCCCCACTCGATACCAGAATCGCGACGAGCGTGACGACGCGGAAGAGCGGCAGCGAACGCGAATACGCCTGCGCTACGATCGGCGCTGCAACGAGAGCGGCGGCGATGCTGTAACGCGGCTGCATCGCCGGCTGCATCGCGAGTGAAAAAACCAGAAGCGCAACCGGTACGAGCGCCTGGCTGACGAGCAGAGCGGGCCCAAGTCCAAGCCGGTGCACCGATCGGTCTGCGACGGCACTCGGAGAGCGGCGTAGAAGAAATCGAGATGCACCCCAGCCGATTACAGCAACTACGACGGGCGGCGTGATCAGCGCCAGCCCGACGAGGAACAGCGCACTGCCGACGCCGAGATCGGGAATCCACGTCGCCGTGGTCAGCGCCGCGCGCTGCCCGATGTAGAACGGAGCGCACAGCGCCAACGCGACTGGCCCGGCGAGCGCCGGCGCCAGTCGCCCGACGGTTCGGGCGAATGCCGCACGGCCATACCACGCAGCCACCAGCATCGCCGCCAGCCACGAGAGTACGCCGAAGTAGTGGATCGTGCAGACGAACACGGACACTGCGGCGAGAGCGGTCCCGTTGATCCACGTCGGGCGGCCGACACTCTTCCTGACGGCAAGCGAAAGAAGCGCAGCGCCGAGGAGCCATGGACCGTAGAAGCGCGCGTCGAATGCTTCGGCAACGACGATCGATTGCG
>Ga0075418_10004794_pt1 | contig 15334 bp, 10 predicted proteins | sample SoiMetdeltSBSDD2_FD_81776 | JGI IMG/M metagenome (GOLD analysis project Ga0075418, IMG submission 81776) | Bulk soil microbial communities from a Populus tree surrounding site in Tennessee, USA - Soil MetaG P. deltoides SBSDD2 | ecosystem: Environmental > Terrestrial > Soil > Tree plantation...
CGATCTTCCTCTCGATCGGCTACGCCGCCTGCCATTGGTGCCACGTCATGGAGCGCGAGTCGTTCGAAGACGAGGCGACGGCGGCCGTCCTGAACGCGAGCTTCATCCCGATCAAGGTCGACCGCGAGGAGCGGCCGGACCTCGACCAGGTCTATATGGCCGCCGTCCAGGCGATGACCGGCGGCGGGGGCTGGCCGATGTCGGTCTTCCTGACGCCCGAGGGCCGTCCGTTCTACGGCGGGACGTACTTCCCGGACACGCCACGGCACGGCCTGCCCTCGTTCCGACAGCTCCTCGAGGGCATCCGCGATGCGTGGCGGACGCAGCGCGGCGAGCTCGAGACGTCCGGTCTGCGGCTCGTCGATGCCCTTTCCGGGGCGAATGCCCTGCCGCCGGGCTCTGTGGTGCCCACCGCCCAGGTGCTGGACACGGCTGTCGCGGGGATCGAGCGCCAGTTCGACGCCACGAACGGCGGCTGGGGCGGCGCGCCGAAGTTCCCGCAGCCGATGACGATCGAGTTCCTCCTGCGTCGGGCGGCCGCGACCGGGGACACGCGTCCGCTCGCCGTGGCGCGGCGGAGCCTCGATGCGATGGCCGACGGCGGGATCCACGACCAGCTCGGCGGCGGCTTCCACCGGTACGCGACGGACGCCCGGTGGCTGGTGCCGCACTTCGAGCAGATGCTCTACGACAACGCCCAGCTCGCGCGGGCGTACCTCCAGGCCTGGCGCGTCACGGGCGACGAGCGCTATCGCGATGTGGCGCTCGGCACGTTGGAGTACCTGACTCGCGAGCTCCGAACCACGGACGGCGCCTTGGCCGCCAGCCAGGACGCCGACACCGAGGGCGAGGAGGGCGGAACGTTCACGTGGACGGCGACCGAGATCCGCGACGTCCTTGGCGACGCGTCGCCCGCGTTCGAAGCCGCGTACGACGTTTCGGATTCAGGCAATTGGGAAGGCAAGACGATCCTCCAGCGGATCGCGCCTCCCGGCGGGCCCAAGGTCGAGGCCGAGCTCGCGACCGCGCGGGCCCGACTCCTCGCGCGACGTCAGACGCGGCCGCAGCCGGCCCGCGACGACAAGGCCCTGGCGGCCTGGGACGGCCTCGTGATCGGCGCGTTTGCGGAGGCTGCTCGGCTCCGGCTCGGCGACCGATTTCTTGACGCCGGCGTCGCGGCGGCGGACGCGATCCTGGCCGGCCTGTTCGACCCCGCGACCGGGCGGCTCAAGCGCTCCTGGAAGGACGGCCGAGCCACGGGCGAGGGCGTGCTCGAGGATTACGCCGACCTTGCCGACGGCCTGCTCGGGCTCTATGAAGCGACGTTCATCGAGCGCTGGTTCATTGTCGCGCGCCAGCTCGGCGACACGATCCTGGACCACTTCGTGGATCCGGATGGCGGCTTCTTCGACACCGCGGATGACCACGAGCGGCTGATCACCCGGCCGAAGGACGTCCAGGACAACGCGGTCCCGTCCGGCGGCGCGATGGCGACGTTCGTCCTGCTGCGCCTCCATGCGCTCACCGGCGAGGCGCGCTACCGAACTGCTGCGGACGCCGCGATCGCGGGCGTCGCGCCGCTGGCCGCGCGCTACCCGACCGCGTTCGCCAAGTGGCTGACGGCGATCGACTTCGCGCTTGCGGATGTCGTCGAGATCGCGATCGTCGGTCACCCGGCTGACCCGGCGACGCAGGAGCTGCTCGCCGCCTCGGATCTCGCGGTCGATCTGCGGGTCCTCGCCGTGGCGGCTGATCCGGCGGGGAGCGTCGTGCCGCTGCTCGCCGATCGGATCGCGATCGACGGCCGCCCAACGGCCTATGTCTGTCGCGGCTTCGCCTGCCAGATGCCGGTGACGTCGGCTGATGCGCTGCGCGGCCAGCTCGAGCCGCGCGTGGCGGCGCCGGTCAGCGAGTAGCTCGGGCCTCGAAGCGGGCGACGCGCCAGTCGCGCATCGCGTCGAACCACTCGCGCGACGCGAAGCAGGCAACGACGACCGCGAGGAAGACGGCCGTCAGGGCGACGCCGGTCGGCGTCTGGGTCGCGAGATGGAGGAAGGCGTACACGGCGGCGACGTTCGCGGCCGGAATCCAGCTTCGACCGGTTCGCAGGACGATGCCTGCGATGACCGAGACGGCGTCGAGGGCGAACAGGAACGCAAACAGTGGATCGAACGCCGTCGCAGCGATGAGCGGCGTGAAGACCTTCTGCAGGACGCCGAACGCCCCGCCGACGACGAGAACCGCGGTCCCGAACTCAACGAGCAACGGGCGCCGCGGCGCCGGGATCGCGACGGCTGCGACGTCGACGTCGGCGGTTGCCTCGCCCGTCGCCGAATCGGCTTGCCAGCTCATGCCGGTCGGTCGGTCGGCGCCTCGTCGTCGCTCTTCTGACGGAGCTCGTTGGCCTCGCGTCGCGCCTCCTTGACACCGCGCCCGAGCATCGCGCCGATCTGCGGCAGGGTCTTCGGGCCGCGGACGACCAGCACGATGACGAGAACGATGACGAGGACGACGAACAGGTCCGGCACGCGCTGATGGTACCCGTCGCCGCGTGGCGCTTCGGTGATTCCACGTTGATTGAACAAAACGCCGGCGCGCGACCTCATTACGAGTAGGCCGGGCGCACCCGACAGGCACTCGCCCGTCAGACGTGCGTCGCAGGTCAGCGCGCCGCCTCCTGGCGGCTGGGAGGGAGACATGATTCTTCGATCGCTCATGGAACGAGCACGCTGGCTTGCAGCCCTGGTCAGCCTGGCGCTGGCCGCGTCGCTGACCCTGGTCCCGGTCGCCCTGGTCGCCGCGGACGAGCCGAGCGACATGGTCCTCGTCTGGAACACGAACGCCGTCAACGTGATCGGCCAACCCGCGGCGACCCCGGCCCTGGGCCAGGGCCCACCGCTTGCGGCACTGCACGTCGCGATGGTGCAGGGCGCCATCTATGACGCCGTCAACGCGATCGATGGCGGCCACCAGCCGTATCTTCCTGGTCTGTCGGCGCCGTCGACCGCATCGCAGGCGGCCGCCGTCGCGCAGGCCGGTCACGATGTCCTGTACGGCATCGTTCCGGCGGCGGACACCCCGGCGAATAATGCGGTCCGGGCCAGGGTCGACGCCATGCTGGCGGCATCGCTGGCGTTGATCGACCCCAGTCAGTCCAAGACGGACGGCATCACGATCGGCGCCGCCGCGGCCGCGGCAATGCTCGCCGCACGCGCCGGCGACGGCCGCTTCGACGCCGAGCCGTTCACCCCGAGCGAGGACCTCGGCAAGTGGCGCCTCGGGCCACCGCTCAACGCGAACGTGCAGGGCCAGTTCGCGACGGTCACGCCGCTCACGCTGAAGGGCCCGGACCAGTTCCCGACCGAAGGCCCGCCTGCCATCACGAGCGAGCAATACGCCGCGGAATTCAATGAAGTGAAGGCGCTGGGCGCTCAGGTGGGATCGAGCCGGACCCCAGAACAGACGCTGATGGCCGGCTTCTACACGGCCAATCCGCTCTTCTTCTACAACGCCGGCCTCCGGACCATCGCGACGGAGCAGGGGTTGTCGACGAGCGACCAGGCTCGCCTCTTCGCCAAGACGAGCTTCGCGGGCGCGGATGCGCTCATCAGCTGCTGGAACAACAAGAAGATCTGGTCCGCTTGGCGACCCGCCACGGCGATCCACGAAGCGGCGAACGATGGCAATCCGCTCACCGAGCCGGACCCGAACTGGACCTCGCTCTTCGCCGTGCCGGGCTATCCGGACGAGCCGTCGGGGTACAACTGCTACACGGGTGGGTTCTGGCAGAGCGCCCGGTTCTTCTTCGGAACGGACAAGTACGCGTTCTCGTTGACCAGCCCGGGCGTGCCCGCGAATCCGGCGGCCGGGAACCCAATCGGGGTCCCGACCTCGACCCGGGATTACGCGCGGTTCACCGACGTCATCGACGACACGATCAACGGCCGGATCCTCAACGGCTTCCACTTCCGGACGGCCGACGTCCACGGCGCGTGGATCGGCAAGAAGGTCGCGCAGTGGATCAACAAGCACTACTTCGAACCGGTCGACTGACCGTTCGGTAGACGAAGCGGCGTCGCCCTGGGGGGCGGCGCCGCTTCTTTCGTGTCTGGCGCCCGGATGGGTACCCTCGCGCCATGGCATCCGACGGCCCGCTCCTCGTGTTCGGGCCACGCTCGACGACATACGACTTCGGGCCCGGGCACCCGCTGACGCCACGGCGGTTCGGACCGGGCATCGACCTCCTCGCGACGCTCGGGGCGACGCCCGGCCTCGCCCCGGAGCCGGCCTCGGACGAGGACCTTCGGTGGTGCCACTCGGAGCGGTACATCGCCGCGGTCCGGCGGCTGAGCGCCGATCCGTCTGCGCCACCCGAGGCGGGCATCGGGCCGGGCGACGATCCGGCGTTCGCGGGAATGCACGAGGCCGGGGCGGCCGTCGCGGGCGGATCGATCCGGGCGATGGAAGCGATCCTTCGGGGTGACGTCGAGCACGCCTTCCACCCGGGCGGCGGCCTCCACCACGCCATGCCGCATCGCGCCTCCGGGTTCTGCATCTATGACGATCCAGCGCTCGCGATCGCGCGCGCCCGCGCCGCCGGACTGCGCGTGCTGTACCTCGACTTCGACGTCCATCACGGCGACGGCGTGCAGGCCATCCATTGGGCCGACCCGGGCGTCCTGACCTTCTCGATCCACGAGAGCGGGCGATACCTCTTCCCGGGCACGGGGATGCTTTCCGAGATCGGGCAGGGGACGGCTGCGGGCACCGCGGTCAACGTGCCGCTCGATCCGGGCACGGGCGAGACGGGCTGGCTGGCGGCGATCCGGCGGCTGGTCCCCGAGCTCGCGGCGGCCTTCGGGCCGGATCTCGTCGTCTCGCAGCACGGTGCGGACAGCCACGCCTGGGACCCGCTCGCACACCTCCGGGTCACGACCACGGCGATGGGTTCGGCCGCGCGCCTGACGGATGCGATCGCGCATCGCTGGGCGCGCGGCCGCTGGCTGTCAACGGGCGGCGGCGGCTACGACGTCTACCGGGTCGTGCCGCGGAGCTGGTCGCTGGTCTGGCTCGCCGGCGCACACCGCGAGGTGCCGGCCCGCATCGACGCGGCGTGGCGCGAACGGTGGGCCGCGGACGGCAAAGGGTTCGGCCAATCGCCGCCGCCGACGACCTTCGAAGATCTGCCCGGTGCCGGCGAGCCCAGGAGCGACGCGGATGAGACGCTCGACCGTCGGGCGGTCGCGATCGCGGAGGTCGCGCGACAGCTCGCGGTGCCGGGCCTCCTTCGGGCCGCGAGTGACCTCGGCTGGTGGTCCGCCGAGGGAGCGCTGATCGGGAGCACCATCGGCGACGGGCCGACCAGCTCCCCGGGTGTCGGCTCTCCGGCGATCCTCGGGCACGTCCGCGGCGACCTCTGGAGCCGTCTGCAGCTCGCTCCGCGGGTCATCGCGCCGCTCGACCCTGTTGCCGGCCACGAGCTCGTCGCCGCCGCGCTCGCAACCAACGATGGCGTGGGCGTCACCGCCGCTGTCGATGGGACCCTAGTCGTCGGCCTCGCGCTCTCTGCCGCTCCGGCGTCGTGGGCCGGCGAGCGGCGCCTGCTCGCGCTGGGCGTCGCGCCGAGCGCGCGCCGCCAGGGCCTCGCGACGCGCCTCCTGGCGACGCACCTCGCCGGGTTGCGCCCGGGCGACAACCCGCTCTCCGCGCTCGTCACGGCGGCGGAGCGAGACCCGGTCGAGCCCCTGCCGCGCGCCGATCGCGCGGTTATCACCCGCTCGCTGCTGACCCGCGCCGGCTTCGATGTATCGAAAGCGCCGGGGCCGCCTGGCGAGGCGGACCCCGGCGCTCTGCACGCGCGTCGGGACTGACGGCGACGCGGGTCAGCTTGTCGGGGCGGACGCCGCTCGGTTGACCAACGCTCCTGGGTGCCACGGCGTCCCGAGCATCGGCAGCAGCCAGCGGTCGACGCCGTAGTAGCCGGCGACCTTCCAGGCCAGCATGATGCCGACAGCGAGGGTGAAGAACACCGGGTTCGTCGAAGCCGAGCCTGCGAGCAGGAACGACATGTTCATGAACGCTCCGAAGAACGCGGCGACGCCGGTCAGGATCCCGAAGACCAGTCCGATACCAACCGCCAGCTCGCCGAACGTGACGAGCACCGCGAACCAGGTCTCATGGTGGCCGGCGAGCAGGAAGTTGATGAAGTCGCGGTACCACTCGTAGGTGATCGGTGGGCGACCCTGCTCTGGGATCGCGGCCGCCCGCTCCCAGTACGCGCGCAGGGACGCGCCGCCATCGATCCAGCCCTCACCCGTGAGCTTGTGCCAGCCGGCTTCGAGCCAGCCGAAGCCGAGCAGCAGCCGCACCGGCAGCCAGAAGAGGCCGGCCCGTGAGTTGCTGAACAGGAACCGGGCGAATGCCGGTCCTTCGATCTCGACCGTCTCGCCTTCGTGCGTCTTGCGCTCGCGGAACAGCAGGACCATGAGCACGATGAACGAGATCCACAGGACGTAGCTCAGCGCCGGCACGAGGTTCTCGGGCGGTTCCAACGAGGGGATGACCCCGCCGATCCCGAGCCACAGGCCCGACACGGCTGCGATGGCCGCGGCCACCTTCGTGACCATTCCGGTTCCCATCCTCACTTGCCTCCTTCCAGACAATCCGTGGATCGAATGTCAGCACGCAGAGTAGATCGCTGGACGTGCCGGCCGATGCCTTCCCAGGGGCCGAATGGCACGTCTGAGATTTCGAACATCTGATCGAATTCGGCGCTGTGCGGCTATACTTCGAGGTCCCTTGTCGAAGCTCTCCGAACCCCTGGCCGTCTTCAGCCCGGCCGTCCGCGCGTGGTTCGAATCGACGTTCGAAGCGCCGACCCCGGCCCAGGTCGGCGGCTGGGCCGAGATCGCCGCCGGGCGGCATACGTTGATCCACGCGCCGACGGGCAGCGGCAAGACCCTGGCGGCGTTCCTGTGGTGCCTCGATCGGCTCGGCCGGGAGCCTCGAGCCGCGGTTGCGAAGGGCACGCCGGGCTCGGTCCGCGTCCTCTACATCTCGCCGCTGAAGGCGCTGACCTACGACGTCGAGCGGAATCTCCGGGCGCCACTCGCGGGCATCGCGCTGGCGGCCCAGCGCCTCGGCGAGCCGGTTCCGGCGATCTCGGTCGCGTCTCGCACGGGCGACACGCCACAGGAGGATCGCCGCGCGATCGCGAAGCACCCGCCGGACATCCTCGTGACGACGCCCGAGAGCGTCTATTTGCTCCTCACGAGCGCCGCGCGCGAGGTCCTGCGCGGCGTCGAGACCGTCATCGTCGACGAGGTCCATGCGATCGCCGGCACGAAGCGCGGCGCCCACCTGGCCCTGAGCCTCGAACGGCTTGAAGCGCTCCGACCGGACGACGCGCCGCCGCTCCAGCGGATCGGCCTCTCGGCGACGCAGCGCCCGCTCGAGACGATCGCGCGCTTCCTCGGCGGCATCGGTCGGGAGGTGGCGATCGTCGACGTCGGGACGCGGAAGCCGCTCGAGCTCGAGGTCGTGGTGCCGGTCGAGGACATGTCGCGCCTCGGCGAGCTCCTGCCGCCGGACGAGCGGCCTGGCGGGCGGGTCGAGGGCGAGTCACCGATCAGCATCTGGCCGTCGATCCAGCCGCGGATCCTCGAGCTGATCCGGAGCCATCGGTCCACGATCGTGTTCACGAATAGCCGCCGTCTGGCTGAACGCCTGGCGCATCGGCTGAACGAGCTCGCGGGCGAGGACCTCGTCCGGGCCCACCACGGCTCCGTCGCTCGCGAGCAGCGACTCGAGATCGAGGAGGCGCTCAAGGATGGTCGCCTCCCGGCGCTCGTCGCGACGTCGAGCCTCGAGCTCGGGATCGACATGGGCGCCGTCGATCTCGTCATCCAGGTCGAGAGCCCTTCGTCGGTCGCGAGCGGCCTCCAGCGCGTCGGCCGGGCGGGGCACAGCGTTGGCGAGCCGTCGAAGGGCGTCTTCTTCCCGAAGTTCCGCGGTGATCTGCTCGAGACCGCCGTGGTGGTCGAACGAATGCGTGACGGCGCGATCGAGCCGACGGTCCTGCCGCACAACCCGCTCGACGTCCTCGCCCAGCAGCTCGTCGCGATGGCGGTCATGGACCGCTGGTCGGTCAGCGAGCTCCACGAGGTCGCACGGCGCGCTGCGCCATACGAGTCACTCAGCCGCGAAGCCCTCGAAACCGTGCTCGGCATGCTCGCCGGTGCCTATCCGTCGGACGAGTTCGCGGAGCTCCGGCCGCGGCTGCTATGGGATCGCACGACCGACACGATCGAAGGGCGGCGCGACGCCCGGGTCGTCGCCGTGACGTCCGGCGGCACGATCCCGGATCGCGGCCTGTTCGGCGTCTTCCTCAACGGCGAAGCCGGGACGCCAGGCCGCCGCGTCGGCGAGCTCGACGAGGAGATGGTCTACGAGCTCCGAGCCGGGATGCACGGCGACGTCGTCGTTCTCGGTGCGAGCTCGTGGCGCGTGCTCGACATCACGGCGGACCGCGTCGTCGTCGAGCCGGCACCGGGCGTGCCCGGCAAGCTGCCGTTCTGGAAGGGCGACACGATCGGCCGGCCGATCGAGCTGGGGCGGGCGATCGGGGCGACGGTCCGGGAGCTTGAAGCTGACCTTGCGCGTGGCGCACGCGGGCGGGCGGCGGCCGACAAGCGCCTGCGCGAGCGCCACCAGCTCGACGCGCTGGCTTCGCAGAACCTCATCCAGTACCTCGAGGAGGAGCGCGAGGCGGCCGGCGCGCTCGCAACGGACCGGCGAATCGTGGTCGAGCGCTTCCGCGACGAGCTCGGCGACTGGCGGGTCTGCATCCTGACCCCGTTCGGCGGCCGGATCCACGCGCCGTGGACGCTCGCGATCCAGGTTCGCCTGCGAGAGCGACTCGGCATCGAGGCCCAGACGATCTGGTCGGACGACGGCATCGCGATCCGCCTCCCGGAGGGCGAGGGTGATGAACGAGGCCGCCTCGCGGAGATCGAGTCGCTGCTGTTTCCCGAGCCGGAGGAGGTCGAGGACCTTGTCGTCGGCGAGCTCGGCGGTTCGGCGCTGTTCGCCGCCCGATTCCGGGAGAACGCGGCCCGAGCCCTGCTCCTGCCACGCCGCCGTCCCGGCTCGCGGACCCCGCTGTGGCAGCAGCGGCAGCGCGCCGCGGACCTCCTCGCGGTGGCATCCCGCTACGGATCGTTCCCGATCCTCGTCGAGACCTATCGCGAGTGCCTCTCGGACGTCTTCGACCTTGACGCCCTCCGCGAGGTCCTCGGCGGTGTGGCGAATCGGGAGATCGCGGTCCACGGCGTCGAGACGGCGCGGTCGTCGCCGTTCGCGTCCTCGCTCCTGTTCGACTATGTCGCCGCGTACATGTACGAGGGTGACGCGCCGCTCGCCGAGCGACGCGCCGGAGCGCTGGCCCTGGACCGGGACCTGCTGCGGGAGCTCCTCGGCCAGGAGGAGCTGCGCGAGCTGCTCGATCCCGAGGCGCTCGCCGACCTCGAGCTCTCGCTGCAGTCGCTGACCGAAGATCGCCAGGCGGAGTCGGTCGATGCGGTCCACGACCTCCTCCGGCGACTCGGCGACCTGTCCACGCTCGAGGTTGTCGCGCGTGTGGCCGGCGGTGCCGCTGAGGGCTGGCTGAAGGACCTGGCGGCCGGACGGCGCGCCGTGCGCGTCCGGATCGCGGGCGACGAGCGGTGGATCGCGATCGAGGACGTCGCCCGGTACCGCGATGGGGTGGGCGTGGCGCCGCCCGTCGGCGTACCCGAGGCGTTCCTCTCACCGGCGACCGCGGCGCTCGACGGCCTGCTCGCCCGCTGGGCGCGGACCCATGGGCCGTTCCTCGGCGACGCCCCGGCGGAACGCTGGGGTCTGCCGAAGGGCGTCGTCGGTGACGCGCTCGAGCGGTTGCTCGGCGCAGGCACGCTCGTGCGAGGCGAGTTCCGGCCGGATGGCGTCGAGCGCGAGTGGTGCGATCCCGAAGTGCTCCGGGTCCTGCGCCGGCGATCGCTGGCGCGGCTGCGGCGCGAGGTCGAGCCGGTGGAGCCTGCGGCGCTCGCCCGGTTCCTGCCGCTGTGGCATGGCGTCTCGGCGGCGGAGGGCGCGCGGGCTCAGGCTGGTCCGCGTGGCCAGGCCGCGCTCGAACGGCTGGCCGAGATCGTCGACCAGGTCGCCGGCCTGCCGATCCCGGCATCGGTCCTCGAGCGCGACATCCTGCCGGCGCGCCTGCCCGGTTACAACGCCCGGATGCTCGACGAGCTGGGCTCGCTCGGCGAGGTCGCCTGGATCGGCCGCGGTCCGCTCGGCCGCGATGACGGGCGGATCCTGCTCTATCGGCCCGGCCGCGAGGTCCTCCGCCCGCTGGACGTTCCCGAGGGCTTCGAGCGGCCCGCCGGCGAGCGTCACGACCGGATCCGCGCCCACCTGGCGCGCCGCGGCGCGTCCTTCTACCGGGAGATTCATACCGCCGCCGGCGGCGGCTCGGACCGTGACGTGCTCGACGCGCTGTGGGATCTCGTCTGGGCCGGCGAGGTCACGAACGACACGTTCGCGCCGCTCCGGGCCCTGCGCTGGAAGCGCCCGGCGCGATCGTCGGCACGGCCGCGGCCGGGACGCCTCACCGCGCTCGGCCCGCCGGAGGCCGCCGGCCGCTGGTCACTCGTCGAGGACATGCCTGAGGCCTCGGGCGCCGCCGGCGACCTGCGACCCGCGACCACCGAACGGCTCCACGCGCTCAGCCTTGCTCTGCTGGAGCGGCACGGCGTCCTGGTCCGTGACGCCCTCGGATCGGAAGTGCTGACGGGTGGCTTCTCCGCCGTGTACCCGGTCCTGCGCGCGCTCGAGGATGCCGGCCGGATCCGGCGCGGCTACTTCGTCGAGGGGCTCGGCGGCGCCCAGTTCGCCCTCGCCGGAGCGATCGAACGGCTCCGCGCCGTCCGCGAGCCGCGGCCGGACGGCCGACCGGTCGCCGTTCTCCTCGCCGCGGCCGATCCCGCGAACCCCTTCGGTGCCGCGCTGCCATGGCCGCGCCGCGGGCCCGATGATCGTCGGGTCTTCGCCCGTGCCGCCGGTGCCTATGTCGTCAGCGTTGACGGTCACGCCGCGCTCTACGTCGAGCGCGGCGGGTCAGGCCTCCTGACGCTGCCGGCGTTCGACGACCCGGAGACGGCGTCTGCGGCCGTCGCGGCCCTGCGCGGGCTCGTCGACGACGGCCGGCTGCGGGAGCTCGTCGTTCGAAAGGTCGACGGCGAGCCGGTCGCCGGCTCGGCGCACTGCGACGCGCTCGTGAACGGCGGGTTCACGGCCGGCTACCGGGGGCTCGTGCTGCGGCCGTCCGCTCGGCCCTGACCGATGCCGGAAGGCGACAACCTCGCCAGGACGGCCGACGGGCTGCGGCCCCACCTCCTCGGACGCCAGGTCACCGCCGCACGTGCCCGCGTGCCCGGACCCGCGATCAGCCACATCGTCGGCGCGACCGTGACCGAGGTCCTCTCGATCGGCAAGAACCTGCTGATCCGTTTCGACAACGGGCTCGAGGTTCGGACGCACCTGCGCATGCGCGGCACGTGGCACCGCTACCGGCCCGGCGAGCCGTGGCGTCGTGCGCCCGGCCGGGCCTCGCTCGTCATCGAGGTTCCGGGCGCGGTCGCCGTGGCCTTTGACACGCCGGTCGTCGAGCTGCTCGAGCAGCGCGCCGAACGCCTGCACGCGCCACTTGGCGGCCTCGGTCCGGACCTCCTGGACCCGAACGTCGACCTCGCGGCGGCGAAGCGACGGCTCCGCGAGCCATCGCGCGCCGGCCGATCGATCGCCGAGGCGATCACCGACCAGCGCGCCGTCGCGGGGCTCGGCAACGTCTACAAGAGCGAGATCCTGTGGCTCGAACGGGTCAACCCGTTCGCGACGGTCGCCGACATCGACGACGAGACGCTGGATCGCCTTCTGGATCTCGGCCGGCGGTTGCTCGTCGCGAACGCTGCTCGAGCCGGCGGCCGCGTGACGACCGCCGGTCCCGACGCCCGCCGGCGTGACCCGCGGGCTGGCGGCGATTCGGTCTGGGTCTGCCGCCGCGCGGGCAGGCCGTGCCGCCGTTGTGGAACGCTGATCCGGGCCGCACAGCAGGGCGACCTCCCGCGGACGACATACTGGTGCCCGTCCTGCCAGGTGGCCACCGGCCAAGCCCAACAGCGCCTCTAAAGCCTTCCGATGATCGCCTAATGATCATTTCTGCCGTAAGGAATGCGCTAAGCCCGCGCCCGCTCCAGGCCAGACCCGTCGCTATTCACGTTCGTTCGCGATTCGGCATCGCAACGCAGGCATCGGGCCGTAACGGGCTCCTTACGGCCCACCTAGGCCAAAGAATGTTCATAAGACGATCACGCGAGCGCCCAAGGGCGGCGGAGTCCCGCAACTGGGCGAACACCGGGGAGCCCCGGAGCACGCAGCCTCGGAATGAGCGGCGAGAGGCCCCGTATGATCGGCCGTGATGTGCGAGCACTACGTCGCCCGCGCGAAGGAGCCGTTCCGGATCGACGAGCTGTGGCCGTTCACCGAGCGGCTCGAACGGTTCGGGATCGCCGGCTTCGGCTGGGGCGCCGGCTGGCTGACGGCTGACGGCACGATCCGCAGTCATCGCGACACGCGCGCCTTCCGCGACGACCCGGAGCGCGATGGGGTTGGCGACAACGAGACGGCGACGCTCCTCGTCCACCTTCGCCGGCCCTCGAAGCTCTCGACCCTTGGCATCGCGGACACGCAGCCGTTCGACGATCCGGCCGGCCGCTTCACCTTCAGCCACAACGGCGACTTCAAGCGCCATCCGGAATGGCGCGACTCGTTCCGGGCCCAGGGCCGGATCCACGGCAAGGCGGACACTGAGGTCGGCGCGCGCTGGCTCGAGGACGCCTGGCCCGGGCGGGACGGTCCGGCCGCGATCCTCGCGGACCTGCACGCGCGGTTCGATGGGCCCGCGAACCTCGCCGTGATCACTCGCTCCGGGAGCGCCCATCACTACGCCGGCAACGACGAGAACCCGGTGTTCGCGTTTCGGCTTGGTCGGATCGCGATCGCTTCGACCGGTCTGTACTCGCTCGATCGATCGGTCTTCCGGTTCGCTGCGCCCGGTGCAACGGATCGTCGGCTGGTACCGCGGCGCACGACCGTGGATCTCACGGCACCGTAACGGGGACGCGCGCGGCGCGTCACAGCGAGGGGACAAAGGGCACGAGAGGGAGCTCATGGAGCACATGCCCGTCGCGGATTCGGCCGAGGGCGACCGTCCCACCGAGGAGCTGCCCAAGGCCCAGCTCATCCGGTTGTCGCTCTACTGGCTGGGGCTGTCCTCGATCTTCATCGGCGTCTCGCAGATCCTCCTGGGCCGCATCCTGTTCGAGACCGACGGCCCGCTCTACGCGCCTGGCTCGGAGGGTCAGACGCTCTTCGGTCTGACCGTGGTCGGGGCCGTCATCGCCGCGGCCGTCCAGCCGACGATCGGCTCGATCTCCGACTACACGATCACCCGCTGGGGCCGCCGCAAGCCGTACATCTTCATCGGCTCGGTCCTCGACATCGTCTTCCTGTACGGCGTCGCCAGCTCGAGCTCGATCGTCGCCGTTGCGGCCTTCGTGGCCCTGCTCCAGGTCAGCGCGAACTTCGCCCAGGGCCCCTTCCAGGGCTACATCCCGGACCTCGTGCCACCGAAGCAGGTCGGGCTCGCCTCGGCGCTCGTCGGGCTCTTCCAGGTCCTCGGCAACGCCGTCGGCTTCGGCATCGGCTCGGCGGCGGTTGCGACGAACAACTTCTTCCTCGGGACGATTGCCCTTGGCGCTCTCGAGCTCGCAACGATGGTGTCGGTCGTCTGGCGCGTGAACGAGGGCCGGACCGCCCGGGTGCGCGGAAGCCGGTCCTGGCTGGCGATTGCCCGGGAGGCCTGGGCCACGGACATCCTGAAGGAGCGCAGCTTCCTCTGGCTGGTGAGCTCGCGCCTGTTCTTCCTCATGGGCGCAACGATGCTCATCAACCTGTCGCTCGCCTACTTCGCCCAGACGTTCCACCTCGAGCAGAAGGCCGCCGGCGAGGCGAACATTCCGATCCTCATCGCGGCCATCGTGGGCAACGTCCTGACCGTCATCCCCGCTGGCAGGATCTCGGACCGGATCGGTCGCAAGCCGGTGATCTATGCCGCCTGCGCGGTGGCAGCCTCGGGCATGCTCATCGTCGCGCTCGCGCCGATCATCCCGATTGCGGTTCTGGGGGCGGGACTCTTCGGGGCCGGCTCGGGGATGTTCCTCGCCGTCGACTGGGCCCTCATGACCGACATCATCCCGAAGGCCTCGTCCGGCCGGTACATGGGCATCAGCAATGTCGCGACAGCCACGGCCGGGATCTTCTCGCTCCTGTTCGGAGGCGGCCTCATGGACGTCGTCAACGCCATCGGAACACGAGGCGACGGCCCGCGTGCGGCCTTCCTCCTCGCGGTCGCGTTCTTCGCGATTGGCGCTGTTCTCCTCCGCCCGGTTGATCCGAGACCCCGGGCGATCGCCGCTGCTCCCGAGCCCGTCCCAGCCGTGGCCTGACCCGCGCTCAGGTCCGCTGCCGCGGCCGCCAGCGCTCGTACGTGAGCTTGCCGCCGGGCCGGCCCTTGTGCTGGGCGTGCTCGATGTCGAGGCGGTAGATGTCCGCCGAGTTGACGTCGTCCTGGACAGCGGTCGCGATCGCGGTTCGCACGGCCTCATCCGTCACGAGGGTCGCGCGTCCCCGGACGACGAACTCCTCGTCATCGAACGAGTCATCCGCCCCGAACGGCTGGGGCCAGGCATGCATCGCGAAGCGGTCGTCCCTTCGAAGGTCACGCGCCCGGGCTGACTTCCGGAGGATGAACGCGTACAGGTCGCCATCGCGGAGGACCGGGGACATCGGGTGGATGCGCGGGCCACCGTCCGGCCGCACGGTCGCCAAATAGCCGAGCCCGCCCTCGTAGGCGCCGCCCGCGCCACCGAACAGGAACAGCGTCGCGCCACGCTCCGCCATCGCCGGCCGATCGTTCGCCATGTCCGCCCATCTCGCCATGACGGGGACGATGCCACGGAATGTTTGAAACCGCCGAAACCAGGTCACGCTGGCGATGCGTCGCCTGCGGCGCCAACGCCCGGGACGGCGCCGCCTCTGGGCGGCGGCAGGCGCCGGTATACTCCCGCGAAACCGGTTCAGGCGGGGGAGTGGTCCGAGCGAGGGGCGGGTAGGGCAGCACGCGGGCATGAGCGACGGCACGGTCATCGTCATCGGCGGCGCGGAGGACAAGGTCCGCGAC
>Ga0075418_10004795_pt1 | contig 15333 bp, 12 predicted proteins | sample SoiMetdeltSBSDD2_FD_81776 | JGI IMG/M metagenome (GOLD analysis project Ga0075418, IMG submission 81776) | Bulk soil microbial communities from a Populus tree surrounding site in Tennessee, USA - Soil MetaG P. deltoides SBSDD2 | ecosystem: Environmental > Terrestrial > Soil > Tree plantation...
CATGTAGCCCGCGACGAGCGACGGAGCCGCGGCAGCGTCCACGTATTTGGCGCCGCGCGCGTCCGGATCGGAAAAGCCGAGCACGAGGCCGAGCTCCGCTTCGTGGTCGACGCGCGTCTCGAGCCAGTGCGGAATCACGACGGGCGTGCCGTGCGGCACGAGCGTGTCGGGCAACTTCGCGAAGAAGATCGGCTCCTTGGGCGCCTCGGCGCCGAACTCGCGCGCGTGACTCGCGTAGTTCTTCGCGAGGCAGAGGATCTTGCCGGGCCGCGGCACGGGCAGCAGGAAACTGGCCGGTGCCGCCATCACCGTGGCGCGCTGCATGCGCCCTTGGAGGTCAGCCTGGTTCAGCAGGCCGCGCGCGAGTAGTTGGTGCACGTCGAGAGGCCCGAGGTCGAACCAGCGCTGCGTGTCGGGATCGACGGCGCCGACGTGCGCATTGGTGCCCTTGGCGAACCGGAACCAGGCGGCAACCGCCGGCAGTCGCAGCGGCTCGGTCAGGCTCAACGGCACTTCTCCAGGGCCGTCATCGCGTAGCAGGTGCAGAGCAGCGCCTTGTCCTCGTACCAGCGACCGTTCTTGCTGTTGACCCAGGTGCCGTCGGGCAGCTGGATCTCCTCGAGATGCGCGCGCAGCGCCTTCCGCCAGTTCACCTCGGCAGCCGGCACGACCTTGCCGTCGCTGCCCGCGGCCTTCGCCGGGACAACGACGGTCTGCACGCCCGCGAGGTCGAGCGCCTGCGCGAGCACCATGTAGTAGTAGAACAGGCCCTGATACTTCACGTTCTCAGCCATCGCGGGATCCGCGCCCGGATTCACGGCCAGCGTCCAGTTCTCCTGGATCCACTTCACGGCGGCTTGCACGCGTGGATCGGTGCCTTTGAGGCCAGCCAGCGTGTAGGCCTTGAGCAGCGCGTAGGTCATCGAGCCGTAGCTGCGCGGCACCGACTTGCCGTCGGGCAGCACGTCGTAGCCGGCGTTGCTGTTGCCCGGGTAGTAGGAAGCGCCGCCGTTGTTGCCCGGAGTCGCGTCGAGCACCACACCCTCGCGGTCCGGATCGGGGACCTTGCCCGAGAAGTCGTTCACCGATTTCAGGTTCTGCGTGCGCTGCAGGAAGACGAGCGCCTTCTTGAACGCTTCGTGGTCCGCGGGCAGACCCGTCGCGCGCAGCGCTTCGAGCGAGAAGTGCAGGTTGCTGAGGTCGCCGCGCTGGCTGTTGCCGTAGCCGATCGAGCCGTAGTCGCGGTCGCTGCTCTTGTAGCCGCCGGACTCGCAGTTCTGGAACCCGAGGATCGCGCGCTGCGCCTTGTCGAGTGCTTGCTTGTGGGCGGGGTCTTCGCGGCGCGTGAGTGCAGCGACGACGACGCAGGTCACGTAGTTCGGCGTCTGCTGGCCCCACGTTCCGTCCTCGTTCTGGCAGGCGAGGAGCCACTTGCTGCCCTTCTCGATCGCCGCCTGCTCGTCGGCCGTGCGCGTCGACTTCGGCTTGGTCTGCAGCGCGAGCAGCCCGAACCCCGTCAGACCCGGATCGGGGATCGGTTTGCCTTCGTACATGATCGAGAACACGCCGTCCTTCTGCTGCGACATGAGCCACTCGACCGCCTTCTGCTGGGCCTTCGAGAACACGGCCGCGGCGGCTGCGGGATCCTGGCCGCTGTCGAGCAGCTTGTTGGCGACCTGGCACGCCACCAATTGCACGAGCGCATCGGCCGCGGCTGCGCGATCGAGTCCGGCGGGATTCGCGAACCAAGCGCCGGTCTGTTCGGCCGCCTTCTTGGCGAGGTGCTGCGGGAACACATCGGCGCGCACTTGCCCGAGCACGGCGGAGGTAACGCTCTGGAACGTCGCCACGGGAGCCTTCTGGCCCTCCAGCCAGGTCTGGGCCTGTTCCACTTCGGCGTGGAACTGCTCGGGCTCGAGCACGACGCTGGTCAAGGCGTCGACGACCCACGCCGTGGTCTCGGCATCGCCGAAGCTGCCGTCGGACTTGCGGCTCTTGATCAGGAAGCCGACCGAGTCGGTCACACTCGGTACGTCGTTCGGGTAGTAGTAGCGCCGGTGGCACCGGGCCATGGCGGTCAGGATCTTGGCTGTTGCCAGAACCGAGCCGCCGAGCGACGGCAGCGACTGGGCCCTCGCCGTATCGCGCACGATGCCGACGAGCCGGTCGACCTCGTCCTTGTAGATCGTGCCCTTCTTGCGCGGCGACGCGGCGCCCTGCAGCGCGTGGAACGCCAGCGCAGGAGCCGCGCGGACGGGTGCAGCCACGAAAGACGCTTCTGCCCGCAGGGCCAGGCATCGCCCCGGAAGCGGGCCGAGCAGTTGGGACAAGGACAGGAATACGAGACTCCCGGAGAGGATCATGTTCATGACGCTGGCTGGCAGGTTAGATGCCGCCCGATCGGGCACCAAACGGATTCAGGCAGGCGCGGTTCAGAACAGGATGGCCATCGTCCTCGCGGCGCCAACATCTGCGCCGTAGCGCTGCTGCGCGAGGGCGGTATCCTTCCGCGGCCCCATGTTCCGCAACCGGTCCGTCTCGCTCGTGATCCCCGCCTACAACGAGGAGGCGACGATCCGGCAAGTGGTCGAGGAGTTCCGGCAAGAGCCGCACCTCGACGAAGTGCTCGTCGTCGACAACAACTGCAGCGATCGCACGGCCGAGTTCGCGCGTGCCGCGGGCGCCCGCGTGATCGCGGAGAGCCGGCCCGGTTATGGTTCGGCCCTGATGGCTGGCATGACCGGCGCGTCGGGCGAGATCCTCGTACTGGTCGAAGCCGATGGCAGTTTCCGCGCGCGCGACGTCGAGAAGCTGCTCGTCTACCTCGACGACGCCGGCATGGTCATGGGAACCCGCACGACGCGGCAGATGGTCCAGCAGGGCGCGAACATGCGGTCCTTCCTGCGGTGGGGCAACGTGTTCATGGCGAAGTTCCTGCAGCTGTGCTGGCTGCGGCCGTCGGAGCCGCGCTTCACCGACGTCGGCTGCACGTTCCGCGCGCTGACGCGCCAGACCTTCCAACTCATCCGCGGCCGGCTGCGCGAGAGCGGGCCCGCGTTCTCGCCCGAGATGATGTGTGCGGCGCTGCAGGAGCGGTGCCGCGTGATCGAAGTGCCGGTCACGTACAGCCCGCGCATGGGCGGCGAGTCGAAGCACTCGGACACGTTCGGGCGGCAAGCACGGACTGCCTGGAAGATGTTCCGCACGATCTGTCGCAAGCGTTTCCTCGAGCGTGGTGCGCCGATCAGCTCGCAGTCCGCGGGGCTCGCCGAACCACGATGAGTGCTTCCGGCACGCCGATGCCGCCGCCGGCGTCCGCGGCGATCGACACCTGCCAGCTGTGCGGCAGCGGGGCGCGCACGCTGAAGTTCCGCGACGGGCCTTTCTCCGTGTTCACGTGCAGCGGCTGTGGGCTCGTCTACGTGACGCCGCGGCTGCAAGGCCAGACGCTGATCGACGTGTATGGCGAGGACTACTGGAAGAGCGAGAACCCGGGACAGCGCGGTTACGCGGACTACTCGCGCGAGTCGTCGCTCTACCTGCGCACGTTCGAGAGGCGCATGGAATTCGTCGACCGCTGGCTACCCGCGAAATCGCGCGTGCTCGACGTCGGGTGCGCGGCTGGCTACTTCCTGCGCGTCGCGCAGAAGCGCGGGCACGACGTGCACGGCGTCGAGCCTTCGCAGGCCATTGCCGCACAGGCCGTCGCCGCACTCGGCAACGAACGCATCCACGTCGGCACGCTCGAGACCGCGGTCGTGGAGAAGAACTACGAGCCGCGGTCGTTCGACCTCGTCACGTTGTGGGACGTGCTCGAACACGTTCCCGAACCCCAGGCCCTGCTGCGCGCGATCCGCGTCTTGCTGAAGCCTTCCGGCCGCCTGCTGCTCGAAACCCAGAACGTGAGTTCGGTCCTGGCCCGCGTGCTGGGCCGTCGCTGGCATCACTACAAACACGACGAGCACCTCTACCACTTCAGCCCGCGGACGATCCGGATCCTGCTCTCGGACTGCGGCTTCCGCGTGTTGGACCTGCGATCCACGTTCGCCGGCAAATACGTCTCGCTCGGCTTCGTGGCGGAACGCGCGGGCAGGCTCGGCCGCATCGCCGGACTGCTGGCCAGCCCGCTCGCGCTGCTGAAGGGTTGCAGCCTCTACGTGAACCCCCGCGACGAGCTCATCGTCGTCGCCGAGCCCATCGCGCTCGCCCCGACCGGGGACGCCGCGTTGCGGCGATGACGACTACTTGGCGGCAGACTTGACGTCAGCGCTGTCTGCTCCGGGGCGCTTCAGCTCGTAGCGGCTCTCGAGAGCCTTCAGCGTGAACGCCTGCTGGTAGGCCTTCCCGGCCTGCATGTCGGCGAAGCTGTTGCCGTAGGTGCCCGACCGCAGCGCTTCGAACTCGCGTCGTGTGACGTCGGCAGCGGTGGCCGGCTCGACCTTCGCGCAGGTGGCCACGTGCATGCGTCGGTTCGTGCTGTCGACGAGCACATCGGTCGTTTCATCCACCTTGATCTGCGACTGGCTGCGGAACAGGAAGACGACCGTGGGATCGTAGGTCTTGTCGAACCGCGGCCGCTCCTGCAGGTCGCGCAGGTAGGGCCCGATCGTCGTCACTGTGAACCCGGCTTCGGCCGCGGCTTCCTCGAGCACCTGGCCATAGATCTTCTTGGCCTCGGTGGCGATCTCGGCGTCGATCTCCTTGCCGATCTGGGCCTCGAAGTCCTTGCGGCGCTGCTCCTTGCCGGCCAGCTGCGCATTGAGACTGTCGAGCTTCTGCTGCCAGCCCGCTTTCGCTTGCGTGCCGAGTTTCGGCGTGGCGAGCCGCGCCGTGGCCTCCGCGATGTCAGCCTCGGTAGCCTTCACCCATTCGTTGAATCTCTCGTCGACGCGGCTCTGCCGCTTGCCATCGATCTCGGCGACCTTCTCGGGCATCTTCGCCTTGCCGAGGCGCAGCAGCGCAGCCTCCATGGCCTTCTTCTTCTCCACGCCCTCGTTCTTGGCTTGCTCGGTCCAGTAGGCGCCTTCGAGCAAGGGCTTCAGGTCCTTGTCCCATGACTTCAGCGGACGCGGGTCCACGTCGGTTGCCTGGCAGAGCAGCACGGCCTCCGTCGTGCGACCGGGGCTGTAACACAGATCACCCTTGTTCTCGAAGTGATTGTTCGCCGCCGTGGCCCACTGCCCGAGCCCGAACTCCTTGAGGTCCTTCAACTCGTCGCCGTTCTTGAGCTCGGTCGTGGGCTTCCACACGAAGCCCTTCTTGTCCTTCGTCAATTCGCCGAACGCCTTCTCGAGGTCCCATTCCGCGCGCGCTGTTTTCAGCGCAGTCTCCGCCTCCGTGACCGCTCGCTTCTTCGCATCGACGACCTCGCTGGTCTGGGACACGTCGTCCTGCAGCCTGGTCAGTTCTTTCTGCAACGCCTCGTGGGCTTGCTTGAGCGTGGCGTCCTCGGGCTTCTGCTCGAGCTCCTGCTTCTTCAATGCGACTTCCCTCTCCTTGTTCGCGACCTGCGCCTTGAGCTCCCCCACGGTGCGCTCCGCTTCCGCCGATGCGGCCTGCGTGCGGCCCAATTCGTCGTTCTGGGGCTTCAGCGCCTCGGTCTGCTTCTGGCGCAGCGTGTCGAGCAGGTGCTTCATGACCTTCTCGGCTTGCAGGAGCCGCGTGAGCTCGGCCTTCACGTCCGCGTCCTCAAGCGGCTTGTATTCGTCCTTGCCGTCGATCTTGAAGCGCTCGCGCTCCTGGTGGTAGGCGCTTTTGAGCTCTTCGTCGCCAACCGTGAAGTCCTTCAGCACATCGGCCTGCCACTGCGCCGGATCGAACTGGTCCGGGGCCAGCAGCAACGCCGCGAGGTTCAGCTTCCAGCGCGGCTTGTCGTAGACCTGGAGGCGGTACTTCTCGGTCTCGGTCTTGACCTCCATCCATTTCCGGAGGTCGTCGTCCGACATCGTGCGGGCTGCCTTGAGCCGCGTCTCGGCGGCCACCTCGTCGTACGTGGCGACCTTCAACGTGATCTTCTCGCGGTCTGTCAGCACCTGCTGCAGCACGTTCGCATCCGAGGTGTCGAGCACGAGCGTCTGCAGCCGCACATACGCGCCGATGCGCATGGCTTCGGCAACCACTTCGCGAAACTGCGCGAGCGACTGGAAGCCCGCGTTGCGCGCCAGCTTCGACGCACTCTCGATCTTGAGAGCGTCCACCGTCGCCTTGATCGCGTGGTCGACGTCGAGCAGGGACGGCTCGATGCCTTCCGCGATCGCGGCCCGACGCAGGATGGCCAGCACATCGTTCAGATCCGTCCGGTTCTCCTCACCGGCGCTGATCGGCGGCAGCACGGCAAACAGCAGGCCGTTGCCGATGTTGTGCTCGATCAAGCGCCCGATCTGGTAGTCGGCGGGCTGCAGCTGGATCCGCTGACCGCCGACGACGATCGACGCCATCGGAAGCGGGCCCCTGAACAGCTCGTGCACCACGCTGAGAAGCGGCCCCGTGATCGAGAAGGTCAGGAGCGTGAAGAAGCCGGCCGTGTAGAGCAGCTTCTTCTGGTGCCGGCGAAAGAAGCCGTAGACGCTGCGGTTTTCGTCGAAGTGGGCGTCGGGAGGCTTGGCCGGGACCGGCGCGTGTGCGGATTGGGTCGCCATGGACGTGGGGTGCGGAAGGATACTGGTTCTGGGCAGCCGGAGGTGCGGTGCCATCGAAAAGGCAGGAACAATCAGCCCGAGGCCGGATGCAGCAGCACGGCTTCGGCTGTCAGCAGGATGGGGATCCCATCTAGGATGGGGTAGAACGCCGCGCCATCGGCCGTCACGAGGCCCTCGCTCACCGGAGTGACCACGGCCGTGCCGCCGCGGTTCCTGGCCGTTCCAGCTGCGACGGCCTGGTTTACCTTGGTCAGCTCGTCGGCCGTGGCCATCCGCAGCGGCTGCTTGGTGCCGGGGCAGACGAGCATGCGCAGGAACGTCGGGTCGATCATGGGCGGCTACGGGGGCCAGCAGGACTGGTGAGGGCGGCAGGGATCGAACCTGCGACCTACGGCTTAAAAGGCCGCTGCTCTACCGGCTGAGCTACGCCCCCGATTCAGGGGGCAAGGATAGAACCGCCTCGCCGCGTCCGGCGCAAGAGCCCTGACCCGCCTTGGCTCGACGTTTCTCCTGAGCCTCTCCTGCGCCTCTCCCTGGGGCCAGAAGCGCGGACAAGCCCGGGGTCATCCCTCCATGATCTCCTTGGACTTGGCGCGGAAGGCCTCCTCCATCCTGGTCTCGGCGGCCTTGAGCTCCTTGTCGAAGACCTCGTGCGCCTTCTTGCACTGGTCCTCGGTGATCTTGCCGTCCTTCTTCATCTGGTCCGCCAGCTTGTTCGCGTCGCGCCGCTCGTTGCGCAGCGCGACCCGGTTCTGTTCGACGAGATCCTTGACCTTGCCCGCGATCTTCTGCCGCTGCTCGCCAGACAGCGGCGGCATCATGAGCCGCAGCACCTTGCCGTCGGACTGCGGATTGAGGCCGAGGTCGGACTTCTGGATCGCACGCTCGATCTCCTTCACGACCGGCGGCGTGCTGTCGAACGGCTTGATCATGAGCTGGCGCGGTTCGGGCACCGAGATGTGCGCGATCTGCGCCAGCGGCGTCGACGTGCCGTAGTAGTCGACGCGGATCGTGTCGACGAGCGTCGGCGACGCGCGGCCCGTGCGGATGCTGCCGAGCTGTTCCTTCAAGTGCTTGAGCGTCTTCTCGATCTTCTGCTTGAGGTCGTTCAGGATCGTGGCGTGTGCTTCCATGCGTTCACCGAGGGCGGCAGCCCTGGCAGCGAAATGTAGCGCTGCGCTGTGCACTGCCCAACGGCTGGCGCGGAGAACGCCACAAAAAGCCCACGCGCTGGCGCCGCAGCGGGGTTGGAGCGTGTTTCGCCGCGCGCGTTTCCCCGCGTTGCGGCGCCGGGGCATCACTGAGCCTGATCGCCTCTCGGGCGGACCTCACACGACCCAGGTGCCGATGTTCTCGCCGCGCACGGCACGCTCCATGTTTCCCTCGACGAACATGTCGAAGACCATGATCGGCATGCGGTTCTCCATGCAGAGCGTGAAGGCCGTGCGATCCATCACCTTGAGATCGCGCGCGAGCGCTTCCTGGAAGGCGAGCTGCGCGAACTTCGTGGCACCGGGGTCCTTCCTCGGATCCGCCGTGTAGACCCCGTCGACCTTCGTGGCCTTGAAGATCGCATCGACGCCGAGCTCGGTCGCGCGGAGCGCCGACGCCGTGTCCGTCGTGAAGTACGGATTGCCGGTCCCGCCCGCGAGGATCACGACGCGGCCCTTCTCGAGGTGGCGGATCACGCGGCGCCGGATGTAGGGCTCCATCATGGTGTTCATCTCGAACGCGCACGCGGCGCGGGTCGGGATCCCGGCCCGCTCGAGCGCGTCCTGCATCGCGAGCGCGTTGATCGCGGTCGCAAGCATGCCCATGTGATCCGCCGTCGCGCGGTTCGTGCCGAGCTTCGCGAACTCGGCCCCGCGCAGCAGGTTTCCGCCTCCCACGACGACGGCGACTTCGACGCCGAGCGCGTGAACTCGCGCGATCTGGCCCGCGACCCTCGCGACGACCGCGGGCACGACGCCGCCGCCCTCGTCACCGAGACTCTCCCCGCTGATCTTCAGCAGGATGCGCTTGAGGTGCCGCGGCGGCTGGAGCTGGGGGGACGAGGGCGTGGACGGTGCAGACTTCATATGGTTTGGCCATCGCGGCCTTCACGCCGATCGCGAAGCACCGTCGATGTGGCCAACAAGCCTATCCGCCGGCCCGCGATCAGCCACCCAGCTCCATGCGAACGAAGCGCCGGACCTGGATGTTCTCGCCGATCTTGCCGACGAGTTGGTGCCGCTTCTGCTCGACGGTCTGCGCGTCGCCCTGGCCGGTCGGATCGACGAACTGCGCCTCGAGCAGGCACTTCTCGGCGAAGAACTTCTCCATGCGGCCTTCGACGGCCTTGTCGATGACCTGCTGCGGCTTGCCCTTCATCGTCTGCAACGTCTGCGCGAGCACGATCTCGCGCTCCTTGTCGACGAGCGCCTTGTCCACTTGCTCGCGGTTGACGAACGCGAGCGGCGGAACGGTCGCCGCGACCGTGAAGCACACGCCCTTGCCGAACGCGTTGAACTCCTCGTTCTTCGCGACGAAGTCCGTCTCGCAGACGATCTCGACGATCACCGCGATCTTGCCGGTGAAGTGCTGGTACGTGAACAGCTTGCCTTCCTTGACATCGCGGCTGGCGGCCTTCTCGGCGATCTGCTTGCCCTTCTTGCGCAGGACGTCCTTCGCCTTCTCCTTGTCGCCCTTCGTCTCCTGCAGCGCCGCCTTGCAGTCCATCATCGGCGCGCCGGTCTCCGCGCGCAGCTGCGCGACCATCTTGGCATCGATTTCCATTGGTGATTCCTCGTGTGGAGCAGGCTCGAAGGCGAGCCCGCCGATCCTGTCTGGCCAGGCTGAGGCTGGCATCAACACACTGCGTGTTTCCTGAAACCGCGATCCGCCGCGGCCGCGAGCATACGGCCCGCCGACCGAGCCAGCTGCTATTCCGGGGGCGTAGGAGCCTCCGCGGCGTCCGCACTTTCGGCCTTGTCCGAACCGATCGAGACCACGTCCGCGTGGGGCGCCGCCGCGGCCCCGCGGCCGCCGAAACCACCACCCGGAGGACCGCGACGGCCGCCGCCGCCGGGCCCGCCCCGGCGACCGCCACCACCGCCACCACCGCGCCCGCCGCCGCCACCGCCGTCGCGGCCCTCCGAGCGTCGCCCGGGCGCCTGGCGGTTGCGAACGTCTTCCGCGGCGGCGCGCTGCGCATCGCGCAGCGTCCCCTCGTCGCATTGCTGGCGGCCCTCGATGATCGAGTCCGCCAACTTGCTGAGCACGAGCTGCACCGAGCTCATCGCGTCGTCGTTGGCCGGGATCACGATGTCCGCGAACGTCGGATCGCAGTCGGTGTCGAGCACGCAGAGCACCGGCACGTTCATGCGCTTGGCCTCGCGCATCGCGTTGTCCTCGCGCCGCGGGTCGACCACGATCAGGGCGCCGGGCAGACCGTGCAGGTCGCGCACGCCCTCGAGGTTGCGGCGGATGCGCTTCATCTCGCGACGCATCGACGACTGGTCCTTCTTCTTGTACTTCTCGATGCCGCCGGTCGTCTCGAGCTGCTCGAGCTCGAGCAGCCGCGCGAGACGCTCGCGCACCGTGGCGAAGTTCGTCAGCGTGCCGCCGATCCAGCGCTCGGTCACGGGTGGCATGCCGCACCGCTTCGCCTCGGCTTCCACCACGGGGCGGATCTGCTTCTTCGTGCCGAGGAACATGATCTGCGCGCCGATCGCCGCGAGGCTGCGCAGGAAGTGTGTCGCGCGGTAGAGCCCCTTGATCGTCTCCTCGAGATTGATCACGTGGATCTTGTGCCGCTTCCCGTGGATGTATGGCTTCATCTTGGGGTTCCAGCGACTGGCCTGGTGGCCGTAGTGGACCCCGGAGTCGATCAATTCTTGGACGGTGACTAGCGGCACTGGCTTAGGGCTCCTGGCCTGCGTGGATGTTGCCCGACGGGACTGGTCTCTGCGATCGGAGGAGTAATGAAGGGCGGAGGAGTCTAGGGACGCTGGGGGGCGGGTCAAGACTCGAGTGCCAGCGGCAAGCGCGGCAGCTCCCGATGCCAAGGTGAAGAAGGCGAGAACGGCATCTCGTTCGCCTTACCGGGCATCAGAGCAAGCCACTTGCCGGCACTACGGTAAGGCCTGTCCTCGCGCACCGGTGCCGCTACACTGCCCGGCGTTCCGCATCCCTCAACGCGAGCCCGTGCTCGCATCCGGTGGCACGTCCGAGCACCCAGTTTCGAGCACCCAGTGGAGAGCCCAAAGCTACCAACCCCTCCCCTCCCCGCCGGCCCCCTCCACGACCCCGAGCGGATGGCCGTCAATCCCTCCTCCCCAGCACCGCACTCGGCCTTGCGCAGCGTCATCGTCGTGATGAACCACAACCGCGACGATCTCGCCGAGCTCAACGCGGCGCTGGCCCGTAGCGGCTACGAAGTCCACGTCGGGGATTCGCTGGCCCAGAGCCACCGCATGGTCAGTCAGGTGAGGCCGGACCTCGTGGTCCTCAATCCGCTCGTGTTGTGCGCCGGCGGCGTCGAGCTCGAGCTGCTCGAAGGGCTGCAAGGCGAGCACGGCGAGGACGTGGTGCCGGTGCTGCTGCTCGTCGACGACCTCAAGGCCCTCGCCGAGGCGCGGCAGGCGAAGCTGCCGTTCCGCGACTTCGTGCTGAAGCCCTGTTCGCCCGCCGAGTGCCTGCAGCGCGTGGAGTTCGCGCTGCAGACGCGCTCGCGCATCCACGGCCTGCAGCAGCGCGCGCGTCAGCTCGAGAGCCAGGTCAGCGTCGACTTCAAGACCGGGCTCACGTCCGAGTTCCACATGAAGCGCATCCTCGGCCTCGAGTGGAAGCGCGCCCAGCGGCACCAGAACCCCCTCTCGCTGCTGCTGATCGACGTCGACAACTTCAAGTCGGTCAACGACACGACCGAGTACGCGTTCGGCGACGAGGTGCTGCGCCGCGTCGCCGAGGCGCTGCACGGCACGGTGCGCGAGACCGACTTCGCCGCGCGCTTCGGCGGCGACGAATTCTGCGTGCTGCTGCCGCAGACGAGCCCGGCCGAAGCCGTGCAGACCGCGCTGCGTATCCGCCAGCGCATCGCGGGCACGGTCGTGCAGAGCGGCAACTTCCAGCGTCAGGTCACGGTGTCGATCGGCGTCGACAGCTACGACGGCCGTTCGGCCAGCAGCATCGATCACCTGCGCCGCAATGCGAACCGCGCGCTGCAGGAGGCGAAGCGGCGCGGCAAGAACCAGGTGTGGTTGTACTCGGGCAAGGAAGCGAGCAGCGAAACCTGACCGGCGCCGCGACGCGGGGCCGCTCACGCGACCGCGGGCAGCACGATGTGGACCTTGAAGCCTTCGCCGAGACGCGAATCCACGGTGATGTCGCCGCCGTGGTTGCGCACGATCGAGTAGCTGATGAACATGCCGAGCCCGCTCGCGTCGGGGCGGTCCTTCTTGCTGAAGAACGGATCGAATACGCGCGGCAGATCCTGCGGGTCCATGCCGGGTCCGTCGTCGTCGACGTGCAGGTGGACCTTGTCCGAGAGCCTGTAGGCCCGCACCTCGACGCGGCCGTTCGCCCTCTTCTGCATCGCATCGAGCGAGTTGAGCAGCAGGTTCAACATGACCTGCTGGATCTCGTACGCGTCGCCGTGCACGGACGGCAGACCCGGCGCGAGGTCGACGTCGAGCGACACGTGCTGCTTCTGGAGCCGGTGATCGACGAGCGCGCGCGCCCCTTCGATCGCGGTCGCGAGCGAGAACCGGCTCGCCGTGACGTTGCGCGGCGAGAAGTCGAGCAGGCGGGACGTCGTGCGGGCGATGCGCTGCAGGCCGTCCTGCACGAGCTTCAGGTAGACGATCTGCTTGTCCGTGAGCCCGGGCACCTGCAACAGCCGGTTGACGGCGTTCTGCATGCCGCCGATCGGGTTGTTGATCTCGTGCGCGACTCCGGCAGCCAGCGTGCCCATGCTGGCCAGGCGCGCACTGAGCACGAGCGCGCGTTCCTTCTGCTTGGTCTGCTCGACCGCGTCCTGAACGGCGCGCTCGAGGGTCTTCGTGTAATCCTCGACCTGCGCGGCCATGCGATTGAACGTGCTCACGACCGGGGCGAGCTCCATGAGGCCCTGGCGCTCGGGCAGGCGCACGTCGTAGCGGCCCCTGCCCACGGCGGCGGCGGCCTCGCCGAGCGCCTGCAGCGGCCGCCGGATCGTGCGCCTCACGGCCCAGAACAGCACGACGCCGAACAGGAGCGTCGCGGCGGCGACGCCGAGCACCGAGGTCCACAGCGGCAGCGATTTCGGCAGGACAGGCCGGACCTTCGGCAGGAACCACAAGTGGCCCACGACGGCGCCGTCCTGGCGCAGCGCGTAGCAGAAGCCACCCGCGACGGGCAGCACGTCGTCCACCCCGCGTGCCTGCACCATGCCGGCCACGATCAGATCGTGCGGAAACAGGTCGGGGTCGCGATGCACGGCGCCGTGCGGATTCAGGTAGACCGTGTCGTAGGGTGGGCGGCCGCTCGTGACGATCACGTCTTCGTACATCTCGCGCATCGTGGGATGCATGAGCAGCTTCCTGACCTGCGTCGCGTCGGCCGCCGGGGCTGCCGCGTCGCTGACCGCCTTCGGCGTGTAGACGCGTTCGAGCTCCGTGAACGACCCCTGCACGCCCTCCTTCAGCTCCTTGCTGGCGTTGGCGAACCAGCTCTGCTGTGCTGAGTGCACGACGACCTGCACGGTTCCCACCGTGACCGCGTTGATCGCCAGCGCGAGCAGCAGGATGCGCCAGGCGAGCGACACGCTACCTCTTCGTGCTCATCTGCTGCATCATCGTGATCAGCGGCATGAACAGCGCGAAGACGATGAAGCCGACGGCCACCGCCATGACGACGAGCAGGATCGGCTCGATCAGCTTGAACGTCGTCTCGACCGTGCGGTCGACTTCGGCCTCGTAGCGGTCGGCGACCTTCGCGAGCATGCGGTCGAGCTCACCGGTCTGTTCGCCGACGTCGACCATGTTCACGACGATGTCGTCGAACATGTGGCTCTCGCCCATCGGAACCGCGAAGCCGGCGCCCTCGCGGATCGACGCCTGCACCATGCCGACGGCCGAGCGCATGTGCACGTTGTTCGTCGAGGCCGACAGGATGTCGAGCGCTTCGAGGTGCGGCACGCCGCTCTGGATCAGCGTGCCGAACGTGCGTGCGAACCGCGCGACGAGGCTCTTGTGCACGAGCTTGCCGAACAGCGGAACGTGCAGCGCGAACTTGTGCATGAGACTGCGGTAGCCGAGCACCTTGGCCATCAACAGGCGGTGCAGAGCGACCACGAGCACGACGCCGAGCATGTAGGTCCACCACCATGCCTTCATGTGGTCGCCGATGCTCATGACGAGTTCCGTGGTCCAGTGCAGCGAGTTCTTGCCGAGCGAGTCGAACACGGCCTTGAACTTCGGGATCACGAACGCGAACACGAGCATCAACACGGCCAGCGCGACGGTCAGGATCGCGACCGGGTAGGCGAGTGCACCCTTCACGCGCGATTTGATCGCCTCGCTCTGCGTCAGGAAGGCGCTCAGGCGGTTCAGGATCTCCTCCTGCACGCCGCCCGCTTCGCCCGCGCGCACCATGTTCGTGTAGAGCGGGTCGAAGACCAGCTCGAACTTGGCCATGGCCTCCGACAACGCGGTGCCGCCTTCGACGTCGTCGACGAGCGACGCCACGATGCGCTTCATCGGACCCTGCGGCAGCTGGCCCTCGAGGATGCGCAGGCTCTTGGTGATCGGGATGCCGGCGTCCAACAACACGGCGATCTGGCTCGTGAACTCGGCGAGCACGCGCGGCTTGACGCGGTTGCGGCGCGAGAACAGACCCGGCGCCGCCCCAGTGCTGCCGCCGCCGCCCGTGGGCACCATGGCGGCAGTCGTCTTCGGAACAGGGAGTTTGCGCTGGAGTTTCTTTGGCATCGGAATCGAGAGGGCCTGCATCGTTGCGCATTCCGCGCCCGCAGGCAACGGGGGCGTCACCGGCCTCGCAGCTGGTCCTGCAGCCATGCCAGCGCATCGATGCCAAAGGCCGATCGCAGTCCGGCATGCAGCAGCCAGAGCAGCGCGAGCGTGAGCATGACCCAGGGCCACACCGGCCGACGCAGCGAAACGGGCTTCGGCCACCGATCGCGGTCGCCGGGTCGTTCGTCGCGAGGCAGGTCCACTTCGCGATTCGCCGGCGTGGCGCTCGGGGCCAGCACGTCGACGACGACCGCAGTCGCGTTGTCGGGACCACCGGCTGCCAGGGCCGCCGCGACGAGGGCCTCGGCGACGGCCTGCGGCGCCGGTCCGGCGGCGAGGGCCGGCAGCACGTCGCCCGGCACGACGGCCCAGACGCCATCGGTCGCGAGCACGAAGCGATCGCCGGGCTCGGTCTTCCACTCTGCCTGGTCGACTTCGGTGGTCGCGTGCCCGCCGCCGATGCAGCGCAGCAGCATGTTGGATGGTTCGCGCACCGCGTGGTCCGTGGTCAGCTGCTCCCACGCGCCCCCTCGGAGCCTGTAGACGCGCGTGTCGCCGACGTGACCGAGCCTGGCCTTGCCGTCGAAGAAACACAGGGCCGTGAGCGTCGTGCCCATGTCGCGCAACGCGGGCACCGCGGCCGCGGCATCGAACAGACGCACGCTGGCCGCGGCGAACCCCTCGCGCACACGCTGTTCGTAGGG
>Ga0075418_10004798_pt1 | contig 15332 bp, 11 predicted proteins | sample SoiMetdeltSBSDD2_FD_81776 | JGI IMG/M metagenome (GOLD analysis project Ga0075418, IMG submission 81776) | Bulk soil microbial communities from a Populus tree surrounding site in Tennessee, USA - Soil MetaG P. deltoides SBSDD2 | ecosystem: Environmental > Terrestrial > Soil > Tree plantation...
ACCTACGAGCTGCTGGCGGTGAACAAGCTGAGCGGCGAATCGACACACTCCTCGCCGGCCATCTCGAACGGCCAGATCTTCCTTCGCACGTTCACGAATCTGTGGTGCATTGAGGGGAACAAGTGAACGACGGTCAGGATACCTTAATACCGTTAAGCCCAATGAACCCGTCGCAGGGCATGTCCAAATACAGAAACCGAAAGCGTCAATTCCTCCACATCGAGCCGCGACCGCACATCGCGGTCCTGCGCTGAGACGATCGAGCCGGATTCCAAGCTCCGAAAGAAGAACATGAAACAAGAAACCAAATCCGCGGTTCCTCTCTGGTACTGGGTGATCGCGGCGGTGGCGCTCTTGTGGAACCTGCTAGGGTGTGCCTTCTTCGGGATGGAGCTTTTCGCCCAGGAGGCACTCATGGAATCAATGACGGAGGATCAGAAGGCGTGGGCTCGATCCATGCCAGTCTGGATCTATTTCGTCTACGGCCTGGCCGTGACAACCGGAGTGGCGGGAAGCGTTGGCCTGCTCATGCGAAACGGCTGGACCACCTGGATGTTCGCCATCTGCTTTGTGGCGGTGATTGTGCAAATGGTCTACACCATGATCATTGGCGGCGGGCTACAGGTCATGGGACCATCGGGAGCCGTCATGCCGTCGCTGGTCATTGTCATCGCAGGGCTACTTTTGTGGTTCTCGTGGTTCGCCCGAAGTCGGAGTTGGATTGGAGAGAATAACCCGGCGGCCGAACGTAAATAACGCGTTGACGGACGGTTACGTTGTCTTGGCCGGCCAATTACATTGGCGATCTCGGAGTTGGCCACGTTGACGCTGCGAATTCCCCGAAGTAGTGGAAGCATGAACAGACTTACTTGCTGCGCGCCGAGATTGAAACATTGGCTGGTTGGACTGCTCCTGGCAGTTGGCCCGGCTGGTCAAGCATTGGCCCAAACCAACGGCGCCTCGGATAATACGACCAAATTCATCGACCATTCCCTGCTCGTTGCCCCCGAATTCCCCTGCACCTGGCCCACCGCGCCGTTCCCGCGGTTTCAATTGACGCACCAGCGGGCCATCGGGGCCGACTCGCCCTACAACATCGACGTGCTGCTCATCGACGGAAATACGGGGACGCAGCTCGACGTGCCGCCGCACTCCGTGGCCCGCCCGGACCTGAAGCGCGAAAAATCCGGCCCGTTGGGGCTGGCCTACACGGATAAAATCGAAGCCTGGCAGTTTGGCGGCGAGGCGTGCGTCGTCGAGGTGCGCGATCTGCTCGATCAAGCGCCCAAGGGAGTCAGTCCGCTGGTCAAGCCGGAGCATGTTGAGCGTTTCGAGAAGCAGCATCGGCAAGTGCGGTTGGGCGACGTCGTGCTGTTTCGCAGCGGCTACTCCGACAACTATTACCTCCCGCTCCCGGAAGGCCGCCGATTTGTCGCTGACGCACTGGATCGCAAAGCGCCCGGTTTTCCCGACCCCGATCCCGACTGCATGGAATTCCTGGGGAAGCGCGGCGTGATGACGCTGGGCACCGACAGCCCCAGCATGGGTCCGCTTCCCGACCTGGCGGAGCCGACGCATTACGCCGGCCTGAGGCACGGCATGATCTGGACCGAAGGGGCGACGAACCTCGGCGCCGTGCCGGCGACGGGCGCCTTTTACTGCATGCTTTCGCCGAAGCACGAAGGAGGGCCGTACAGCGAATGCCGGGCGTTTTCCATTGTCGGCGGAGGTTTACCCCAGCGTCTCATCGACGCCTGCCGCAGCAAGCGGGCGATCGATCTGTCACCGACGTTGTCCCCGAAGCTGCCGGTGACATCGCCCGGCATTGGCACCGGACAGCATCGACAGGTGTATTTGAAAGTCGATTTCCTCTATTCCGAATACCTCGATCTGTGGCACCACACGCATTTGATGGATGCCGCGGCCGGAACGCATCTGGTGCCCCCCTCGTTTGCACTGCCGCCGCCCGGTGAGAATCCGGCCTACGCACCCGAGGCTCGCGGGTGGCTGGCTGAGTTTGAGAAAAAGTACGGGCAGCGCGGAACAAGCTCGCTGACCACAGAGCAAGTTCCGCTCGACTGGACGTGCGGGCCGCTGCGAATCATCGACGTTCGCCCGCTGGTGGGCAGTACCCAGGCCAGATCATGGCCCGCGTCGCCGGAGATTACTCCGTCTCACATACAGTCCTACGAGCAGGCCCACGGCCAGCTTCGGGCCGGGGACGTCGTCCTGTTTCACACGGGACATCTCGACAAACATTTCCGCGCCCAGCCGAATGACGCCGGCGTTTGGTCCGATCCCTTGCAAGGTAAGAGCGAAGGCTGGCCAGCCCCCGGCCCCGATGCGATCGTGTATCTCAAGAGCAAAGGAATTCGCTGCGTTGCCACCGACGCGCCCGATCTAGGGGGAGTCGATCCCAAGCGCGCCCTGATGACCTACTGGGCCCTGGCGAGCCGCGAAATGGTCGGTGTCGAATTCCTCATTAGCGTGGGAAAGGTTCCCGCCGACAAGGATCCGTACTTCTTGTTCGCAGCACTAAAAATCCGCGCCTGCCACAGTGGACCGGGACGGGCAATCGTGTTGTATTGACCCCGCCTGCCTACTTCGCCGGACTGTGCGACCGCAAGTATTCGAGCAGGTCGGCCGCCTCCTGTGCTGTCAAGTCGCTCAGGATGCGATCCGGCATAAGCGACTTCTCGCTCTTCCGCATTTGCTCGACGTTGTCCCGCGCGATCCGCACCACCTGCTTCTCGACGGTCTTGAGGACCACTTCGCGATCGGTTTGCTCGACGACCAGGCCGCTGATGGTTTGACCATCGCTCGTGGCCACCACATAGCCGGCCAGCGGTTCCTCGATCTTTTTCGACGGCTCCAGCACGTGCATGAGTAGTTCGGCGGGCGACGGGTATTTTTTCACGATCTCCTGGAGCGTCGGCCCCAGCGACTTGCTGCGATCGTCGATTTCGTGACACGAGCGGCAGCGAGCGCCGTCGCTGAAGAAAATCAACTTGCCGCGCTGCACGTCCCCCTGGCGGCCGAGAATCGCTTGCGGATCGATGTTCGCTCCCAGCGTCGTGCGGCGCTTCGCTTCGGGCACGAACGTTTCCACCAGCCCCCGCACGTCGCTGGAAGTCGCGGCATTGCCAAGGGCTGCCGCCGCTACGACATCGTCCGCAGCCAGCGATCCGCGGTGCATGGCTGCGATGAGCGACAGCGTTCCCTCGGTGGATTTGAGCAGCGCTTGAATCGCGCTATCGCGCGCTGCCCGCGGCAGTGGATTCTTGTCCGACAATTGCCGCAGGGCTTTGGCCTCGGCGGAGTCGCCGGCCAGCGGCGCCGACGACTTGCCGACTGGATCGCTCGGCAAAGACCGAATCCACTCTTCGACGAGCGCCACGCCGCGGCCATCGACGACGCGCGAGCCAATATACGGCATCCGCGCATAGCCCAGCTTCGACATCCGATACAACAGCAAACTGCGGTACGGATCTCCGGCCGCGATTACTCTGGCGTCCCGCATTCCAAACGTGCCAATGCCAGTCCCCTTGTTGGTGTTCAACTGGCTGAAGGGGAGGTCACGCCGCAGGTAAAACGAGACGATCGCATTTCCTCCAGGCTGGTGGCACATGCTGCAATTGACGTGCAGGTACGAGCGTGCCCGGTCATCGAGGCTCTCCGTCGTATCGTGCGGGTCCACCAGCCGCAGCGGGTCGTCGGCCGACGGCGGCGATGTTTTCCCAAGCACTCCTTGACCGGCAAGCAGAGACGATTGCTCGGCTCTGGATGAGCCATGACTGATGAGCCGATTCAATTGATTGGGAACAAACCCTAGCACGTTCCCCGACTCGCCGTTGTGGCACAGCTTGCATTCGTTGATCGCGCTGACGTGCCAGGTGCGCTCGACCGGCGGCTGGCCCGAGGTGAACTGCGGCACTTCGAGCTGCCGGTCGGCGCCGATGGGCTCGACAAGCTCGGCGTCCTGGCCCGCATCGTCCCACAAATAGCTGTACGGACGCCAGGCGCCGCGCTCAAGGTGGAGGATCTGTGTTTCCAAACGGATCGGGTGGCGATTGCGGCCGGACGGCAGCGCCAGATGCTTTACCAGGACCGTTCCTTCCGGATAGACGGCGGGATTCTCCTTGCTTTGGGCCAGCCGAACCGAATCGCCGCCGGGGATTGCGACCCAGCGCTGGGCGACCGCGCCGTCCATCCAGGGCTCAACGACAATGTAATACGGCATTACGCCCGGCGCCGGCTCCATCGTCGCGAGCGAGGCGAACAGGCCGGTCTGGCTCAGGCGGCGCGGAAATGCCGCCGAAGTATCTTTCACATCCGACGGCAGCAATTCGTAGATTTCCCCGGTCAGGTCGTAGTCGAGCACGAAGATTTCGCCGCCGCTCCCCTGCGTGAAGGCCACGATCCGCTGGTCGGTATCCACCAGCGTCGTATGGGAATACGAGTTGTCCTTGTCGGGACGGATCGCCCATATCGTTCCGGTGATGTAATCACCGTACACGAAGGAGCCGATCAGGCCGGGAAGCTTTTCGCCGCGGTACACCGGCCCGCCGATCACCGAGTTGGCTTCCGTGTGCGAATGGTCTTTGACCGGCGGCAAGATCGGCGTTGGTCCAACCGGGACTTCGCTGCGCAAGCTGGCGCGGCCTTCCATCACGGGCCAGCCGCTGTTACCGCCGCGAACGATGTGGTGAATCAGTTCCCACGACTCCCAGCCGTTATCCGCGGCGAAGATGCCATCGCTGGCGGGGTCAGTGCCGAACTTCCAGGGATTGCGCAGTCCATACGACCAGATCTCGCCGCGAGCGTCCTTGACGCTCACGAACGGATTGTCGGCAGGAATGGAGTATGCTCGATCGCCGGCAGGACGATCGACGTCGATTCGCAGGATGGCACCCAGCAGATCCGTGATCGTCTGCCCGGTGGTCAGACCGTCCGGCGGATTGGGACCGGACCCGTCTCCGGTGGAGATATACAGGTATCCGTCCGAACCGAATTCCAGACAGCCGCCGTTGTGACCGCCCGATGGCCAGGTGAGGATGACTCGCTCGCTGTCAGCAACGGCACGCGGCAACACTTCGCCGTCGAGGGTAAACCGCGACAGCCGCGTGTGTCCTCCTTCGCCCGGGTGCACGTAGGAAACGAACAAGTAGCGGTTGTCGCGATAGCGCGGATGAAACTCCGCGTCAAACAGCGACACGCTCCCCTTCGCCAGTTCCTGAGGAAGCAACTGCTTCAAATCGACGACCAGATCTGCCTTGCTCGCGTCACTCTCGGCGGGAAATGTAAATAGCTTGCCTCCCATCTCCGTGACCAGCAGCCGCTTGCTATCTGGCACCGGTTCGATGCTGGTCGGCTTTTCGAAGCGCATCCGTGGAAAGGCCCGCACCAGGCGATAGGGCTCGGGAGGCACGGGCGAACCTTGGATGCGCGACGTGGTCCAGGGCATTCGCCGAGCAGCCGGTTTTTCCTCGCCGAAGAGCAGCGGCGCGAAGAGGGCGGTGCAGAAGGCGACGACGGCGAAAAATTGAGGTCGTTGCATGATGGAGATCATTCTACTAGCAGTGGCAGCGTTGTTTTAGGACACGGAAAACGCGGAGAACACGGATGATTGAAAGACAAGATAGACACAAAATCGACCAGCCAACATCCGTGTTATCCCTGTATTCCGTGTCCCGCTCCCGTCGTGGCTGTCGGCCTCAGTTGGCTGACCGCAGCCGACGCTCCGCTCACGGCAGCGTAACTCGTCCGCCGCAGGCAACGTAGCACTGCCCAGTCGTGAAGCTCGACCGCTGGCCGAGCAGGAAACCGATCAGTTCGGCGACCTCCTCCGGTTTGCCCAGCCTGCCCAGCGGCGTGGCCGCAATGATGCGCGCGATCTGCTCTTCGGAAATGACACGCGCCATTTCGGTGTCCACCAGGCCGGGCGCCACACAATTGACCCGCACATGAGGCGCGAACGCCTCGGCACAGCAGCGGGCCATCGCGATGACACCTGCTTTGGCCGCGGCATAATGGACTTGATTGGCCCGCGGCCGCAGGGCGGCCACCGACGACAACAGGACGATGCTCCCGGATTTGCGCGCGAGCATTTCGTCCTTGACGGCCCAGACGACGCGGAAGGCCCCATGCAGGTTGGCGTCGATCGTTTCGCTCCACCGCGCGAAATCCAGCTCCGCGTGCGTGGCGAGGTTGCTGATCGCGCCGCAGTGCGCCAGCAGGTCGATCGGTCCCAATTCCTCGCGCGTCCGGCGCACCAGATCGTCAACCTGGTCCTGCTGCGAGACGTCGCAGCGGACATGGATCACCCCTGGTCTAATTGCTCGCAGCTCGCCGGCCGCCTGCTGCGCTTCCGCTTCGCGGGAGCGATAGCTGATCGCGACCTTGGCTCCACCGCGGGCAAGCAGCCGGGCAGTGGCCAGCCCGATGCCGCGCGAGCCGCCTGTGACTAGCGCCACTTTATTCTCAAAGCCATCGCTCACGGATCGGCTCCTGTTTCTGTCGCCGCGAGACCAAACAGGCCGATTGCTTTCCAGCCTGTTCGGCGGACGCTTCTGCCAGCGCATGAAAAACGGCCCTGACGTGGGGCAGGAACGTCAGGACCGCTGAATTGCCCCGGTTTCCCGAGGCGACTAGCAGCATACCTCGACCAGCGGCCAATGCAACTAGCCTGGCCGGATTGCAACCACCGGCGCGATTTGCCATACTTCAAATGGAAGTGGTGAACTAGGGTGGAATTGCCCGTGTCTCACCCACCACGGGGTGTAGCGTAATCTGGCTAGCGCGTCTGCATGGGGTGCAGAAGGTTGCTGGTTCAAATCCAGTCACCCCGACTTACAGAACCGAAGATCGTGCCCTCTCCCGTCCGCAGGTAAAAGACGCCGGATCGGAGAGGGCACGCGGTTTTCTTGCCCTGCTTTATGTGGTCGAACCGTAGCTCGATCCGGTCAACCATCTGGCGAAATACCTCGCGCTTTCGAGCGGGATCGGCCTTTGCGATTTCTTCGCCGAGACGCCACAGGTTACCTACTAATGCATCGACGTCTCTGCCGATATCTCTGGGTTTGCCGGCACACTCGACCACGTGCAACTCGTCGAGTAGGTGATCCCGCTGTCGCTTGAGTGCGGACAACTTATTGCCGCCGAGGTCCAGGACTTCGGCCGGTGCCCGCAGAAAATTGTCGGCCGCCCTGTCAATCTCTCGGTCTACGTCCCCGTGCACAACCCTCTTCGAACGTGCGGGCTACTCTTCAGACCGGGATTTCGCTTTTCCACATGGTCATGGGAATGCTGCATCAACAAATTGGAGTCGGCCCAGAAGTTTCGCAAACCGTGACCGCCGCATGCGAAGAGTACAAGTCACTCCTCAACGTGGAGTAGTTAGTCCTCTGCTTCACGGAAGTGCGGCTCGCGTTTTCGAAAGGTAGTCTAGGCGACGAAAGGACTGGCAGTCATGCCCTACGCCTCCGCCTTCTGCCCCATCTGTGGGGTCAAGTTCAAAAGCATGGCGTCGGCGATCGGGATGGCCGGACGCTGCAAGGCTTGCGGACCGGCCACGATCCCACCGGCGAATTCCGCATCGGCTCCAATTCCGTCAGCATGACCGCCGACGTGGTCACGCTGCGCAAGGCTGATGGCAGCACGGTCAAAGTCCCCATAGACCAGTTGTCGGACGAGGACCGGGAGTGGATTGAGGCGAGGAGGAGGCAGTGGCGCTTGGAGGGCAAGATCAAGGACGTGATGACAATCGTCACACCGCGGACGTTCGGGCGCGCAGCGCCATTACTCCAGCGTTGCCAGGTGATGAGCCAATTGTGTCGAATTTTCCACGTTCATCTTGGCAAGAATCCTGGTCTGGTGATTGTCCACCGTCTTGGGGCTGATCGAGAGGTGTTGGGCAATGTGCTTCGTGGTTTCCCCCTTCGCCAGAAGCTGCGAGACTTCCCGCTCGCGATTGGTCAGCTTGTTCCAACGCAGTTGAACTTCGGCCGCCAGCGCGCGCTTGCGGCGGTTGTCCCGATCGAACGCCATGGCTTCGTGAATCCGCTTCAATAGTGCTGATCCACTGAAGGGCTTGGGAAGGAAATCGAACGCCCCGTCGCGGATGGCTTGCATGGCCAAGGGAATCTCGCCGTAGGCGGACACAAAAATGATCGGCGGGCAGGATCGTCGATCGCTGAGAACCTTTTGCAGTTCCAGGCCGCTCATCTTCGGCATCCGAATGTCCAGGACAATGCAGCCAGGTTTTTGCGGATCGTAGTGCTCGAGAAAGCTCGGCGCGGAAGCATAGTCTTCCACAGTCAGGCCATCCGCTCGAGCCAGGCGGCACATTGCCCGGCGAATATCCTGGTCGTCATCGATGACAAATAACGTACTCACTCCCTCGGCAGAGACCCGGTCGGTTGCGATTGCTGTCACGGGTATTTCTCCCATTCGAACTCTACGGTAGGCCGATACCTCATGAGAAGCAGCCGATCCGCGGTTGATGTTTGGGCGTTTGATTCCGGTCTGGAAATGTAATTGGCTCCGAAGATTCCGATAATGAGGGACCACGCCGAAGCCGGCAAATTGGCCTAAATCGCCGGCAAAATCGGTTGTTGCGGCGGCAAGGTGTCGTAGTCCCTTGCTCGCAACGGTAATTCACCAGTGCGCGAACATGAGCGCAGTGCCGATGGGAAATATTCCCGCATTCCATGTCACGGAATGGATGTATGGTTCCCATTGAACGCGTCACAGCGGCCTATTCAGGCCTAGTCAAGTCTGACAAATTCCAAACGCAGTTCCAAATGGGCGCCGAAACGATGACGAACGCCGCTTCTGCCGATCGACCCTGCACCGTGCTGCTGGTCGAAGACAACATGTCCTATGCCAAGCTGATCAAGCACGGGCTCACTAGCACTGGCGCCGGCAACCTTGGCGTGCAGCACGCCAAGCGGCTATCTGCGGCGCTGGAGTGCTTGGCGTGCATGGAGATTGACGTCGCGGTCGTGGACCTTTCCCTGCCCGACTCCAGCGGCTCCGACACGTTTGCGGCGATTCACTCCGCCGCGCCGGAAGTGCCCATCGTGGTCTTGACCGGACTCGACGACGCGCATCTGGCCCTGGAGCTTCTCAAACAGGGAGCGCAAGACTATCTCCTCAAGCACGAAGTGGAGCCAAAACTCCTGGTCCGCTCGCTGCGTTACGCCATCGAGCGTCACCGCGCCACGGTACTCCAGTCGCAGAATGAACAACTGGAGCAAGCCCGCCTCCAGTTGGAAAGCAAGAACCAGCGCCTGGCCAAGCTCTACCGGACCGCGCACCAGTTCGTCGATAACGTTTCTCATGAATTCCGCACTCCGCTGACCGTAATCAAGGAATACGTGTCGCTCATCCGGGACGGAATCGTCGGCCACGTGTCGGGCGAGCAGAGCAAGATGCTGCACGTCGTCGAAGATCGCGCAGACGATCTGAATACCATGGTCGATGACATGCTCGACGTGAGCAAGCTGGAATCGGGTCTGCTCGGAGTCTATCGCCAGGAATGCGACATCGCTCAAATCGTCCGACACGCGCAGCCGGCGCTGGAGCGGAAGGCGGTCGTCAAGGGTGTCGGTCTGGAGTGGAACATAGAACCGAGCCTCCCCGCAATTTATTGCGATCCGGAAAAGGCCGGGCGCGTGCTCATCAATCTGTCGATCAACGCGATCAAGTTCTGCGGCGAGCCGGGCCATGTCCGCATATACTGCGGGCGGGACCCGGATTCCGCGGGCGTGGTCGTCCGCGTGACCGACAACGGCCCCGGCATCAGCGTCGAGAATCAACGGGCGCTCTTCCGCCGCTTCAAGCAACTGGGCGAATCGGTCCGCAGCAGCACGAAGGGTTTCGGCCTGGGTTTGAGCATAGCCAAGGAGCTGGCCGAGGCGAACCTCGGAGAAATCCGCGTGCAGAGCGAGTTGGGGCGCGGCAGCACCTTTTCCTTTACGCTGCCCCCGGCTGATCCCCTCGATGTAATGCGTCGCTACCTGCGCCGGATCATGCATTCGTCCCATTTCGCGCGGCACATTTCGCTGGTCGAGGCGGACGTCGCAGAATCCACGGGCGCGGCTTTGATTGACGACGCAGGTGAGTTCCTGAGCTGCCTGCTCCGCTACAACGATCTGCTCCTCAAAACGGGTCCTACGCGGTGGCTGATTGTGCTGCCGATTGCCCAGGGCCTGGTGAATTCGTTTCTTCAGCGGGCCGACAAAGCAATCGGCGAGTCAAACCGCAACCGCCTGGGCGATCCGCTTCCGGTGATCGGCTTCCATCCGCTTGGGACTTGGCCGAGAAGCGATCACCACGAGCTGATAGCCGCATTGCACCTCGCCTTGCACCACGGGGAGACGGTTTATGCCTGACAACGCAAAAGTGTTGATGGTTGATGATGATGTCGAGATTGTCCAGGCAGCCTGTCTGCGCTTGCAGGCCGCCGGCTACCAAATGTTGACGGCTGGCGACGCCGAAGCCGGAATCGCCGCGGCCATTGCCAACCGCCCGAGCATCATATTGCTGGACGTGAGGCTGCCTGGGCGAGACGGGCTCTTCGTCCTGTCCGAGTTGAAGCGCCGGTCGGAGACAAGACACATTCCCGTCGTCATGCTGTCGGCCAGCGTCGTGGACCAGCAGGCGGCGCTGGACAGCGGGGCGAGGTATTTTCTCCGAAAGCCGTATCGCGGCGACATGCTGGTGCGAGCAGTCCGGACCGCCCTTACTACGAAAGTTGCCAGTGGATCCATGGCGGACACCCATCCCACGGGAGCGGAAAGCTATGACTCGCCGGCAAACTCGGATGGGGGTCTCGGATTGGATCAACCCACTCGTGGACGACGGCAGACATCCGAAATCCGCTCGTACCCTGGTGATACATCACTGTTGTGCCTCGCACGGCTAGGAGAACTTCCATGAAGACGGCGATTCAAAACCAACCCGTCCGCTATCGCCCGGCGCCGCCCACCATCCTCTGCATCGACGATGATCCGGAAGTGTCGCGTGCCATCGAGCTGCGGCTGAGCAAATACAACGTTCATCTGATTCGCGCTTTCCACGGGATGCACGGTTACGCCGAGGCGCTCGCGCACAAACCGGATGTGATCGTCATGGATCTCGGAATGCCGAGCGGCGACGGCGCGACGATCCTCGAGTGCCTGCGCAGAAACCGGGAGACGGCGGGAATCCCAGTCATCATCCTGACGGGATTGCGAGATCGTCGCCTCAGGCACAAGCTGCTGAACCTGGGCGCCAACCGGTTCCTGCGCAAGCCGATCTTGCTGGACGAGCTAACGCAGGAACTGGGCCGTTTCGTCGAGCTTCACGAGTGCGAAGATGAAACCGATTGACAATAAGGAGAGACACCATGACGACCAAACGAATCTTGGTGGTGGATGACGACCGCGAGTTTGCGGAGTCCATCGCCATGCGTTGCCGCGACCTCGGGTTCGAGGTGGAAACGGCTTCCACACCGCTGGCCGCCGTCGCCAGCATGGTTACGCATCCCCCCGATTTATTGTGTCTGGACGTGAACCTCCCGACGGGGAACGGGCTGGACCTGTGCGAGTACCTGGTCCGCGATTCGCGCGCGCCGCAACTGCCGGTGATTGTCCTTACCGGCCAAACTGATCGGGAGACGATTTTCCGCTCGACCAGCTTGCGGACACGCTATCTCCATAAATCGCCCGATGTCTGGCGACGACTGCGACCAGTGATTGAAGAATTGCTGCCGCAGCAGCCTCTCTAAAATCAGCGCCTGTTTTGCACACTCATCCTTCTGCGGACGAGCTTCTGTATGACTAATATCAAACGAATCCTGATCGCCGACGATGACGAGTGCCTCGTGGACGCGCTAGCGCGCCGCTGCCAGGCGCTAGGCGTCCACGTCGAGCGGGCCTACGACGGGATGTCGGCGCTCGAGAAGATCGATACCCTGGAGCCGGAACTAGTCATCCTCGACGTGAATATGCCCAGCGGCTCGGGCCTCCGCGTTTGTGAGATGGTTGCTCGTGATCCCAACCTGAAAGCGATCCCCATCATCATCTTGACGGGTCGCACCGACGGAGAGACGATCGCCTCTTGCAACCGACTCGATGCGTATTACGTGCCGAAAGGCCCGGATATATGGACGCGGCTCGAGCTGCTCGTCGTCGATCTGCTGGGAATCGAGCGTTCTCAGACGGCGGAGAGGGAACAGCCGAAAACGGCCGACACGTCTCACGTGGACGAAAGTCATCCGAGCCGAGTTGGCGGAGAGACTAGTCTGACTCGCCAATCATCGCGAGCGACGCACGGCGACGATAGCTGTGAGGACGATGAACCCCAGACCGAGGAGGATCGCATTTGGAACGAGTATTTCGATACCATTCTCGCCGCCCTGGGCGGGAACCAGGCCAGTCGGGATGCGTCCCGCAGTGACGACCGCCCGCCACACGAAGTGACCCGGCCCTGGGTGATGTGCGTTGACGACGATCCCGAGTTTGCCAACACGCTAAAGCTGCGATTGCAGCAACATGGCGTGGACGTACTCCATGCTTTCGCCGGCATGGAAGGTTATCGCTATGCCTTTACGCACGAGGCCCACGCGATCATCCTCGATCAGGAAATGCCGGACGGCAACGGCGAGTACATCTTGCGGCGGCTGAAGGAAAGCCCCGCGACCGAAGGCATTCCCGTCATTGTACTCACGGGCACGAAAGACCAGGCCCTCGCCCGCCGGATGTACAACCTCGGCGCAACCCGGTTCCTAACCAAGCCGGTGGACTGGGACGATTTGTGGAATGAGCTGCAGCCGCTCGTACATCGGGAGCTGAAACGCATCCATCTCGGCCAAGCGGCGCCCAATTAACAGCCGGTGACGCGGGAGATGGCCATGTTCGAGTTCCTTCTTCAGATCTTCAATGTCACCGAGTTTCCTGCGCGGTGGACCGCGACACTCGAGTGGACGCACATCGTTTCCGACCTGGCAATTTTCGGCGCCTATGCCGCGATTCCCGCCGCGCTGGCATACTTTGTCGTCCGGCGGCGTGACATTCCCTTTCAAGGTGTCTTCTGGCTGTTTGCGGTCTTTATCTTTTCCTGCGGCTTTGTTCACTTTGTCGAAGCGACCGCTTTCTGGCACCCCTGGTATCGATTCGCGGCGGTCATCAAGGTTTTCGCGGCACTCATGTCTTGGGTAACGGTGGTCGCGCTGGTCTCGATTCTTCCGCGCGCCCTCCGAATGCCGGGACTGGCCGCAGTCAACCGGCAACTGGCGCAGGAGATCACGGAACGCAAGCAAGCCGAGCAGCGGTTCGAACTCGTCGTGGAGTCGGCGCCCAACGGATTTGTGATGGTCGATCAGGCGGGCCGGATCGTGCTGGTGAATAGCCAAACGGAGAAAATGTTTGGCTACACCCGCGACGAACTACTAGGACGACCAGTGGAAATGCTTGTTCCCGAGCGCTTCCGCAAGCAGCACTCGCAGTATCGGGCGGGCTTCTTTGTCGATCCGAAAGCACGCGCAATGGGCATGGGCCGGGACCTGTTTGCCCAGCGCAAAGATGGGAGCGAGTTCCCGGTGGAAATCGGCCTCAATCCCATCAAGACGTTAGAAGGCTGCTTTGTGCTTAGTGCGATCGTTGACATTACCCAGCGCCAGCAGGCCGAGGAGCGCTTTCGCCGTGCGGTCGAATCGGCCACGCACGGCAAGGTTGTCATCGACCAACACGGACGAGCCTTGCTCGTAGATTCGCGAGGGGAAAGAGTCATTGACCCGGTCGGAGCGACGGCGGGCCTGACAGCAGACCTCGTGGCACCCGATTTCCGAGCCCTGTTCGAGGCGGCGCCGGGCCTCTTCCTGGTTCTTACTCCCGATTTGCGCATTGTCGCGGTGAGCGATCTCTACCTGCGGGCCACCATGACGAGGCGAGAAGAAATCTTGGGACAGAAGATCTTCGACGTCTTTCCCGACAATCCCGACGATCCGACTGCGACGGGCACCCGCAATTTGCGCGACTCGCTGGAGCGGGTTTTGCGGGATCGCGCTGCGGATGCGATGGCGGTTCAGAAGTACGATATCCGCCGCCCGGCGGACGAAGGCGGCGCTTTTGCGGAGCGGTATTGGAGCCCGGTCAATTCTCCTGTATTTGGCGCAGACGGCGAGGTGGACTTCATCATCCACCGCGTAGAGGACGTCACAGAGTTTGTGCGGCTCAAGCAACGCGGCGAGGAGCAGCGCGAGGAAACGAAAGAGCTGCGCAAGCTTGCGGAAAAGATGGAGAGTGAGATTTTTCTCCGGGCGCAGGAGCTGCAAGAGGTCAATCAGCGACAGCGCCTGGCCAACAACGCACTCGCGGCGGAGATCGGTGAGCGCCGGCGGGCGGAAGAGACACTGCGAGCGAGCGAAGAGCGATTTCGCATCCTGGTGGAAAACGTCAAGGACTATGCCATATTCGGCCTCGATCCGCAGGGGCGGATCCTCACTTGGAATGCCGGCGCGGAGGCGCTCAGCGGCTATCGAGCCGAAGAGATCGTAGGCCAGCAGCATTCGCGATTTTATCCCCAGGAGGCGATCGACCAGGGCTGGCCCCAGCACGAGTTGGCGCAAGCCGCCGCCGAGGGTCGCTTCGAGGACGAGGGGTGGCGAATCCGCAAGGACGGCTCCCGGTTTTGGTCGAACGTGACGATCACCGCGTTGCGGAGTGCCTCCGGAGAACTCATCGGGTTTTCGAAAGTCAGCCGCGACCTAACCGAGCGCAAGCACGCCGAGGAAAAGCTGGCCGTATTCAATGAGCAACTGCAACGGACGAATCACGAGCTGACAGCGGCCAACAAGGAACTGGAAGCGTTTTCTTACTCCGTCTCACACGATCTCCGCGCGCCGCTGCGGGCCATCGACGGCTTTTCGCAAATCCTGCTGGAAGAGTATTCCGCGGCATTGCCGGCCGAAGCGCAAGAGTACCTGCACGACGTGCGGGCCAACACCCAGTGCATGGGCCAACTGGTGGACGATTTGCTCGCCCTATCACGCCTGGGGCGTCAGCCGCTCAACACGGAGCGCACAGAGCCAGAGGAGACGGTCCGCCGCTGCCTGGGCGAGCTACGGAGGAATAGCCCCGGCCGGCGGGTAGAAATCGTGGTCGGCCAGTTGCCCGCTTGCTCGGCTGACCCTGGACTTCTCAAGCAGGTCTGGATGAACCTGCTCTCCAATGCCCTGAAATACACGTCGCGTCGCGAAGCACCGCGGATTGAGGTCGGCGGCGAGCAAGAAGATTCGACAGGTCACTCCCTGTATTTCGTCAAAGACAATGGAATTGGCTTTGACATGC
>Ga0075418_10004799_pt1 | contig 15330 bp, 12 predicted proteins | sample SoiMetdeltSBSDD2_FD_81776 | JGI IMG/M metagenome (GOLD analysis project Ga0075418, IMG submission 81776) | Bulk soil microbial communities from a Populus tree surrounding site in Tennessee, USA - Soil MetaG P. deltoides SBSDD2 | ecosystem: Environmental > Terrestrial > Soil > Tree plantation...
GCCAAGAAGCAGCATCTGGGCATCGTGCCCGGCATTGACAAGTTTGTTGCCGAGTACGTTTCCGCGAAGGCCATGTCCAAGGACGGCTATCTGGCCCGCAAAGGCCTGGTCGCCCTGCCGAAGGCCGAAGCTGATACGGTCGCAGGCAACGCCAAGGCGATGAAGCTACTAACCGAAGCCGACGTGAAGTGACGAACGATCACAGGCCGGCTCTTCGGAGCCGGCCTTCTTGCAATGACAGCGCTGTGCCTGTCAGCTGACAGCCGCGGCGCGGAGGGCGAGAGATGGCGGGTTGGTATTTCTTGACGCTGGCGCTCTTGGTAGCGACCGCGTTTCTCATGGGCCGGTTCCGCGCCAATGCCTTGGCATCGGGCGCCCGCGGTAGTCTGCATTCGCTTCCCGTCTATCATGGTCTACTGGCCGCATCGGCCGTACTGACCCCAATGCTTGCGGTCTACGCGATTGGTGCACCGTTGGTGAACTGGCTGGCCACGCACAACGCCCTTAACATCTTTGGTCCCGACGTTGCATCCGACGCACTCAAGCGCGCCGTGGCCATTCGCGATATCCAGAACGTGGCGACCGGCCAACACAGCGGCCAGCCTTCGGCAGCACTGGCCGAGGCTACATCGACCTATCTATCCGTGCTTCAGCACGGCCGCTGGATCGTGTTCGGCGCCGGCGCCGGACTTGGCCTAGCCGGGCTCTTGCTGACGCTCACCCGCATCGGCCGTGAGTTCCGCTCGCGCAACTACTTCGAGCGGTTTGTCTTCGTGGTTCTGCTGGCCTGTGCTGCTGTGGCTGTATTAACAACGCTCGGCATCGTGCTATCGGTGCTGTTCGAAACTTACCGCTTCTTCTTCGACACATCCCTCACGGGCCGCCCCACCATCTCGGAATTCCTGTTCGGTACCGAATGGAATCCGCAGGCGGCGATGCGCGCGGACCAGGGCGACAGCAAGCCCGCTTTTGGTTTCATTCCGCTTCTGACGGGCACGCTCCTCATCACCTTCATCGCCATTTGCGTGGCCGGTCCGCTTGGCCTTTTTTCCGCGATCTATCTATCAGAATATGCGTCGCGCAGAGTTCGTGCTGCGGCTAAGCCGATACTTGAGATTTTGGCGGGCATTCCGACTGTTGTGCTCGGCTTCTTCGCTGCATTGACCGTGGCACCGCTCATCCGCGACTGGGGCTTATCGTTCGGTTTGGATGTCGCATCCGAAAGCGCGCTCGCTGCGGGCGTCGTTATGGGGATGATGATCATCCCCTTCGTTTCGTCTTTGTCTGACGACGTCATTAATGCAGTGCCGCAAACACTCCGCGATGGTGCCTATGCGCTGGGATCCACCAAGTCAGAGACGATCAAAAAGGTCGTGCTACCAGCGGCCCTGCCAGGCATTGTTTCAGCGTTCATGCTTGCGATCAGCCGTGCCATTGGCGAGACCATGATCGTCGTGATGGCCGCTGGTCTGGCTGCCAACCTCACTTTCAATCCTCTGGCCGCGGTCACTACCATTACCGTGCAAATCAAGACCATCCTGGTTGGCGATCAGGAATTCGACAGCGCTAAGACGCTCGCCGCGTTCGCGTTGGGTCTGGTCTTGTTCTTCGTCACGCTGTTGTTGAACCTCATCGCGCTTCACATCGTGAACCGGTATCGAGAGCAATATGACTGACGTCACAGCTTTTCCGAGGACCTCGATCCGGCGCATCGATCCCACCTCGAGCGCGGCGCAAGCTCGTGTGCGCCGACGCTACCGGGCCGAATCGCGCTTTCGCGCCTACGGCATCGCGGCCCTGCTCATTACGACGGTATTCGTCGTTGTGGTGCTGGCCGATATTTTCGTTAAGGGTCTGCCCGCGTTTATTCAGCATTCGCTGGTGCTCGACGTTGCGATTCCCGCCGATGCCTTTGGTCCGCAGCGCAGCGTTGAGGAGATCAAGGGCGCGGATTACTTCCCCATCACGCGCGATGCGCTCAAGGCCGCCATTCCCGGCATTGAAGGCCGGACCGCCGAGCGGACCTTGACACGTCTCCTCAGCACGGGTGCCGCCGACGTCATTAGGGACCGGCTGGTGGCCAATCCCGCGTTGATCGGCACCACCATCAAAGCCCCACTGCTCTTGTCGTCCGGCGCCGATCTTTATTTGAAAGGGCTCGGCACCAAGATTACCTCTCAGGTTGCGCGGGGCATTGCAACGCCGAGCGCTCAGACGGGCGAGGTGACGTTTCTCACGTCCGCCAACGATTTTGCGGACGCCTACGTCGGCATCAAACGCATTCTGGCAAAGCGTGCCAAGGAACGGAGGGACGAGGCAGACCGGCTCGAGCGATCAGGCTCAACCACGGTCGCCGATCGGATCGCGCAACTGCGTAGCGAGGCCGACCAGTTCCAGGCCCGACACGACGCTCCTAAAGGTGAGGAAGAGCTCGACGCTGACATGCCAAGCCTCTTGGTGGCAATCGACGGCGGACTGGTGAAGGTGAGTAAGCTTACCGATGTGTCGGCAGTGGGAGAAGCCCTGCTACCCTTGTCTTCTGCAGCAGAGGCGGCGCCGGGGACCTGGCGCATCGTCACCTACCTGACACCTGAGAGCAGCCGGAAGATCACGGATCAGGAGGTGGCCTTCCTCGAACGCTTTAGGGAACTCGGCGATGTGAGCCGCGATTTCAACTGGCGCTTCTTTAGCGCCGGCGACAGCCGCGAGCCTGAACTCGCGGGCATCCGCGGCGCTCTAGTCGGCACCGCTATGACCCTGTTCGTGACCCTCATTCTGTGCCTGCCGATCGGCGTGTTTGCAGCCGTCTACCTTGAGGAATTTGCGCCCAAAAACCGGCTCACCCAGATCATTGAGGTCAACATCAACAATCTGGCGGCCGTGCCGTCCATCGTGTTCGGCCTGTTGGGTCTTGCGGTGTTCCTGAACTTCTTCAATCTCCACCGATCGGCTCCCCTCGTTGGCGGCCTAGTGCTGGCGCTGCTGGTGTTGCCCACCATCATCATCGCCTCGCGCGCTGCGCTGAAGGCAGTACCGCCTTCAATCAAGGAAGCTGCGCTCGGTGTCGGCGCATCTCACCAGCAAGCCGTGTTTCATCACGTCCTGCCGCTGGCGCTGCCCGGCATCATGACCGGCACCATTATCGGCATGGCGCATGCGCTCGGAGAAACCGCTCCACTCCTTATGATCGGTATGATCGCTTTTATCGTCGACGTGCCCACTGGGCTTACTGACGCCGCTACGGTCTTGCCCGTGCAGATCTACCTGTGGTCGGATCTGCCAGAGGTCGGGTTCCAGGCAAAGACCGCGGGCACCATCATCGTGCTGCTGATGTTTTTGTTCGTGATGAACGGCGCTGCGATTTGGCTGCGCCGGCGCTTCGAGCGCCGTTGGTAAGTTGATCGGGGCCTAGCAACGGGACGGATGTAGAATGGATATGGCGGTGCAAAGAACCTTGCAGGACGCAACCTCGATAGACCCCTCGTTGCCCAAGGCGATCAAGGTGTCGGGCCGGGACGTCAATGCCTACTACGGCGAAAAGCACGCACTGAAGCATGTGAACGTGGACATCCCCGACAAGGGCGTGATGGCGTTCATTGGCCCTTCGGGTTGCGGCAAGTCGACCTTCCTGCGCTGCATCAACCGGATGAACGATACCATTCCAAGTTGCCGCGTGACCGGAAAAATCCTGATCGATAATCAGGACATCTACCGGCCGAGCCTTGATGTCGTGCAACTGCGCGCGAGGGTCGGCATGGTGTTCCAAAAGCCGAAACCCTTCCCGAAATCCGTGTTTGAGAACATCGCCTACGCGCCGCGCATTCATGGCCTGGCGAGATCCAAGACCGACCTGGAAGAGATCGTTGTCACGAGCCTCAAGCGGGCCGGCCTGTTCGAGGAGGTCAAGGACCGCTTGCACGACCCGGGCACCGGACTGTCGGGCGGACAGCAGCAGCGCCTTTGCATCGCGCGGGCCATTTCGGTCGCGCCTGACATCATCTTGATGGACGAGCCTTGCTCCGCGCTTGATCCCATAGCCACGGCGCGCATCGAAGAGCTGATGGAAGAGCTCCGCAACAGCTACACCATCGTCATCGTCACGCATTCCATGCAGCAGGCCGCGCGGGTCTCGCAACGCACTGCATTCTTCCACCTTGGCACGCTTGTCGAGGAAGGCTCGACTGAGATGATCTTCAACAGCCCCAAAGACCAACGCACGCAGGACTACATCACCGGCCGCATCGGTTAGCGCGTTGGCCGTCAACAACGAGAAGGGGACCCCTATGAACGAGCACATCGTCAAATCGTTCGACCAGGAATTGCTCCTGCTCGACAAGAAGATTGCGCAGATGGGTGGCCTGGCGGAACGGCTGCTGGCGCAGGCCTTCGATTCGCTCGAGAAGCGCGATCCCAAGCTCGGCGAGAGCGTGGTCGCCAGCGACCGGGCCATCGATCAGCTGGAGCGCGAGCTGCAGGAGCAGACCATCCTGATGATTGCCCGGCGTCAGCCGGTGGCCAACGACCTGCGCCACATCATGACGGTGCTCAAGATCGCCGGCGACTTGGAGCGCACCGGTGATCTGGCCAAGAATATTGCCAAGCGGGCGCTGGCCGTATCCGGCGAGAACCATCCGAAATCGCTGATGACTGGTCTCAAGCACATGACCGAGCTGGCGCTGCGCCAGCTCAAGGACGTGCTCGACGCCTACGCCGAGCGCGACGCGGACAAGGCGCTGGGCGTGTGGCGGCACGATGAGCAGATCGATGCGATGTACAATTCCCTGTTCCGGGAGCTTCTTACCTACATGATGGAGGACCCCCGCAACATTGGGCTGTGCACGCATCTGCTGTTCGGCGCCAAGAACATTGAGCGCATCGGCGATCACACCACCAACATCGCCGAGAACGTCTACTACCTCGTGCACGGCACCACGCTGGCGGACGACCGCCCCAAGAGCGACGACACGAGCTCGACGCTGATCCGCAGGGAATGAGCCTGGAGCTGATGCCGTGAAGGAAATGTCCCCAAACGTCCTCATCATCGAGGATGACTCAGCGATCGCCGAGCTGGTTCGCTACAACCTGGAGGCCGAGGGCTACCGGGTAGCGATGGCTGCGACCGGCGAAGAGGCCGAGGTGATGGTCGACGAGGATCGCTTCGATCTCGTCATCCTGGACTGGATGCTGCCCGGCCTGTCGGGCATCGAGCTTTGCCGCCGTCTGCGGCGCAGGGACACGACTGCGGCCGTGCCGATCCTGATGCTGACCGCGCGCGGCGAGGAGGCCGACCGGGTGCGCGGGCTTGCGACCGGTGCCGACGACTACGTGGTCAAGCCGTTCTCGGTGCCGGAAATGACGGCGCGCGTGAAGGCGCTGCTGCGCCGGGCCGCCCCGCAACGGGTCGCCGACACCCTGCAGCTGGGCGACATCGTGCTCGACCGCGCCGCGCATCGGGTGATGCGCCGCTCGCGGGAAGTCCATCTCGGTCCGACCGAGTTTCGCCTGCTGGCGTTCTTCATGGAGAACTCCGGGCGCGTGCTGTCGCGCCAACAGCTGCTCGACGGCGTCTGGGGTAGGGATGTGTTCATCGATGGCCGCACCGTCGATGTGCACGTCGGCCGGCTGCGCAAGGCATTGATGCGCGGCACCGAGGCTGACCCGATCCGCACCGTGCGTGGGGCGGGTTATTCCTTCGAGGACAGCTCGCGCGGTGCCGCCTGAGCGCACTGCGGCCAAAACGATCCGCCTCCACGCAATTCACACGTTGTACAGTTGAAGTGTGGCGAACACGCCACGCTTTGCGCCCTTGTGGCCTACTTTTGCGCAGCGCGCTTGTGGCAGGCGGACCTAGAGGAGTACTCTTCCCCTGTCCCGCGACGGACCCGTGTGTTGAGCGGTCTTTCGTAAGTAGTCGTCGGGCCATTACGCGTAAAGGCGCACCGTAGTGCGTCGTTGTCCAGAAGTACGCGTCAGTCTTCTAGTCCAGCGTCCATCACAAGTCTCGCGTTGATCGTCGGTCGATCTGGCCCTCGACGTTTGCGTGCCGCTGCGCGCGCTCGAACGTCTTTTCCAGGTCTGTCCGGAGTAGGCCGGAATCTGTGCGGGATGAAGACCCCCAGGTTCCGCCGTCGAGCATTCGGGGGAGAACCGGGCATGGCCTGGAACGACGAACGGGTAGAACTCTTGAAGAAATTGTGGGCGGATGGCCTGAGCGCCAGTCAGATCGCCGGCCGTCTTGGCGGGGTGACCCGCAACGCGGTGATCGGCAAGGTGCACCGCCTCGGCCTGTCGGGCCGCGCCACCACCTCGCGCATGAAGTCGCACCGTCCGCGGGTGCGCGCGCAGACCGCCAAGCGCCTGATGAAGCCGCGCTTTGCAACCATCGGCAATCCGGCGCTGCGCCAACTCTATCTGGGCGACACCGAGCCCTACACGCCGCCGGCGGAAGAACTCGTCATTCCCATCAATGAGCGCAAGTACATACAGACCCTGACGGAAGCCTGCTGCCGGTGGCCGATCGGCGATCCGCAGCAGCCGGACTTCCATTTCTGCGGCAAGAAGAAGGTGACCGGCCTGCCCTATTGCGAGGTGCATGCACGGCGCGCCTTCCAGCCGCCGCAGCCGCGCCGTCGCGACCGCGAGGTGTTCGAGCCGGTCATGCCGGTGGTCGCCGCCGTGTCGGCACCGATCGCCGAGCCGGCGTCCGAGGCACAGCCGGACAAGGAGAAGCTGATCGCTTGAGAGGGAAGCGCTTTGTCAAAGAGGGCGTTGGCAAAGCAGCGGGGGAGAGGGCCGGGCGCACGCGGGGGTGCGTCCGGCCTTCTGTTTTGGCCGGCCTGAAGGGGAACAGGCGCCATTGACAGGCCGGGGCGCGCGGCCGCATATAGCGTGGCTATGACGATTTCTGTCCGCCAAACGCGACGTCTACGCATCGGCCCCGCTGCGCGGCTGCGATGACGGACCTTGTTTGTGGTCCATGATCATCGCCGCGCAAGTGCGCGGCTTTTTTGTTTCCTCCCGATGCAAGCAGGTTTGCCGATGTCCACCTCTCCCATCTCCGCTTCCAAGCCGTCCGCCAAGTCCAAGGCCACGTCCAAGGCGAAAGCTGACAAGGCCGCGACCGCGCCATCCGCGGCCGTTATGCCGACCTATGCGCGCCAAAACCTGGTGTTCGAAAGCGGCGCCGGCTCCTGGCTCGTGTCCACCACCGGCGAGCGCTATCTCGACTTCGGCAGCGGCGTTGCCGTCAATGCGCTGGGACATGCCCATCCCAAGCTGATTGCCGCCATCACCGAGCAGAGCCAGAAGATGTGGCACTGCTCCAATCTCTACCGGGTTGCCGGGCAGGAGCGCTTGGCCGAACGGCTGTGCCAGGTGACGTTCGCCGACAGGGTGTTCTTCTGCAATTCCGGCGCGGAAGCCTGCGAGGGGGCCATCAAGGTGGCGCGGCGCTACCACTTCGCCAGCGACCATCCGGAGAAATGGCGCCTGATAACCTTCAAGGGTGCATTTCACGGGCGTACGCTGGCGACCATCGCGGCCGCCGGCAACGAGAAATACCTGGAAGGCTTCGGCACACCGGCACCCGGCTTCGATGTGCTTGCGTTCGGCGACCTGGCGGCTGTGGCAGCGGCCATCGGCCCGCAGACGGCGGGCATCATGGTCGAGCCGGTGCAGGGTGAGGGCGGGGTGCGCGTCGCCGATATCGCCTTCCTCAAAGGGCTGCGCCAGCTTTGTGATGACAACGGGCTGCTGCTGGTGCTGGACGAAGTCCAATGCGGCATGGGCCGTACCGGCAAGCTGTTTGCACACGAGTGGGCCGGCATCACCCCGGACGTGATGGCGGTCGCCAAAGGCATAGGCGGTGGTTTCCCGCTCGGCGCGTTCCTCGCCACCGAGGCGGCGGCCAAGGGCATGGTGGCAGGCACCCACGGCTCGACCTATGGCGGCAATCCGCTTGCCATGGCCGTCGGCAACGCCGTGCTGGATGCCATCCTCGAGCCGGGCTTCCTCGATCAGGTGCAGGCCATGTCGCTGCGGCTGAAGCAGGGACTGGCCGGTCTCAAGGACGACAATCCCGACGTCATCGAAGAGGTGCGCGGCAGCGGCCTGCTGGCCGGGATCAAGGTCAAGCCGCCGGTGGCCGAGGTCGTGGGCGCCTGCCTCGCCGAGGGTTTGCTCACCGTCGGCGCCGGCGAGAACGTGGTGCGCCTGCTACCGCCGCTCAACGTGTCGGAGGCGGAGATCGGCGAGGCCATCACGCGCCTGTCGCGCGCCATGAGGCGAGTTGCCAAGCCGGCAGCCTGATCGTTGGTGCCATGAAGCGCAGTGCCACTACGCCCCGGCATTTTCTCGACATCGATCGTATCGAGGCGGGCACCCTACGGCGCATTCTCGACATGGCACGCGCCATGAAGAAGGCCGGCAAACGTGTGCCGGCCAAGCTGCGTCCCGACGGCATCGCCGACGCCGTGCTGATGCTGATTTTCGAGAAGCCGTCGACGCGCACACGCGTGTCCTTCGACATCGCCATGCGTCAGCTGGGCGGCCAGACGCTGGCGCTGAACCACACGGACTTGCAGATCGGGCGCGGCGAGCCCATATCCGACACGGCCAAGGTTCTCTCGCGCTACGTCGACGCGATCATGATCCGGGCCAACAAGCACGAGACTCTGACCGAACTGGCCGAGCACGCCACCATTCCGGTCATCAACGGTCTCACGGACCGCACGCATCCCTGCCAGATCGTGGCCGATATCATGACGTTCGAGGAGGCGATTGGACCGATCAAGGGTCGCCGCGTGGCCTGGGCCGGCGACGGCAACAACGTGGCGTGCTCCTGGATCCAGGCCGCGGCCCAGCTCGATTTCGAGCTGGCGCTGGCTTGCCCGGCGCAGCTCAACCCCGCGAGCGCGGTGCTCGAGTGGGCGCGCCAGCGGGGCGCCAAGATCGAGCTGACCGACGATCCCGTCGAGGCAGTGACAGGGGCCGACTGCGTGGTGACAGACACATGGGTTTCGATGGGCCAGCAGCTGGAGGCGACGCGCCGCAATCAGCTGCTCGGGCCCTATGCGGTCGATGAGACGTTGATGCAGCAGGCCTCGCGCGACGCGATTTTCATGCACTGCCTGCCGGCCTATCGCGGCCACGAGGTGACGGCTGGTGTAATCGACGGCCCGCGCTCGGTGGTTTGGGACGAAGCGGAAAATCGCCTGCACGCGCAGAAGGCGATTCTGGCCTGGTGCCTCGGAGTGGATTGATGGCAGGAGCAGAAAACAGGCAGCTGGCCATGCCGGCCGACGACCTGCTGCTGCCCTTCCAGACGGTACGGTCGGGCGTGACCGGGCGCATCGTGCGGCTGGGCTCGGTGGTCGACACCATCCTGTCGCGGCACGCCTATCCCGAGCCCGTCAGTCATGCGCTGGGCGAGGCGCTGGCGCTGACGGTCATGCTGGGTGCGGCGCTCAAGACCGACGGCAAGTTCATCCTGCAGACCAAGAGCGACGGCGCGCTCGATTTTCTGGTCGCCGACTACGCCACGCCCGGCAAGGTGCGCGGCTACGCCAGCTTCGACAAGGCGGACCCGACCCTGGCCGAAGCCAAGGGGCGCGGCGATCAGGGCGCGTTGCTCGGCACGGGGCACGTCGCCATGACCATCGATCGGGGCGGCGATATGGATCGCTACCAGGGCATCGTGGCGCTGGAGCGCGAGCCGCTGGTCGATGCCGCGCACACCTATTTCCGCCAGTCCGAGCAGCTGCCGACTTTCATCAGGCTGGCGGTGGCGCGCCACTACGCTCCGAGCCGGCCCGGCGGCGAGCCGGTGTGGCGCTGGCGCGCTGGTGGCATTCTCATCCAGCATCTGTCGCGCGAAGGCGGCAAGCCGGCCGAGGGCGAGGCGCGCGATGCAAGCCTCGACGGCGACGACAACGAGAACTGGAGCCGCGTGCGCCACCTGGCGGCGACGGTGGAGGATCACGAGCTGCTCGACCCCATGCTGTCGCCCGAACGGCTGCTGTACCGCCTGTTCCACGAGGAGGGCGTGCGGGTCGTACCGGCGACCAGCCTGAATGCGGTCTGCCGCTGCTCGCGCGAGCGCATCCATGCGTTTCTCGGTCGCTTCGGTGCTGCCGAGCTCAGCGACATGCGCGAACCGGACGGCGCCATCACCGTGACGTGCGAGTTCTGTTCGCGCAAATACCGGTTCGCGCCCGATCAAATCGCCTGATCTAGCCGACTGGCCAGCTCTAGCCGATTGGGAGGGCAGCGTCCCGTCTGGTCGCTGTTGTGGTCGCGCTGATCCCGACCAGCCCATCTCCAGCTTGGTCTGGCGCGCGCGGAAGGCTGGCTTCCCGGGGACAAGCGCGACGCTGACATGCGGCTCGTCTCAAGCGCCGGACGACCAGCCGATCTTGTCGCGCAGGAACGCCAAGCCGAGGGCGGTGAAGGCCGCACGCTCCTTGTTGTCCTTGCCGTAGCCGTGCCCGCCGGCGGCGGGCTCATACAGGTAGGCCTCGTATCCCATGGCCTGCAGCTTGGCAGCCATCTTGCGGGCATGGCCCGGATGCACGCGATCGTCCCTGCGCGTGGTGGCGATCAGGATCGGCACATAGCCGCGGCCGGGCGCGGCCTGGTGATAGGCCGAGTAGGTCTGCAGGAAGGCCCAGTCCTCCGGCTTGTCGGGATCGCCGTATTCGGCGATCCAGCTGGCACCGGCCAACAGCTTGCTATAGCGGCGCATGTCGATCAGCGGGATGGTGCAGAACAGGGCGCCGAACCGCTCGGGATAGCGGGTCAGCATGTTGGTGATCAGGATGCCGCCGTTGGAGCCGCCCTCGGCGGCGATGCGCTGCGGACGCGTGACGCCGCGGCGTGCGAGATCGGCGGCGACGGCGGCGAAGTCGTCATGCGACAGCGGTTTCTTGCCGCGACGGCCGGCCTCATGCCAGCGCGTGCCGAACTCGCCGCCGCCGCGGATGTTGGCGGTCACGCTGGTGCCGCCGCGCTCCAGCCACAGCTTACCGATGGCGGAACTGTAGTAGGGCAGCTGCGACACGGCAAAGCCGCCGTAGCCGTTGAGGTGTACCGGCGCATCGCCGGTCTCGCCGGGCGGGCCGACCTGCACGTACGGGATGCGCTCGCCGTCGATCGAAACCGCTTCGTGGTGGGTGACGACCAGCCCGTGCGCATTGAACGTGCGCGGCGCCTGCCTGAGCACGGCGGGCGACTTGCCGCGTTCGATCAGGGACATGGTTGCAGGTGTGAGTGGGTCCTGGGCGTCGGCGAGCAGATCGCCGTTGCCCTCCGCCTCCTCCATGTCGAGGCGCCAGACGCTGACCACGCCGATCTGCGGCAGTCCCGTCAGCTTGGATCGGGCCCAGCCGCTGGGCGATGGCGTGATGACCTCGAACACGGGTTTTAGCTCGTCGAGGATCGACAGGATCAGCTGCCCGTCGTTCCAGAAGAAATGCTGCAGGGCGCGCCGCTCGGACGGCTCGAACAACACCGTAAATTCGCGGCTGCCGTCGATGAAATCCGACAGCGCCATGCCGAGCACGGTATCGGGCGCATGGGTCTTGCCGCCGACGGTCCAGGCCGTGCGGCGCTTCACGGCCATCCAGTTGCGATGCGTATCGAGCCCGATGTCGGTCGGCAGATCGAGTCTGACTTTCGCGCCGGTGCGGTCGCCGAGCCAGATGATGCAGTCGAAGAATCCCGGCCTGTCCACGAACCACACCGTTTCCGATGTGCGCGTGCGATCAACTGAGGCCCACAGTCCCATGCTCGCGGGCGTCGTCTCGTGCAGCATCGGGATTTGCTCGACGTTGGCGCCGCGCCGCCACAGGCGAACGGTGCGCGCGTAGCCCGACGTGGTCGCCATACCCGGGCCGTAGGAGCTGGAGAGCAGCAGGGTGTCGCGGTCCAGCCAGGCGGCGAAGCCCTTGGCCTCGGGCAGACAAAACCCATCGTTCACGAAGGCTTTGGCGGCGATGTCGAATTCGCGCAGCGTGCAGGCGTCGCCGCCGCCGCGCGACAGGGCCAGGATCGCCAGATCGTGCGAGCCCGGCAGGGTCGAGGCGCCGTGCCAAACCCAGTCCTCTTTCTCGGACGCAGCAAGTGCGTCGACGTCGAGCAGGATGTCCCAGACCGGCTGGGCCGTGCGGAAGCTGTCGAGCGTGGTTCGGCGCCACAGGCCGCGCGGGTTCCTGGCGTCCTTCCAGACGTTGTAGAGATAGGGTCCGCGCCGCGTCACAAAGGGAATGTTGTCCGGCCGGTCGAGGATGCCGGCGAGTGTGTCCCGGTCGGCTGCAAACTGGTGCGTGGCGAATTTGCCAAGCGTCGCGCGGTTCTGGCCATCGACCCAGGCCAGCGCAGGCTCGCCGTCGATGTCCTCGAGCCAGAGGTAGGGATCATCGTCCGGCGCCGCAATCGTCGGCCGTGCATCGACAGTCATGGCAACCAACCTCGCTCAGGGTTCGAGCATGCGCCTAACAGGATGTAGGGCTGACTGGCGCCGGCAGTGCCCTATGTGACCCGCGAATTGAGGTTCGCCGGTGGCAGCAAGGCGCGCCTGGTTGGCGGGCCGTGGTGTGTGCAATTCCCTTCCTTCAGACGGCATGGGGAGTGAGGGCCAGCAGGCGCTGCGGTTCGTGGCGCTCCACGGCAACAGGAACAGTATTGCTGCGCGGCGCACGTCTTGAGCGCGCCCCCCACTTTCTGCATTAATCGTCGGCAAAGGCTGCAACCGCCGCGCAAGACGGCAATTTGGGAGACAGAGCTATGCCCATCAAGACGGAGAGGCAAATCGACGAACTGTATGCCGATGACCCCGAGCGCGCCGATGCCGTCGTGTTTGGGCGCCGGCCAGGGCTGTCCCGGCGCGGCTTTTTGGGCGGCAGCGGCTTGGCGGCCATGAGCGCCGCCGTGGGCGCGCCGATCGTGTTCTCGACCTCCATGCCGGCCGGCCTGATGCCGGCGGCGCTGGCGCAGGAGGCCAAGAAGGATGCCCCAGCGGCAGCCAAAGGTCCTCAGACCCTGCAGTTTCCTGGCAAGGATCCGGGCCTGACCGTGCTCGGCGACAAACCGCTGGTGGCCGAGACGCCTGAGCAGCTACTCGACGACGACACCACGCCGACGGCGAAATTCTTCATCCGCAACAACGGTCAGGTGCCCGAGGCAGCGAAGGAGCCGGATGCCTGGAAGCTGACCATCGACGGGGAGGTCAACAAGCCGCTTGAGATCACGCTGGGCGATCTGAAGAAGCGCTTCAAGCCCAAGACGCTCCGCATGGTCCTGGAGTGCGGCGGCAATGGCCGATCGTTCTTCCAGCCGCAGGCGCGTGGCAACCAGTGGACCAACGGCGGTGCCGGCTGTGCGGAATGGACGGGCGTGACGCTCGGCGATGTGCTGAAGGCGGCGGGTGTGAAGCCGTCGGCCGTCTATACCGCCAACTACGGCACCGACCTGCATCTGTCGGGTGACGCCAAGCAGCAGACCCTGTCGCGCGGCGTGCCGGTCGCCAAGGCCATGCAGGAACAGTGCCTGCTGGTGTGGCACATGAACGGCAAGCCGCTGGAGAACATCCACGGCGGACCGCTGCGTCTGGTGATCCCCGGCTGGCCTGGATCGGTCTCGCACAAGTGGTTGTCTAAGATCACGCTGCGCGACAAGGAACATGACGGCCAGGGCATGAAAGGAACGTCCTATCGCGTGGCCATCAAGCCGATGATGCCGGGCGGCAAGGCCGACGATGCCAACTTCAAAATCCTGGAGTCGATGCCGGTGCGCGGCATCATCACCAATCCGGCCAACGGCACCGAGCTGCCGGCCGGAACCAAGGAGTTGAAGCTGCGAGGCGCGGCCTGGGCCGGTGATCTCGACGTGCGCAGTGTGCATGTGTCGACCGATTTCGGCGCCAACTGGCGGCAGGCGACGCTGGCGCCCGCCAAGAACCGCTTCGACTGGCGGCGCTGGACGGCGACGGTGAACTTCCCGACCGACGGCTACTACGAGGTGTGGGTGCGGGCGACCGACACTAAGGGCACGGCGCAACCTCACGTTGCCGGCAACTGGAATCCGCAAGGGTATGGCGCCAACCCAATGCACCGCATCGCCGTCAAGGTTGGCTAGCGTGAGCGCTGCGGCGGCAAGATGGCGGCAGCTGGCGGTGGCCCTGGGCGGGATCGCCGCGGTCGCTGCATCTTGCCTGCTGGACGTGGCCGATGGTACCGCCCAGTCTCGACGGGAGCGGCCGCCGCAGGAGGAGCCGGAGCAGTATCCCGACGGCCCCAACCGCGAGGACACCTTCTACTTCTGCACGCCCTGCCACAGCTTCAAGATCGTGGCGGCGCAGGGCATGTCGCGCGAGCGCTGGGACGAAACCCTCACCTTCATGGTGACGCGTCACAAGATGCCCGACGTACAGGGTCAGGATCGCGAGAAGATGCTCGATTATCTCAGTACGGTCTTTCCGGAGCGGCGCGCGCCGGGCGGCTGGAAGTCGCCGTTCGCGCCTCGATAATTTGTGCAAGTCGGCAAGACAGCGGCGCAACGCTCGGCTAGCATGCCTCAGGGCGCCCTGGGGCATGGTGTGATGACGGCAATCGACTACGAAGCTGAATACAACAATCGCGCCCGCGTGCCCGAGTACGCCGAGATCATGGAGCGGTGGCAGATGCTGTCGGCCGCTTACCGGCTGGCGAGCGCGTCAGAGAACGATCGGCGATATGGAGCTGGCGAGCGCCAGCGCTATGACCTGTTCCTGGCGAACGGCGGGTCGGCCCCGCTGGTGGTTTACATCCACGGCGGCTACTGGCAGCGCGGCGACCGCAAGGACTACTCGTTCGTCGCCCGCGAGCTGAACTCAAACGGCATAACAGTCGCCGTTCCGTCCTACTCGCTGTGCCCGGCCGCCTCGATGATGGAAATCATCGACGAGATGGAGCTGTGCCTGGTTACGCTATGGAAGAAGCTGCGGCGGCGCCCGCTGGTGATCGGTCACTCGGCCGGCGGCCATCTGTCGGCGGCGATGCTGGCCAACGACTGGTCACGGGTGGCAGGTGTGCCCGCAGACCTGGTTCGGGCGGCCTACGGCTTGAGCGGCGTGTACGATCTCGCGCCGCTGATCGGGACCAGCATCAACGAGGCGTTGGGTCTAAGCACCGGCGTTGCCCGGGCCGCGAGCCCCATGTTCCGTCCGGCCCCGCCGAAGGGACGCAGCTTCGTCGCCGCCGTGGGAGGCGATGAAAGTGCCGAGTTCAAACGCCAGAGCCGCGAGATCGCGCAACACTGGGAGCAGGCCGGCCTGATCACGCAGAGCATCGTGATGGC
>Ga0075418_10004802_pt1 | contig 15324 bp, 11 predicted proteins | sample SoiMetdeltSBSDD2_FD_81776 | JGI IMG/M metagenome (GOLD analysis project Ga0075418, IMG submission 81776) | Bulk soil microbial communities from a Populus tree surrounding site in Tennessee, USA - Soil MetaG P. deltoides SBSDD2 | ecosystem: Environmental > Terrestrial > Soil > Tree plantation...
GCATCCCCCAGGATGAGCGCCCGCTCTCCTTGTGAGGTAATCAAAATACTCATATGTCCTGGGGTATGGCCAGGGGTCGGCAACGCCGTCAAATCACGCGTCAATGTGTGTTCGCCATGCATGAACTCTACCAGACCCAGATCGGCCAGGGGCCAGACACACGTCGGAGCATTGGGGAAACGATCGCGCACCTCGGGCCGGTGGCAGGCCTCCCAATCTATCGCACTCAGCCAATAGCGGGCGTTCGGAAAGGTCGGGGTATACTTCTCGCCCTGCATGAGCAGGTTCCAGCCCACGTGGTCGCGGTGCAGGTGCGTCATCACCACCATATCAATGTCCTCAAGGCGCACACCATTGGCTTCAAAATCGTGCATGAGTTCGCCCCAGGGAGTCTCAGGCGCATCAACGGGTTTGGGACCGAGCCCGGTGTCAACTAAAATGGTCCGCCCCTCCGATCGTACTAGGAACGAGGCGAGGTTGAAGCGCACATGATGTTCCTCAGTGAGGTGAGCTTCATACGGTTGCCACTGTTCCTGTGGGATGGTGGGGAAAAAATTACAGAGATCGAATTCGAGTAACCCATCCGAGAGTGATAGGATTTCGACATTCCCTACGCGAATTGTATTATTGGCCATGTGATGTCCTCCCCAGGTGGATCATACGAGGCAAGCCAGAGCACTATTCTAGCACAGAGAGTGGCAACCCGTACGGTGTATACTCCAGTGACCCCAGCACCATAGCGTATGCTCCACCCCGCCAGTTTGGCGGGGTAACTAGCCGTGCGCATGCGTGCGTTAGCACGCATGCGCACTAGAGACGCCGTAAGCGCGGCAAGCAGAGCGCAAAGGCGCCAGCCAGCATTATCAGGGCCGCGCCATTGAGCAGGAGGGCCAGGCGTGCGCCGGCGACCCCAGCGAGATAGCCAATCTCCAGATGTCCCACCGGGGCTGTGCCACTCCCTACCACCCAGGCGCCCATGGCCCGGCCACGTTGCTCATTTGCCACGCTGTGTTGCAACAACACCATGTGGAGGAGGTCCGTGGCTGCGGCCATAGTGTTGATGAATATCACACATCCTACGGCCAGCCAGAAATAGGGAGCATGCGCCAGCGCCACTTGCCCAGCCCCAAAGCACACGAGCGTTGCCAGCAATAACGTGCCTCGGTGCCGTACGGGACTGAGGGCTGTGAGGATGCCGCTCCCTACCACCCCTCCCAGGGAGCGTGCTGCCGTGAGTATCCCCAAGCCTGCCGCTCCACTGTGGAGGACATCTTTTGCCAGGATAGGTAACAGGACCTGATGGGAAAATCCCAACAGTTCTGCGCCTGCCGTAGAAAGCATGAGACTCTGCATGAGGCGATTGGTGCGCAGCTCCTGGCCATACGCGACGACGTTGTGCCACATCGATTCTTTGACGCGTGGTGCCGCAGCGCCTCGATGGCGTAAGGTCCATAGGGCTACTGTGCCTCCCCCATAACTTATGCCCATGAGCAGAAAGGAGACACTGGTCCCCCACCATTGCAGTGCCGCACCGGCGAGCAAAGAACCCAGCACCCCACCAAGGCGCTGCCCTATGGAGAGGAGGGCAAGACCCTGTACAGCACCGCTGAGGCCCACGACATCACAGGTATATGCCTGCCGTGCTGTGAACTCGAAGGCTTGCAGGAGTCCAAAGAGACCAGCGCAGAGGAGTAACGGCCAGAGCGCCATCTGCTCCGTCCACACCAGCCAGGCAATGAGCCAGGCCACCAGGGCCATACCACAGACCATCACCCGCATAAGGATGCGGCGATCGAGGCAATCGGTGATGGCTCCTGCAGCAAACCCAACCAGCAAATTGGGTAAAGAGCGTACAGCAAAGAGCACGCCTACCATACTGCTGGAGTCTGTCATCGACAACACCAGCCACCCCAACAGCACCTGTTGCATGCCTGTGCCGATCTGACCGCACAACGTCGCCCCCCAGAGCACTGGAAAACCAGGGGTACGGAGCGCAAAGGCCAGGCGATTGGTGTGGGCTCCTTCCCTATGCGTGGAGTCGGTATTTGGCTGAGCAGGTATGGCCATAGAGGTGTCTGTAGATGCCAGAATGTGGTGTCGCGTCAGCGAATAAACGGCTCATGCTGTTGCGCCAGGACATCCTTGAGGCGTATGAGATGTGAAGGCATCATCGGCGCTGGTAACGCCTCGACGGGAAAGTAACCAATATCAGTGCTCTCGTCCGAGAGCTGCAACGTACCCGCCACCCGTTCGCAGACGAAGCAGAGACTCACATTGTGCACGATGTCGCCACCAGGGTAGTGCGTAACCATATAGTTGCGCGGATCGGAATAGACCCCTACCAGGCGCACCACACGCACCTGCAGCCCTGTTTCTTCCCATACTTCTCGGAGCGCGCCCTGTTCCACCGATTCACCAGGATCAATAGCCCCGCCGGGCATGCTCCAGAAGCCGTTGTCGGCCCGCTTCTGCAGGAGGATCTCACCACGCTCGTTGAAGACCGCCGCACACGTGCCAGGGCGGATCACTTTCGGGAGTCTGGGGAGAGGCTTGCCCGTGGAGTCGAGGAAGGGAATAGGGGTACTGTGCTCAGCCATCGGCTCGCTCCTACGCCTTGGGAGAAGGATCTAGCTCTCTCATTTGGTTTCAAAAGTCTTGACCCCATCCCAATCATCGGGCAATCCCGCGGGATCGAGGTCGGCCATCCGCTCAAGCATCTCACGCGCCGCGGTATCCTGGGGATGTATAGCCAGCGCTGCCTCAAACTGTGTACGGGCCATGTCAAAGCGGCGTTCCAGGTAAGCAGCGCAGGCCGCATCGTAGGCGTGATAATATTGGAGATCGTCAGCCGGGATAGCGTCCGTACTCTCACCATAGACCTCGTAGACTTTCACAGGCTGTAGCCTCCCCTTGACTCGAATCGCATCAAGGAGACGGGTACGAAACAGATTGGGTGTGAGGCAGTCGTGCGTGAACTCGGAAATCATTACCAGCGTTTGATAGTACTTGTTCGCGCCTTCGAGCCGTGCGGCCAAGTTGACAGGATCGCCAATAACGGTGTAGTTGAAGACCTGCTCAGAACCGATGTTACCCACGACCATAGTCCCGGTATTAATCCCCACCCGACAGCGCAGCTCCGGCAGGCCTTGCTGGCGCCACTGGGGGCGCAGTTCCTCCAGACGGCGTTGCATGTGCAAAGCGGTACGTACCGCCTGATCAGCATGGTGGAGCACGGGTATGGGCGCTCCAAATTCAGCCATGATGCCATCGCCGATGTACTTGTCAATAATCCCCCCCTGCTCCAGCACAATGGCGGTCATTTCCGTCAGATAGTTGTTCAGCAAACCCACCAGTTCTTGCGGTGTCAGGCGTTCCGACAGCGTGGTAAAATTCTCGATATCCGAGAACAGCACGGAGACGACCCGCTCTTCACCCCCGAGATGCAGTAATTCCGGATGCTGCAATAATTCGTTGACCACTTTTTCGGAAACATATTTAGCAAACGTATTGCGAATGAAGGCTTGATCTTTGGCAATGGCCACTTCGAGCCCAACTACGATACCAAAAAAGATGACCAGGAAGCTATTCAAGACCGAAACCAGTGGAAAGAGCGTGAAGTGCACCCACTCTAGCCCCGTGAGGACGAGCAGACCAACAAAGATGATGGCGCCCGTGGCATAGAGGACCATCGAAGACTGGGCCATGGCGGCGAGGCCAACCAGGACCCCAATCAAGCACACCAGCGCCAGCACATCCCAGAAACCCCACTGGTGATAAAATGTGTTGGTCAGGAGTCCATTCATCAGCGCTGCGTGCATAAGGACGAGCGGTGCATAGCGGTCGAGAGGTGTCCGGCCTGCATCGGCAATGCCCGTAGAGACGTCACCGACAAAGACAAATTTGTTTTCAAAAAACTCCTGGAGATTGCCGCGCATCTCAGGCTCGTCGAAGAGTTGCAGCAGTTTGTGCAGCGGCATACTAGGAAAATCATCGCCCCACTTTTGCACATAGGGTACAAACGCCCGTCCCTGCGCATCGATAGGAATGACCACATCACGCGTGAGTGTACTGCCAGGGCGGGCAGGAATCGTCAGGGTGTGGCCCCAATGCACAGTGACGGACTCCCACGGGACTTTGACCGTATCGAGAAATACCGACAGTGCCATGCTAGGGAGGTATGCTGTATCAATTTTCACCAGGAGCGGGAGATGGCGAAACACGCCATCAGCATCCTGGGAGGCACCGATGTGACCTGTGTTGAATGCTGCCTCCGCAAAGGCGTCGAATTGCATCAGGGCCTTCGTGATATAGAGGGGTTGCGCCGTCCCCTGTTCGCGGGGTTGACGAAGTTGCTCGGAGCGCAAGCGCTCGTATGCGCGTCTATTGCCCCACTGAAAAGGCTGTGCGGTTGGGGTCAGGTCGTCGGGGGCGAGGGGAAGATACACAGACCCAAGTTGCTTGATCGACTCTGCGAAGCGCTGGTCAGACGCGGGCGTCATGGGTAGCGGGAAGACAAGATCGTAGGCAACCGCCGCCGGTCCAAGCTGGGCCAGGGCTTCATTGACATGGGCCATCGCCATACGGTCTAAGACACGTGTACCAAACTTGGCGTACGAGTCATCCGTGATCGTGACATACACAACCTGGGAAGAACGCGGCGGTCCATAGCCATACTGCACAGCTTGCGTATAGAAAAAGTCGAGGATTTGAAAATCAAACGATGTCCAGACTTTGCCAAACACCACCCAAAACACCAAGACACCTGGGAGCAGTATGGCTTCGAGCAGCAAGACAATTTTGATAAATTTTCTATTTTTGTACTTGAAAATCATATTTTTTCGCAACCAGGGATTTGCCCGAGTAAATGACCAGGGTATTCACGAACGGATCGTTACTACTCATGGAGCGCACATTCCCAGCGATTTGAAACGGCTTGTCGGTGGGTGAGGACAAATCAATTTTACTTTTGTCCAGCAGCGCTTTTTCGAGAGGGAGCCAGTTTTGCTGCGTCACATTCGTGGCGCTGAATAAACCAGCCACTTCACGGAGCTCCGTGGGACTGCAGAGCACAATGATCGATTCTTTGTCGCTTCCCCCATCAATCTGGTAGTAATTCTCCGCCGCCGGTAACGTTACCAGTCCTCCCCCCGTGACCTTGGTGGTGGTGTTCTGCTTATTGAGCAGGGTCAGGTTTTTCCCATCATTATGGACAACGTAGACATAGGCCTCGTTTTCAGGCACCACATAGACGCGCAGAAAATCACCCCTTTTGACCGTCTCCGTGGTCTTCGCTGAAGCCGTCCGCTCACCGGAGCGTACCTGGATACCGACTTTTGCCCGTACCCGATCTTGGGCCACTGCTGGCGAGGTGGGCTGTGTACATAACCATACGCCTAAGAGCACTGCTGTACTGAGGTACGAGAACGACACCGTGCGGTGCATGGAGTCCTCCTTCAGAGCGGAAGTATTGTCCTATATCATATGCCGTGCGCAATTGTAGAGCAATTTTGTTCGGCTGACCATTCTATCCTATCTCACCAGGAGAGGGATGCCTAGGGGAGTCCCGTGAGGCTAAAATAGCCGGCATTGTAGAATGCATGTAACACTATACACGGATATACACTAAGGTAGCGGTCTCGACAATAGCCCAGGACGAGCGAAGGCAGCAGTACGGCTATGGCCCACAGCGGTGGGTGGGTCCACCAATGGCCTATCACAAACAGCAACGACGTCAGGCTATTCGCCACCGTGAGGCCATACCAGCTCTGTCGTCCCCAGGCCTGCTGACGCAATTGCCCTTGACAATATCCCCGAAAGAGCAATTCTTCCAGGATCGGTTGCCATACCGCCAGGGCCAGAAATGCTGGGGACAGTACCTGTGCCACTGTGATAGGCTGGACAGATACACACAGCCGTAACGCCAGCCAGAATCCTATCCCGGCCAACACCGCTCCTGAGAATACAGTATCTCGATAAAATGCTGGACACCAGGTCAGACCAAGGGTCGAGGACATGGCTTCCCCTCCCTCTCGTTCAACATGTGCGTATCCAGGAAGCCTGTGTCTCGATTGGTTTTGAGGTCAAGCTGCCCCAAACCCTACCAAGACAACCCCAAAGCAAATGATACCGGCAGCAAGCCAGCGCGTTGGACTCACCGGTTCTTTAAAGACTATGCGTGACATGATGATGACGAGGACATACCCCAGACTCACCGTTGGATAGGCTAGAGACAGCTCTAAGCGTGCGAGCACACTGAGGTAGATCACCGTTGAGAGCGCATAACAACAAAACCCGCTTATGACAGGGACATTACGTGTCAAGCTCACAATATCGCCCAGGTGAAAGCCAGGCTGACGTGCCATCCCATGCTTAAGTAAAAGTTGCCCCGCAACTCCTATCAGAATGGCGATGAGGAGTAAGCCATAGAACTGCATTTGCATCCGGTCATGTCCTCGCCAGCAGGGAAACACCAATCACAATCACGCCGACTCCGGCCCAGCGCAGCGGGGTGATCGTCTCTGCAAAGAAGACAGCAGAAAGGCCCAGCACGATAGGGAAGGTGAGAGAGAGGATGGGATACGCCAGAGACAACTGGGCACGCGCTAAGACCCAGAGCCAGCATACCGCCGACACTCCATAGATCAGGAGTCCCCCCCACGTATCAGGGTGCAAAAAAAGCGCCAGCACTGACGCGTCTGGCTGGGCCATACGTGCAGCTTTGAAACAAATCTGTCCCGCAGCGTTGAGGGCAACTGAGAACAGTATCCCTATTAGCATGGTCCAGCGGGGACTCAGATTTAGCCTCATACAGATCCTTACATGAGAGAAGTCACAGTATACGCCGGCATGCCATGGTACGCTCGCTCCAGCGCCCCCTGCCCTATCCATCGTAGCCTTAAGTTATATCTCAGACCAGTTCTATGTCGTGTAGTCTGTGAAGCGCATGGTTGTGGCCCGGGCTCGGAAGTCCGTTTTGACATTCACAATGGCCGCTTTGCCCGAAGCGAAGGCTCGTTCAAGCGCAGGGCGGATATCGGCGGGTTGCTCCACATATTCGCCATGGCCCCCAAAGGCATCCATCAGTTTCTCATAACGCTGATAGCCCAACTGACGTCCGATCTTGCCACCCTCTGGATCAGCCGTCCAGCCGCCGTTGAGACTGATGACCGTGACAATGGGGAGATTGTGCCGCACCGCGGTGTCCATCTCCATGGCGTTCATGCCGAACGATCCATCACCGTGGAGCACCAGCACGGGTTTGTCCGGCTTGGCAGCCTTTGCACCCACACCAAAGGGTACGCCGACCCCCATGGTACCAAAGGGACCCGAATTCAGGCGATGCCCTGGTGTATGTGTCGGGATAGACTGACGACCATAATTCAGGATTTCCTGTCCATCGACGACGAGGATGCCGTCACGCGGTAAGAAATCCCGTACTTCTTTGCACAGACGCAGCGGATGAATGGGGACGGCGTCCGAGTGCATGAAGGGTTCGAGACGCGCCAGGCCCTTGAGGTCTTGTTCGCGCAGCGCGTCAATCCAGGGTGTCTCTTTCTGGGGCTCAAACTTGCCACGTACAAGCTGTAACAGCTGCTCTAACACGGCTTTGGCATCGCCCACAATGCCGACATCGACGGGGCGATTATGGGCAATTTCTGCCGGGTCGATGTTGACCTGGATGACTTTCGCTTCCGGGTTGAAGCGCGGCGCCTGGCCATGCGAGATCACATAGTTAAACCGTGTGCCAATAAAGAGAAAAACGTCGGCCTCACGGAACGCTAGATTGCGGGCGCTAAGGAAGCAGCGTGGATGATCCTCTGGCACCACACCCCGTCCCTGCGGGGTGGTGTAGAAGGGAATGCCTGTCTCGTTGACAAACTGTTCGAGTTCGGCTGAGGCGTCCGACCACAAAATACCACTGCCAGAGACAATGACTGGCCGTTGGGCGCGGGCCAGCATATTGGCAGCCTCCTGCACCAGGCCAGGGTCACCCAGGACACGGTGCTGCGTTTGTGCCGGTTGTGGCCAGACCACTTCGTCTTCATTCACCCGGCTATACAGCACATCCCCTGGCAGGTCGAGATACGCCGGGCCTCTGCGACCATTCATGGCGTGTCGATACGCTGTATTAATGTAGTCCGGGATACGCTTCGGATTAATGGCCTGCCCAGCCCATTTCGAGGCGGGACGCATCATGCTGAGCTGATCGGCTTCCTGAAAGGCTTCGGTGTGAAAATGATGAATCGGACTGGCGCCCCCGAGGGCAATGATGGGCGCCGCATCCGTCAGGGCGTGGGCCAGGCCGGTCAGGAGATTAGTCGCCGCAGGCCCCGACGCTGTCGAGCACAGCCCGGCTTTGCCAGTGAGGCGCGCATAGGCATTGGCCATCATCGCCGCGGCCTGCTCGTGGCGCACATCAATCATGCGGATGCCGAGCTTCCTGCAGGTGTCCTGTGCCCCCAGCATCGGACCACCCATAATGAAAAACATCGTGTCAGCGCCCTCATTTTTCAGAGCCTGCGCCACCAGTTCGTAGCCAAACACTTCTCCCATAACTGTCTCCTTCTCAAAAACCGAGTTCACGGAGGCGTGCGACACTCAAGCCTGTCCCTGTGGGTGAGGCCGAGGATGCGCCGAAGATCTGGTGTAAGTATTTGCGCACGTACTTCCCCAGCAGGTCGATCTCCAAATTCACCAGGTCCCCCACACGCCGCTCGCCCAGCGTGGTATGCGATAGCGTATAGGGAATGAGCGCGACGCTGAAAAAGTCTGACCCCACATCGACCAGGGTCAGACTCACACCGTCCACCGTAATCGAGCCTTTTGGCACCATGCCGCTGGCCAGTTCAGGAGCACACGCGACGAACAGCCGGACATCTTCCTGCTGACGGCGCCACTCCTGAAGAGTACCGGTACCGTCCACATGTCCCTGGACGATGTGGCCATCATAGCGGCCATCAGCACGCAAAGCCCGCTCGAGGTTCACCCGACTGCCAGGGCGAAGCTGGCCCAGATTGGTGATGCTGGCCGTTTCTTGCACCATCTCAAAGCGCAGGGCGGTACCTGTCATCGTGGTAACCGTAAGATCAGTACCATTGATGGCGATGCTGTCCCCCAGACGTACGCCTTCCACGATGGGGCCACAGTCAATGGTCAGCTGCACCACTTTCCCCCGCGGGGTCACAGCTACCACGGTCCCGACATGTTCCACAATACCTGTAAACATAGCCCCTCAGATGTGAATGCCCTCACCATAGGCATTGCCCACGGCCTCCATAATGGCTTCGGACAAAGTCGGATGGGCATGCACCGTTTTTAACACTTCATAATGGGTGGTTTCCAGCGTCCGTGCGATCCCCACCTCAGCGATCAAATCACTCGCCTCGGCTCCCAGGATGTGGGCGCCCAGGAGTTCATCAGTATTGACATCAAAAATCACTTTGACGAGCCCCTCACTGCTGCCAACAGCCAGGGCTTTGCCGCTGGCACTAAAGGGAAAACGGCCTACGCGCACGGTCCGCCCCGCCTGCTGCGCCGCCTCTTCGGTCATCCCCACACTCGCCACCTGCGGCTGGCAGTAGGTGCAACCAGGGATATTGTGATAGTTCACACCGGGATTGTCGAGCCCCGCAATAGCCTCGATGATAGCAATGCCTTCGGCAGAAGCCACGTGCGCCAGGCACGGTGGGCCATTGACATCACCAATAGCATAAATGCCAGGCACGTTCGTACGACAGTGCGCATCGACGGGGATAAAGCCGCGCTCGCTGTGTACGTCCGCCGTCTCGAGCCCGATGTTCTCGATGTTCCCCTGCACCCCGATGGCCACGAGCACGTGTGTGCTCTGCACCGTGCGCGCTCCCGCGGGGGTGTGCATCTGTATCTGCACGCCATCAGCCGTGATTGCTGCCTGCTCCACCCGGCTGCCCACGTGGATCGTGATGCCCTGCTTTTCTAACGACTTCTGTAACAGCCCAGCAATCTCGCGGTCCTCGACGGGCAGAATCTGTGGGAGCATCTCGATGAGCGTCACCTGCGTGCCAAAGGTGTTATAGAAATACGCGAACTCTACCCCTACCGCCCCCGCCCCAATGATCACCAGGGCTTTGGGAACTTCCTGCAATACCATGGCTTCGGTACTGCTCAACACGCGTGTTTGATCGAAGGGAAGACCTGGAAGCGGGCGGGAGCGCGCTCCTGTCGCCAGCAGAATATGCGCCGCGCGTAGCGTTGTCGTGGGTGAGTCCTGCGTGTCGTGCACGGTCACGGCACCGGCCCCAGCCAGCCGGCCAGTGCCACGAAAGACCTGGATTTTATTTTTGCGCATCAAAAAAGCAATACCCTGGGACAGGCGTTCCGCCACCTGCCGACTCCGGGCAATCACGCGGCTGAAGTCGAACCGCAGGTTGTCGCAGTAAAGGCCAAAGTCAGCGCCATGCTGCATGAGGTGATAGATCTCGGCGTTACGCAACAGCGCCTTAGTGGGGATACACCCCCAATTTAAACAGATCCCTCCCAGCGCATCACGCTCCACGAGCGCTACCTGCATGCCCAGTTGGGCTGCTCGAATGGCCGCCACATAGCCGCCTGGACCTCCACCGATAACAACCAGATCACATGTGTGCTGCGCTTCCGCCATGTCCTCCCTTTCGCACGCTCTCGCCCGGCCCGCGGGTCGCTTGTCGCTGGCTCATTGTAACACATCGTGAGGCTAGGCTTTTACTACTGCCCATTGCGTGACCGGCGCCAGGGCTTTCCACCCGAGAAACTTGCCGATTGGAGCCGTGCGTTGAATCGCCACGCGGGTGAGTTCTCCCCCCCACTGCCTGTGCCATTGCAAGAGCGTGTGTTCACTTTCGACCGTCACGGCATTGGCCACCAAGCGCCCGCCCGCCGGCAGGGCCTGCCAACAGGTGGCCAGGAGATGGTCCGTACTCAGGCCACCACCGATAAACAGCGCGTCCGGGGGGGGTAAATCCTGGAGCGCCGCAGGGGCCGCCCCGGCAATAATCCTGAGATTGGGCGTTCCCAGGGCTACCGCATTGTTGGCAATGTACTGGAGGCGGGTAGGATGGGGTTCAATGGCAATAGCCCGACAGCGGGCATCACTGCGCATCCACTCAATGCCGATGGAACCGCAGCCGGCCCCCACATCCCAGAGCAGTTGCCCTGGGAGAGGCGCCAGGGCCGCCAGTGTCATGGCGCGGATTTCGCGTTTGGTCAATTGGCCGTCGTGGTGATAGGCCGTATCCGGCAGGCCCGCGAGACGCGACCAGCCCGTCACCCCAGGGTCAGCCACGCAGGTAATGGCCATGGTATGCAAATCTGCCACGTCCCCGATATCCCAGGACGCCGCAGAGCCCTCCACGCACCGTTCGTGGGCTCCACCCATACGTTCTAAAATGACGAGATGACTCTGCCCAAAACCGCGCTGCGTCAGTTGGGCTGCTACGATGGCGGGCGTGTGTGACCCCGCGCTCAAGACGAGGGCACGCGCCCCGGGGTAGCACACGGCCTGCAACAACGCCGGATCGCGCCCGCACAGGCTTAACGTCTCCACGTCTGTCACGGACCAACCTAGACGGGCACAGGCCAGGCTAAAGGCCGAGGGCGCCGGCACGATGGTCATCTCGGCGACTGACACAGCGCGCGTCAGCGTCACCCCAATGCCATAGCACATGGGATCCCCACTGGCCAGCACACAGGTAGGCTGTCCACGCCGACGGCTAATAGCCTCTATTGACGTGGCGATGGGTGACGTCCAGGTCAGTCTCTCGCGGGTATCGTCCGGGGGCAGCATGGCGAGATGGCGGGCGCCACCAACGAGGACTTCAGCGTGGTCGATCAGGGCACGAGCAATGGGGCTGACACCAGAGAGTCCATCTTCGCCAATGCCAACGATCGAGAGCCACTTTTGCATGGGATGGTTCCTTCACACGAGCCCTAGAGCAAGGTCCCGCCCGGCACAGCCATCAACCGAGCCAACCCCGCCTCTATTATAACTGGTGATGAGGAAGATGGTAGGGCTGGGGGGGCCTCTGGGGAACTCTGTCGCAATTCTCATTTGAGGCATACCTGAGGTATGCTCTTGCTCCTCTAGAATAATGAGAGAGAAGATGCGTAGTATCTCACGAGACGAGATAAGTCGGTTTATCGCGCGTTGTTCAACCATATCTATGCTAGTATTGCCCGAGCACAGCGCCCGGTATGACTGCGTCCGTGTCCCGGGGCATTAGGGGCTGCTCCGGGACGCGAGTGCAATGGCGCGTCGGATCTCCGCTGCGGTAAAAGGTTTGGTCAGGCGTGGCACGTCGCTCTGTGCAAAGAAGGTCGCGACCTCGGGGCTCAGGGTATCACCCGTAAGGAAAATGAAGCGCTGGCACAGTGGTGACGCCTGCTGCTCCAGCGCGTGGTAGAGACCGGGCCCATCCAGCTCTGGCATGCGCAGGTCGCACAAGATCAGGTCATAGGCACGTTCCTGAAGCTGCGCCAATGCTAGCCGGCCATTGGCCGCCGTGTCGATCGTATGGCCATCGCGACGCAACAGCTGCGTCAGCCCTTTGACGATGCCCGGTTCGTCATCCACCAGTAAGATCGTGCAACTGGGGGTGGTGCCTGGCGCCTTGTCCCAGCTGTCGGCAGCAGGGGAGAGAGCGGGGGCCATGCTGATCGGCAACTCGACCCGGAACGTGGTCTCCTGACCAGGGGCACTGCTGATGCCAATGGTACCGCCATGGCCCTCAATGATACCCTGACACAGCGGGAGACCCAGGCCCGTACCCACACCAGGCGGTTTGGTCGTAAAGAAAGGTTCAAAAAGACGCGTCTGGATGGCTGGGGGTATCCCTGCCCCGCTATCGGTGACCTCCAGCGTGACGATCGCACGCGCCGGATCCCACCACGTGGTGAACGTCAGTTGCCGTGGGCCCTCTACTTCACGCAACGCCTGCTGGGCGTTGGTGACGAGATTAACGAGAACTTGCTGGAGTTGATGCGGATCGGCCCAGAGGTGTGGGAGATCCGTCGCCAGACGCAGGTCCACAGTAATAGTATCGACCCGCAACGCCGGTGCTAGCAGCTCCAGGGTGTCGGTTATAAGCGCATGGAGATCAACCGTGGTGCGCTCGGGCACATGCTGGCGCGCCAGGGTGAGAAACTGGCGCACGAGCCGCTCGCAGCGCGTCGCCGCCTCGGTGATGTCCGTCGCATACTCAGCCAGCGGCCCATGGCCAGCATCGGCTCGCAGCAGATCGGCCTGCATCAAAATGACGGCCAGCGGATTGTTCAGCTCGTGGGCCACGTTGGCAAGCAGCGTCCCCATGGCGGCCAACTTCTCGCGCTGGAGCAGGGTGTCCTGCTGCTGTCGCAGCCGGGCTTCTGCCTGCTGGCGTGTTGCCATCTCCTCGCGCAGGGCCGCATTCACCTGCGCCAGCTCCTGGGCGCGGGCCTCGGCCTCAGTCGTACGGGCCGCCACTTGCTGGGCGAGAGTTGCCGTGAACCCTCGCAAGGCCTCCTCAGCCTGTTTGCGGATGGTAATATCCGTCAGGCTCACCAGCACACTGGTAAAGGGCGCGTCCGAGGGGAAGGTGATCGTGAGGAGGACGTGGATACGGGCACCCTGCAAGGTTTGCAGGATGGTTTCCGCCTCGTAGAAGGTCTGGCCGGCGGCAATCGCAAGCAATTCACCCACAAATACCTGTCGCGTTTCCGGCACAAAGATACGATGCAGCGACCCCAGCAGGTCATCCTTGCCCCGCGCACCAAACATCCGCACCGTTTCAGCATTGACATCCACGACCTGTACCAGCTCGATGGCTTGGTCGACTACCTCAGGATGGGTGGCGAAGAAGTGCTGGAAGTCGGTCACGCCCTGTGTCTTAAGCTGCTCAATATGTCCTTTAATGGCCGAAAGATCTTCCTCCCAGAGCGATACCCCTGCAGTGTCAAAGAGGCGGCGGTACCGCTGCTCGCTCTCCCGTATGACCACTTCCATCTGTCTGCGCTCGGTGAGCTCGCGCTGGGCCGCCTCGGTTTGCTCGCGCAGCGCTGCCTCCACCCGCTGGCGCTCGTGCAACTCTGCGGTCGCTGCTGCCGCCAGGCGTTCGAGCTGGGTACGGGTCCGCACGTGCTCTGTGACCTCGTTGCAGATGGCCACGACCCGATCTACCTTGCCGTTCTCGTCTCGGAGCGGCGCATAGAGAAACGTCCAATACGTGTCTTCCGGGGCACCAGTCCCCTGTCGATCCAGTTTGAGGAGGACCTCGTGCCCCACATGGGCTACCCCGGTCTGCATGACACCGCGCAGCCGCTGTGCGAATTCCTGACCCGCTAATTCGGGGAGCGCCTCCAGTAGCGGCTTGCCGACAATATCGCGGTCACCAATAACCTGACGATAGGCCGGGTTCGCCAGGTCATAGACGAGATCTGGCCCGCGCAGGACGGCGATTGGTACCGGCGTCTGCTGGAAGAGCGTCGTGAGTGCGTTCCACTCCTGGGCGACATGGGCCCGCAGGCGCCCCAGCTTGATATGCGTCTCCACCTGGGCCAGCAGCTCGCGCGCGCTAAAGGGCTTGACGAGGTAGGCGTCCGCGCCCGCTGCCAGCCCCTCAACACGCGCCTCCTCGCCCGCACGGGCCGAGAGCAGGATCACTGGCAGGGTCCGCAGCTCCGGGTCGGCCCGCAGCGCACGGAGTACGCCAAAACCATCGAGGTGTGGCATCATCACGTCCATGAGGACTAGGTCGGGACGGCAGGTGCGGATAGCGCCCAGGGCCGCCTTGCCATCGCCAGCGACCTCCACATCGTACCGTGCACTGAGCAGGCGCCGGACGTAGTCTCGCATATCAGCGTTGTCGTCGGCCCAGACGATGCGCGCTCCCTGGCCTTCTGTACCGCTCTCTGCTTGCAGACTGGACAGAGAGGAGGTCGGACGCAGCCTGAGAGCGTCGGCTCCAATTCTAGGGCCTGGTGGCGTGCGCATAGGGGATATTTCCGGCGGGAGCCAGCGGAGCACCTCCTCGACATAGGGGCTGGCGCCCAGGGCCGTTGAGGTCAGCGTGCGTGTACCACCGATCCGGTCAGCCGGCAAGTGGGCCGTACCGACAGGGATGGCCGCGTAGAACGTACTGCCCTGGCCGGGGACGCTCTCGACGCGCACTGCCCCGCCGTGCAGCTGAACCAGTTCCTGGACCAACGCCAGGCCAATGCCCGTCCCCTCCTGGGTCCGCCCGCGCGCACCTGTGACGCGGTGGAATCGCTCGAAGAGATGGAGGATCTCCGCCGGGGGAATGCCAATCCCGGTATCCTGGACAGCCAGCTCCACGA
>Ga0075418_10004804_pt1 | contig 15321 bp, 15 predicted proteins | sample SoiMetdeltSBSDD2_FD_81776 | JGI IMG/M metagenome (GOLD analysis project Ga0075418, IMG submission 81776) | Bulk soil microbial communities from a Populus tree surrounding site in Tennessee, USA - Soil MetaG P. deltoides SBSDD2 | ecosystem: Environmental > Terrestrial > Soil > Tree plantation...
ATCGAACACCATGCGGTACTTCATGCTGTTGAAAATTTGGATCATGAGGGAACTATCACTACAAGTTTTGTGAAGCTGTTGCCCGATGGACATATTGACCTGGGTGATCTTGAAAAGCAATTGGCATCGCATAAAGAAAGATGTTTGGTTTCATTGATGCATGCAAATAATGAGATCGGTAACCTGCTGGATATTTATACGGCGGGAGAGATCTGTAAGAAATATAATGCCATCTTTCATTCCGATACGGTACAAACGGTCGGGCACTATAAGATCGATCTGCGCAGCAAACCTGTTCATTTTGCAACCGGGGCAGGGCATAAGTTTCATGGACCAAAAGGAGTGGGGATCCTGTATGTCAATGATAATATCAAAGTGAAGCCGGTCATTTATGGAGGAGGGCAGGAGAGAAATATGCGCGCAGGTACCGAGAACTTATATGGCATCGTTGGTTTTGCAAAGGCATTGGAGATAATGGAAGCAAACATGGAAAAAGAGGCAGCGTATATCCAATCGCTAAAAACATACATGATCGAACAATTAAGAAAAAAGATCCCGGGCGTTCGCTTCAACGGGGATTATGCAGGGAAAAGCTTATATACTGTTCTGAATGTTTCATTCCCAAAAACAGAAAAATCTGAAATGATATTGTTCAATCTTGATATGAACAATATTTGCGCATCCGGCGGAAGTGCCTGCAGCAGCGGCGCCGACGTTGGCTCACATGTTATAAGAGCTATCAATAATAACCCGAACCTGGTACCGGTCCGGTTTTCATTCAGTAAATACAATACAACTGCGGAGATCGATACGGTCATTGAAAAGTTGAAGGAAATAATTTGAGTGAAAAGTGAAACGTCAAACGTGAAAGAATTGACCATTCACCATTGACCTCATCATTTTTTTGCAAAAGGTTTTATGACAGCTGAAATAAGCACGCCACCGCTGTTCAATTTTACTTTTCCATAACCCACACCACCCATGGCAAACTTTACATAGGGTTCTGCCTGCAGGCTAAAGTTCTTGTTGATATTTCGTTTGTAGCCGCCAGAAAGATTCAATACTGAGAACAGGTGCTTGTTTTCGTTATTGTATGTTTTGGTATAAGTAACATAGGTTGGGCTATAATTCGGCTTGAAATAATAATCATAAGTTTCTTCTTTCATGATCAGGCTTGAAACGCCTGCTGAAGCAAACCAGCTTTGTTTTTTATTCCTGCTGAAAGTATAGTCAATAGTAACAGGTATTTCATAGACCTTACAATTTGCATTGATGCTTTCAAGATTTGGATACCATGCCCAGAAAGCCGCCGGCGGATCATAGTCCTCAGGATCGGCATAATAAACTTTTCTTGCAGAATAAAAACCTGTTCTTATTGAAAACCTGTCAGAGACCTGGTAACCTATGCCCACACCCTTTGCCAGTTTTACTTTACCACCGCCATCAAATTTTACCATACTGTAGTCAGGGCCGGCGGATAATGTAAAAAAGAAATTATTGGCGAAAGAACTGCCCTTCTTTTGTTTTTTACTTTCTGGCTTTTTGGTTGGCGTTGTCAATTCATTTTTTGCTTCGGCGTTCTTTTCAACAGGTTTATTTTCTGGTATTAAATTCTGTGCTTCTTTGTCCTTGGTGGGCTCATTTTGTTTTTGAATATTCTCATTGCCTGCTATCTTTTCCGGTTTGTTTGCAGGATCAAGTTCTTTCGCGATTACATTATTATTATCCTTTACCTGATCGGTAACTATTTTGTCCTTTTTCGTTTTTGTTACCGCAGCATCTGTGACTAAATAGTGTGGGTTTTCTTTGGGATCTGGGTATTTTTTATTAGAAGTTCTGGTTTCCTGTTGTAATGATTGCTGATCGTTTTTAACATGATTCTCTTTTGGTAATTGATCAATTACTTTGTCATCAGCAATCGTGGTGCCTGTATCCGGAGTTAAATTGCTTGTAGATGAATTATTCTTAGAGGTTTCTCCTTGTTCCGGATTCTTATTTTGAGGATCAATTGATGAAATGGTTTGCTTATCACCATTATTATTTTTCCAAATAATAAATGCACCGCCACCCAGCAAAAGAAAAAGAAACAGGATGATAAGCAACCTTCTGTTATCCCTCTTTTCACGGGGCATATGCTCATCAAGCAGCCGTTCCATTTTATCCCACCTCGGATCGTCATTTCCGGGAGGACGCTGGCTCAATGAATCCCTTACCTTCTTGTCAAAATTCTCAGACTGCATTCCTTTTATAATCTTGTTCAGTTTGTCTTAATAATATTTTTTGCAAGTGCATTCTTGCTTTTGCAAGATTTGATTTCGATGTGCCTTCGGCTATGCCCAGTTTTTTGGAGATCTCATCATGGCTCATTCCTTCCATTACAAATAAGTTGAATACGGTGCGATACGCAGGCGATAAGCGCTGTACTGCCATTAATATTTCCTGGTAGGATAATTTGTCAAGGGCCGTTTCCTGTATTGACGCAACCTGCAGTGTGCCCGGGTCAATATGTCCATTCAAATGTTTTTTGATCTTGCGGTAATGATCTATAGCCGTGTACACCATGATCTTCCTTACCCATCCCTTAAACGAAGCGATCGTATCAGCATAGGCGGGCTGATACTTATGAACCTCCTTAAAGATCTTTAAAAAACCATCATTGAGAATTTCCACGGCATCATCATTATTCCCTGAATATCGTTCGCATATTGACATGGCATACCCGTAGAAAGAACTATAGATCGTTTTTTGACTTTCCCTGTCGTTCTTTACACAACCATCAATATGTTCACTCAATTCCCGGGCCGTTAACAAGGGTTGAAATATTTCGGTTAAATAATCGAGAGCAAAGCAGCATAGGTTGCTTTACAGCTAAAATTACACCAAATCATTGATGGACGGCGCGGCGGAAGTGTATTCTCCCTTATGGGTTAAATCAAAAATGCCGTGACCCCGGTGAACCTCTCACAGCTGCGAAAATGCAAGGGTCGGTAGGCGACTCCCTTCTCAAAAAGCTTCAGAATCACTTATTAATCTTAGTGTCCTTAGTGTTTCGTCGTGTCCTAAAACTAAAGTAACACGAAGAGCACGAAGGTCACACCAAGGGCACGACGGTCAATTATTTGCTTCCCTTGAAGTATCTTTTGGTAGTCCCACTTTAAGCCAGGGAAACCTGCTCGTTACTTTTTTTCATTTCATAAAATGTAAAGTAGCCGGCTGCAAACACAGATGCGATAAGATACCCACCAACAATATAATGATACCACGGCCAGGATTGTGAGGAGAAGAACCAATCGCCATAATAATAAATGATGAACAGGCCGATAAGCGATTTAATAAGCTCCATATAAAATGCGTAACGATTGCCATCCATCAATTCGGTGAAGGCATAAATGGAGATAAAAATGAATGCCCCGTAATAAAAAATATGTGGCGTGCCAATTTGGGCAATGAACGCAAAGAAATAGACCAGGAGAAAATAATTAAAGAACATCTGTGCCCAATTCCATGCAATAAAAGTTCTTGAAGCTGGGGTGTCAAATTTTTTATAATTGTAAATGTCATTGATGTATTCAACAGGATATTTTTCTTTCACATCGTCGGGTCGCCAGCCGGTAGGCATGAACCAAATGCGCAATTTATCTTTTGGACTTTTTGTTCTCCAGGCATCTTTTATCAATAGCCAGAGATGTATGAAATTTATTTTTACCGGGTTCCATGTTTTTACAGGCCTTGTCACGCCATACACGGGTTTTACATTATCAAGTTCCGGCTGGAACGTGCCAAAGAGTTTATCCCAGACTATAAATATCTGCGATAAATTCTTATCCATATATTCTTTGTTGATCGCGTGATGTACCCGGTGATGTGAGGGCGTTACTATGATATGTTCAAGGAAGCCAAGCTTGCCGATCAACTGGGTATGGTACCAGTATTGTAAAAAAAGATGTAGCGGCGCAACAATACTGATCACTTCTTTTGGAACACCAAGCAAGGCTGCCGGCACGAGGAGGAAAGTAAAAAAGTTAATGAAGTTCGAGATCGATTGTCGCAAGGCACAGGAAAGATTGAACTCCTCGCTGCTATGATGAATGATATGGTAATTCCAGAAGAAATTTATTTTATGACACCAGCGATGTACCCAATAACCCTGGAAATCGATAACAATGAAAGCAACGATATAAGTAAGAATTGTTGCTTTTATGTGAATGATTGCAATATTGTCGACCAGCCAACTATAGGTAATAATAGTAACGCCAATGCCAAGAACATCTTTTACCACGTTTGTCATGCCACTGCTGAAACTGGATACACTGTCGAGTCCGCGAATGACGTTAAGGCCCTTTCTCCATTCAACAATTTTTTCAACCAGGAAAAAGAAAAGAAAGAATGGGACTGCGATATTTAAAAGTTTGCCGTAGAGCTCCATAGTTGCGAATCGTGGAGGTAAAATTAAGATTTTTCTTTGCCGAAATATTTATCAACCAGTTTTGCCGGAGCAACTGATTTCCAGGCCGTGGTCAGCGCATCAAGAAACATGGATTTTCTAACCTTTTTCAGGTTGATAAATGTTGCTCCATGTTTTCCCCATCCGCCGGGTACCGGAAAAATCACTTCTTTATCATAAGCGCAAAATACCGATTGATCGATGGCCGATAATTTTACCATTACATAGTTTTTGTCGGCATGAATCGTTGCAAATATTTTGTTCTTTACCCAGAAGCCTGCAAGATGAAAGTGCGCCTTTTCTCTAGTTTCCGGAAGACCTAAAGCCATTTTTCTTGCTTGCTCAATCGTTATCATTGGTTTTGTTTCAATGCTACAGATAAAACCTTCTCTCTTACCTTGGATAATGGCTTTGGAGTATTACAAAGTATGACATAAAATATTTTGCTACCGGGAAGCCAGACATAATCGGCCCTGAATCCGCCTTGTGATCCTGTATGACCTATCATATTCTCATTGTTTGTTTTTGTAATAAACCAGCAAAGCCCGATGAATGATGGCGTTTTATCATTCCAGTTAGAAAAACTTTGGATCGTTCTTGATCTTTTTATCCAGCCGCTGTCAAGGAAAATATGATGTTGAATGGCTTGTTCGTATTTCCATAATTCCTCCACACTGCTCCATACACCACCATTACCAGAGGCGGCAAATGTTGGCTCTTCGCCATAATCTTTTTCAAAATATTTTTTTCCATCAAATGAATAACCATGTGCAACGCCTGATGCAGGATGCGGGCCATCGGTGATCGTGGACCTTACCATACCGGCAGGTTTCATTATTTCTTTTTGAATATAGTCCTGCCATTTCCTTCCACTCACTTTTTCTATGATCAATGCAAGCGCATTGAATGCAGGGTTGGAATAATTAAATTGCGCTCCTGGTTGAAACTCCAGGCTGTCTGTTTTCTTGATAGGAGCCCAATTCGCTTCATCTTTTGCTGTTAAATAAAATACACTGTCCTCTGATACTTTCCGTATATCCGGCAACCCGGAAGTATGAGTAAGTAAATGCTGTAATGTTACTTTTTTTGCAATACTAGTGTCTTTGAAATCGGGGAAGTATTTGTAAATAGGGTCTTCTAATGAAAGTTTATTCTGTTTTGCCAGTTGTAAAATGCCATAGGCTACAAATGTTTTGCTGATCGAGCCGACATTGAAGAGGGTTTTTGTATCGATCTTCTTATTGGTATTGATATCTTCAACACCAAATCCTTTTTCATAAACAACTTTTCCATCTTTTGCGATCAAAACAGCGCCACCCGGTTCGCCTGGTTTGAAAATTGAATCAAAGATCTTATCATATTCATTCGAAGAAGTGCTGGATTTTGTATTGCAACTGCAGATAAGAGCAACCCAACAAATGGCAAGAAAAATTCTCATAAGCATGTTTTACTCAGTCTAAAGTAAAACAAAAACTCGTCTCCCGTTAGCCTTAAAGTTTTTTCATGTAGATAATCGCTTTCCCAAAAAGTTCGCCGTTCTTTTCTTCCAGCGTTTCCAGGTAAACCTTGCTGACGATAGGGTTATTATAGTCAAGCTTTTTTTGTTGAAAATCCCAGAACGAAAGATCGGTGCCGCCGCCACTATACCCACGGGCTTTTGTACGGAAATGAATGTGTTCACCGGTGGGAGAATCATTATAACCTCTTGGATAAATGGTAATGAACCGGATCGCTCCTTTGTCATTACTCCATGCCGTACCATGAATTTTTGCTATCCCTGTATTTGGATCATTCTCATAATCGCCCTTGTAGTTGGTGTGATAAGCAAAGATTTCAGCATCCTTAATTGGTTGTTTGGAAACAATATCAAGAACGGTCATTTCCAGCGTGAATTTTTTTCCGGGTTCACCTGCCTTTGTCATTTTTATTTCCCAATTACGATTTGAAACTTTTGTACTATCCTGGCATGAACAGCCAAGCGATAAAAACAGCAGGCAGCCAGCAAATATCTTTCCCATAAAAAAATTTTATGGTATTAATTTAAAAAAACAAAGGAAGGAGAAACGGGAATATTACACCAAAGGTATATTATGCTTTACGAGATGATGAATGATGATGGTGGTTATAATATCCTCACTTCAGTCCTTCGGTTCATCTGTCTTCCTTCATAAGTCGAATTATCGGCGACAGGTTGAGTGGAACCGTAACCTTTTGCTGTCACTCTTGTTGATGCGACACCTTTCTTTATCAGGTATTGCCTGATAGCTTCTGCCCTTTGCTCTGACAGCTTTTGATTTTCGGAAGCATTTCCGATATTGTCAGTATGACCCGCTATTTCAATCCTTTCATTTTCGCGCCATTTCATATAGCTTACCAATTCATCCAGTTCTTTAAATGATTCTGGCCTCAAAGTATATTTCGCAAAATCAAAATAAACATTATCCAGCCGGTACGATTTTGCGGGTTCAAAAAGTACGGTTACATTAAATGGTTCGGCAAATTCTTCATCAGGTTGCAATTCCCGAATAGCAATAATGCCATACTTAGTGCTATCAACTATAGTTTTCACTTTAATGGTAAATGTATCAGCGGATGGAAGCCTTAGTGAAAACTTTCCGTCCTTTCCGGCTCTTCCCGAAAACTTGTTCCCGGTCTTCTTTGAAATAAAGATGATCTGTTCTCCTGGTCTGGGGACTTTTTTAAAATCAGTCACCACAACATTTACATCCGCGATTTTTTTGGAGAGTGTGCTTTCCCCGGGTTGAGCAAGTATAGCAGTTGAAATCAGCAGGTAGCATACGCTGGTTACAATTGAGGGGGTGCTTGTGTTCATAAATATACAGTCGGCTTGTTAACGTTGCTTTCCAGGTTTTATTTTCTGCACCCAAAATTATCCGATATTTAGTTAATCAATTTATGCCTGTCAGCTACCTTGTATATGGTTCCTTTGCCATCCTCGCTATCGCATTGATTATTTATCTTATCAATTCGAGACGGCGTTAAAACTACACATAGTCAAGGCTGGCCTGCATCTCATCAAAGATCAAATTATCACGCATTTTCCGTTATTAACTTGCTAATGATTTAAATTTCTTAACCATAAAATTTATTCGCCATGAAAAAAGTCAATTATCAATCAAAGGTGCTGTTTGCCTCACTTATTGGACTCAGCCTCGTGCTGTTCTCGTTTTCATTAAAAACAGCAGAAGTTCTTTCAGACAGGTTTGGAGGAGAGGGATTTGAAGTTTATCTGAATAATAAGCTGGTGTTGCAACAGTTCGGAAAGGAGATCAACATAGTTAAAACTATCCAGTTAGATCAAGGTGCAAGCAATGGACAACTTGCTATCCGTTATTTCCATTGCGGCCAGCCTGGTAAAAGTCGTGTTGTTACAATCAAGGATGAAAAAAATATCGTTTTAAAACAATGGAAATTTGGAGATACAAAGGATGCGGCTGCGAAGCTCTGTTGCAATGTGAAAGATATACTTGCGTTACCAAAATTGAAAGCAGGTCAAAAAGTAAACCTGTTCTATGCATCTTCTGAACTGCCTAATGGCCGAATGCTTGCTACACTAGTTTCAGCAAATAAAAATGTCGCAGCCCAACCATGATCTTATAAATGACGGATTTCTTTTAAGGGGCATCGCCCCTTTTTTTTATTGCCGGTCCCAGGTTTTAGCGATAGTTGCAGGTTGTCCGTTTGGCAGTGAGATAGCCACAGTTGATTTAAATTGAACAGAGGTCATTAAGATCACAGTCTCAGACTCCGGGCTAAGGTTGAGTGGGGTATAAACAAGATGCTTGGCATTCACTACCTGCCAGGAACCTTCCTTGGTTAGGGAACAATTTATTTTGAATGTTCCTGTTTTATCGCCAACAAAAGTGTAGAGATTATCCCTTGCACAAGCGGTCCATGATGCGTAAATATTTGTTTCAGTGGTTCCGTTACCATCATAGTCCCATGGCACATCTGCAGTAACTGCAGTCACTTTCCACGAACCCACAAATTGAGAGTCGGCGTAACCCTGATCGTCATTATTCTGTTCGATCTTCAGGTGATCATTACATGAAGAAATGAAAAAAGAGGCGATAAAAAAATATAGAATAAGGCGATCCATTAGCAACGCACGATAAGGGTGAATAACAAATTTAAACAATCAGAGCTCAAAAAGGGATAACTGGGCTTTATTTTCTTTTGGTTTCGCGGGGATTTTCGGTGCTTCTACCATATGAGTTCTCTCAATGGTGAATAATTCTGTTTCCTTATGCCGGGATGCGATGACGACCTTAATACCACCTGCATAGGCAGAGAAAATTTTACTGACAATGTCAGGATGATTATTGTTTTGAGAAAGATGTGCAAGAATAAGCAACTGCAGATGTTCGGGACGACACTTTAAAAAAAGTTCCAGCGCCTGGTCATTGGAGAGATGGCCTTTTCTTCCAGCAATACGTTTTTTCAAATGGACAGGATAAGATCCGTTCGCCAGCATTTCCTCGCAATAATTTGATTCAAGAAAAACGGCATCACATAGTTTGAAATGTTTCTTCACATGTTGGCATGCGTAACCAATGTCGGTGATCACACCAATATTAACAGAATTGCAGGAGACTATGAAACTGTGCGGATCATTTGCATCATGACTTTTTGAGAAAGGAAGCACCGATAGCCCGCCAATTGAAACAGGTTGGGTATGAGTAAAGGAATAAATAAGACCAGTTTGTATCCCAAACCTGCAACTGCGTAATGTGTTATTGGTTATATAAACAGGTAAACTATATTTTTTTGAAAGGACAGGGAGACCGGCGATATGATCGTCGTGCTCGTGAGTGATGAATATGGCCTTCACCAAAGACATATCAAGCCCCAATCTTTTCATTCGCTTTTCAGTTTCACGACAGGAGAGACCGGCATCGATCAATACCGCTTCGTTGGTATTCCCGATATAATAACAGTTAGCATTGCTGCCTGAATTAAGTGAGGCGATCTGGACTGACATTGGCAGGTAAAAATAAGAATAATGAGGAAGTATAGTTTGCAACACAAATGAAGATTTATCCCCGAAAAGGCAGTTTTCATTGGGGAAAATGGATTTTTTTAAAAATTTTTTTCAAGACTTTTTCACCCTGTTTCTCTCCTTCAAACGGTGATACACGGAATGCAAGATGAGCTCTTCCTCTCCTGGTAAACGTGATGGTCAGATTTGGATCACTGCTTTCTCCACTGAAAACTGTAATATTCAGTCTGTGTGATTCGATAAAACGCAGCATGGGACAGCATTGTATTAGAAACGGCGTGTGGGGTGAGGCAGGATTTCATGGATGATTTATAAGATAGAAATTGCGATCGTATTTATTGATCTATGCAAACAAAAAATATCAACTCATTCCCGTTTTTCATTGGGAAAATTGCAGGCGATAATTCAATTTTCAGAGGAGAAATGTGAATAGAAAAAGGTTGCATTCAATTTGGTAGAATGCAAAAAACTATATATTTGGTAATAATAATGATTTAACCCATTAAGAATTTAAATCCAAAAAATCATGGCAACAAAGAAAAAAGCAGCTAAGAAAGCTGCAAAGAAACCAGCGAAGAAAGCTGCTCCTAAAAAAGCTGCAAAGAAAGCTGCTCCTAAAAAAGCCGCAAAGAAAGCCGCTCCTAAAAAAGCCGCTCCGAAAAAGAAATCTGCACGTAAACCAAATCCTGCTTTCATGAAAGCGTTGACACCTAGCTCAACATTAGCAGGAGTGATCGGAAGCAACGCAGTGCCCCGCACTGAAGCGGTAAAGAAGATCTGGGATCATATTAAAAAGAACAATCTGCAGGACAGCGCAAACAGGCGTATGATCAATGCTGATGAAAAATTAAGACCTCTTTTTGGTAAAGATCAGATCTCCATGTTTGATCTTGCTAAGATCTTATCTAAACATCTCAGCTAAGTAAAATGAATTCAAAATTTGAAACGGGTCCGGCAACGGACCCGTTTTTTATTTTACCTTTTAGTAATGGAATCATTGCAGCATATTTTTAATGATTGCGGACTGAATGTTCAACGCACCGACAGTGTGCAAGGCGGTGATATCAATAATTCCTATTGCCTGTTCACATCAACCGGTAAATATTTTTTGAAAGTAAATGATAAGAAAAAATATCCTTTGATGTTTGAAAAAGAAGCAAATGGTCTTGAACTGCTTCTTAAAAATTCCACCTTAATTATTCCACAAGTAATAAAGACCGGTGCTTATGATGATAAGCAATATTTGTTGTTGGAGTGGCTTGAAAAAGGATCTCCGCATAAAGATATGTGGGAGCAATTCGGTCAATCATTAGCAATGATGCATAAACATCCGCAACAATATTTCGGGTTGAGTGAGGATAATTATATCGGGAGCCTGCAGCAAATAAATGGCAAGTATACACACTGGCACACATTCTATGCCGAATGCAGGATCCTACCTTTGATCAAATCATTGTTTGATTCTGGAGCTTATTCTTCGAAAGATGTGAAAACTGCTGAGGCTTTATGTGCAAAACTTGAGCAACTATTCCCGATTGAGCCACCGTCTCTGCTGCACGGTGATCTTTGGGCCGGTAACTACTTTGTTCACTCGTCGGGTTACGCAACCATTTTTGATCCGGCTGCTTATTATGGTCATCGTGAAATGGATCTTGGCATGACAAAGCTTTTCGGCGGCTTTGACCAGAGGCTTTATAATGCGTATGATCACCACTATCGACTGGAACCGGATTGGCAAAAACGACTCCCATTGACCCAGCTTTATCCGATACTTGTTCACGCAGTATTATTTGGAGGCCATTATGTGTCTTCGGCGTTGAACCTTATCCGGGCACTTGCATAATCTGTAAATATCTCCAAAAATGAAAAATTGGCACTGGCAGACTGAATTTTTTACCCATTTGAAAATGCCAGTGAATGTGTTTGCCCATTAAAACTGAAAATTTTTCCGTTTTGGCTCAGGCGGCACAGTATTTCCTGTACCTTCGCCGTCCCAAATCCTGAGCTTAGCGAAGGATCTTTTATAATCTTCAAAAACTTTAAAAAATCAATACAACTATGGCTAAGAAGCTAAGTGTGACTCCCCTTCATGACAGGGTTATCGTGAAACCGGCTCCTGCTGAGGAAAAAACCGCCGGTGGCATCATTATTCCGGATACTGCGAAAGAAAAACCACAACGTGGCGTTGTGATCGCAGCGGGTCCTGGTAAAAAAGATGAACCAATGTCAGTAAAAGCTGGCGATACTGTTCTTTATGGCAAGTATGCCGGTACAGAGATCCAGATCGACAATGATGATCTGCTGATCATGAGAGAAAGCGATATTCTCGCTATAGTGTAAACTGATGTCTGAAGTCAGACGGATGATGCCAGATTTTCGATCAGACCTCAGACCTCCGACTTCTTACTTCAACCAATTTTAAAAACTATCAAATTAAAAGACATATGGCAAAACAACTTTTCTTTAATACAGATGCCCGTAACAAAATGAAAAAGGGTGTTGATATACTTTCAAATGCTGTGAAAGTAACCCTTGGGCCAAAAGGACGCAATGTTGTTCTTGAGAAAAAATTCGGTGCACCTGGTATAACTAAAGATGGTGTTACCGTTGCAAAAGAAATTGAACTCGAAGATCCAATTGAGAACATGGGTGCTCAGATGGTAAAAGAAGTAGCAAGCAAAACTGCTGATGTAGCTGGCGATGGGACTACAACAGCAACTGTTCTTGCCCAGTCTATCATTACCGAGGGATTGAAAAACGTAGCAGCCGGTGCTAACCCAATGGATCTGAAAAGAGGTATTGAAAAAGCAGTGAAAGCGGTTGTTGACAATCTTGCTGCACAATCTCAGAAAGTTGGTAACGACAGCAAAAAGATCGAGCAGGTAGCTTCTATTTCTGCAAATAATGACTCAGAGATCGGCAAGCTGATCGCTGAAGCAATGGGTAAGGTGACCAAGGATGGTGTGATCACTGTTGAAGAAGCTCGCGGTATTGAAACAGGTATAGAAGTAGTAGAAGGTATGCAATTCGATCGTGGATATATTTCTCCTTATTTCGTTACAAATAGCGAAAAAATGGAAGTTGAATTGGAGAACCCGTATATCATGATATACGATAAAAAGGTGAGCAACATGAAGGATATCCTTCACATTCTTGAGAAAGTTGCTCAGCAAGGCGCTCCGCTTCTTATTATTTCTGAAGATCTTGAAGGCGAAGCATTAGCAACATTGGTTGTAAACAAACTTCGTGGTACATTAAAAGTTGCCGCGGTGAAAGCTCCGGGCTTTGGTGATCGCAGAAAAGAAATGTTGCAGGATATCGCTATCCTCACTGCAGGTCTTGTTATCAGCGAAGAGCAGGGTTATAAATTAGAGAATGCTGATCTTTCTTACCTCGGTAAGGCTGAAAGAGTGGTTATCGATAAAGACAATACAACCATTGTTGGTGGTAAAGGAAAGAAAGCTGACATCACAGCCCGTATCAACCAGATCAAAGCGCAGATCGAAGTAACAACTTCTGATTACGATAAAGAAAAATTGCAGGAACGTCTCGCTAAATTAAGCGGTGGTGTGGCGGTTTTACAAGTAGGTGCTGCAACTGAAATGGAAATGAAAGAAAAGAAAGACCGTGTTGATGATGCATTGCATGCAACAAGAGCGGCTATTGAAGAAGGAATTGTTCCTGGTGGTGGTGTTGCTTATATCCGTGCTATTGATGCTTTGGATAAAATCAAAGGTTCAAATGATGATGAGAACACGGGCGTTGCTATTGTAAAAAGAGCATTGGAAGAGCCGCTTCGCCAGATCGTTGAAAATGCCGGTATCGAAGGTTCTATCGTTGTTCAAAAAGTAAAAGAAGGAAAAGGCGATTTTGGTTTCAATGCAAGAACTGAGGAATACGAGAAATTAATTGCCGCTGGTGTTATCGATCCAACTAAGGTTACCCGTATTGCATTAGAGAACGCAGCTTCAATTGCAGGTATGTTGCTCACTACGGAATGTGTGATCGCCGACAAACCTAAAAAAGAAGAGCCTGCTCATTCACATGGTGCACCTGGTATGGGTGGAATGGATTATTAAGAAAGTCAATAGTCTGGAGTCTATAGTTAAAAGTTTTTACTGATGGCTACCGACTCCAGACTCAATAATTAACCTTCAAATGATAAGCTATGAGAAATTTAGTCGTTCGTTTGAAAGAAACAGTTGAAAAATTAAAAAAATGGATGAGAAGATGCAGAAGAGATGATGATGATTATTTTGATCATCCGTTTGCAATTCTTTAAAATGATTATCCCGCTGAGAGGCGGGATTTTTATTTAGCGAAACTAATCGCTCCGGCATGGTTTTTAAAGTTGGAATCTTGTATTCAATCACTAAAATAGTTTGCCATGCTACCGATAGGAGACGACAATAGCGACCGCACAAGAATGCCGATCGTGAATTATGCCTTGATCGTAATAAACATTCTTGTTTTTGTTTTTTTACAGGGAATGGGTGCTAATGAAAAATTTACATATGCATTTTCTACTGTGCCGGCAGAGATATTGACGGGCAGAGATATAGCAACTGGCCCGTTACAACCCACACCGGTCCCGGTTTATTTTACATTGATCACTTCTATGTTCATGCATGGCGGTTGGGCACACCTACTTGGAAACATGTTGTTCCTGTGGGTGTTTGGTGATAACCTCGAAAACAGGTTGGGCCCTGCCCGCTACCTGATCTTTTATTTGGTTTGTGGAATCATTGCCTCATTGGCTCATGTGTTTCTTGCCGGCGCCGATGCGATCGTTCCAAGCCTTGGGGCCTCCGGCGCAATCTCTGGGGTAATGGGTGGTTATTTATTATTGTTTCCCTCAAGACGTGTAAGAGTATTTATGGGACGAGGGATCACGGAGGTTCCTGCATTTGTCGCATTAGGGATCTGGATCGTTTTTCAGATCATTAGTCAAATGGGAGTGCTCGGTGGAGACCAGGGTGGTGGTGGTGTGGCTTATGCAGCACATATTGGTGGATTTATTGCAGGCTTGGCGCTTATCAAGGTATTTGACATGGGCGCCAGGAAAAATACAGCCGTGAGATAAAATGGACAGTTTCATTATACTTCCCGTTCACGAGAGGAGGGATTTTTTGATTTGGTATAATGAACGATAATGCTAATTGGGGATTCGGCTTTTTGATAATAATACTTTCAGGCTTTGTCGCTTTACGTTGTCCAGAAATAATCCTGACTTCGATAAGATGGAACTGGGTGCTTTGGAGAATTTCTTTATGCCTATTGTTTCAACGGTTGCCGGGCTAATTATCTATCTGGCAATGGGGTGGATCATAAAGTATAAATACTGGCTCACAGTTTCGGTTTCCATATCTATTCTTAACCTTTTTTATGGTATGATTCTTTTTTCGGCCAGGTAATATTCAGTGAATTTCTTCTTCTTTACTCCATCATCTTAGCTTACCTTTGCGGCTTCAAAAAATCTGTGTTATCCTGTGAAATCTGTGAGAAATATTGGCTCACAGCTTTCACGGATTTGCACCGAAACGATAACGATAATGATCAGTGTAAAAGACTTAAAATTAGCTTACGGCAAAAGGGTTTTATTCGAAGAAGTGAATCTCAATTTCACCAAAGGGAATTGCTATGGTGTCATTGGGGCAAATGGAGCAGGGAAGAGTACATTTTTAAAAATACTAAGCGGCGAAATAGAACCTAATAAAGGAACAGTTGAAATTACTCCTGGAGAAAGACTGGCAGTGTTAAAACAAAACCAGTTCGAATTTGATGAACAAACCGTTTTAAATACAGTGATGATGGGCCACACAAAGTTGTGGAGCGTGATGAAGGAAAGAGAAAGCAT
>Ga0075418_10004806_pt1 | contig 15319 bp, 15 predicted proteins | sample SoiMetdeltSBSDD2_FD_81776 | JGI IMG/M metagenome (GOLD analysis project Ga0075418, IMG submission 81776) | Bulk soil microbial communities from a Populus tree surrounding site in Tennessee, USA - Soil MetaG P. deltoides SBSDD2 | ecosystem: Environmental > Terrestrial > Soil > Tree plantation...
CGCTCACGGGCTCCGTGGCTCGCGCGACCTCCCCGGAGAGGCCGCGCGATGTGCCGGTCCCCTCGCTCGACCCGGCGAAGACGGCCGCGGAGTGGCGCGCGCTCATGCGCGAGGCGCGGGCGCCACGCGCACGCGCGGCCCAGGCAGCGTGCCGGCCGCTGCGCGCGGTCTTCTACGCCGCCTCCGACTGGCTGCGCCTGGCGACGAAACTCCGCGCGAGCGCATCGCCGTGCGCGGAGTACTACGTCTCGGTGCCGCCGATCGTCGCGGACAAGACGACGTTCCGCCGCGACCAGGCCCGGCGCATCCGGGCGCTCGGTCCGAACTTCCATGCGCTCGCGGAGGTGCACTTCACGACCTGGAACCGCTGGGTCGCGTCGACCGGGAGCTCGTGGCACACGGCCGGGGTCACCGCACGACAGCGGATGGCCGAGGCGGGCTACGACGTCGCGCTCGGGGACTCGTGGATGCTGAACGAGTTGAACTCGGCCGTCCGGCGCGGGGACGGCAACGCGCGCGCGAACGTCCGCGAGTTCCTGCGCGGCCTGTACGAGGGCGACGGGCGGCGGCCGACCAAGGGGTCCGTCCTCGTCATCGGCTTCGGCCAGCGGACGAGCAACGTCAGCGTCTACCAGAGCACCCTCCAGTCGTGGCTCGCGGACTCGGCCTTCTGGACGGACATGGCGACGTACGTCGCCGACTGGTCGCAGGAGGTGTACGGCGACCTGCGCGCGCATGCGGTCCCCGGCTCGCCGACTCCCGTGCGCCGGGAGTACCTGAACGACTACCTGCAGCACCAGCTCGTGCTGGCCGGCGCCGGGCCGCCGGAGATCGAGATCGCCCGTGCCTACCTGCGGGCGGCCTACAGCCCGCTCGCGAACGGCGCCTGGCCGCGCGAGACCGCCTGGGGCTGGACGATGGTGCCCGCCGAGCAGATGGCCGCCTACCTGTCGGCGCAGGTCGACGCGCTGCGCTCCTTCAGCGCCGCGGCGGGACAGAGCGCGGACCACTGGGGGTTCGCGTGGGCGCCGAGCAACACGACCGGGATTACGGCAAGCGACTTCGCGGCCCAGACGGGAGCACTGCTCGACCGCCTCGCCGCCGCGATCCGCGACTCGAGCGTCGTCGATCCGGAGAGCCCCGGCGCAGGCGCCTGCGGCGCCGACGAGTCCCTCTGCGCGGTCGACCTCGCGGACGCGCGTCACAACGACGCCTGGCGGTCCTTCCGCGCCTGGGCGCAGTCGATCCTCTCGCTCGGTCCGGGCTCGCCGATCGGCCTCGTCGCAGGCATCGCCTCCGGCCCGCTCGAGCTCTCCGTCTCGTCGGCGGTCGCGCGGCCCGTGGCCGTGACGCTCCGTTCGAGCTCGCCCGGAGGCGCGTTCGCGACGAGCCCGGCCGGGCCGTGGACGGGCACCCTGTCCGTCCCGGTCGTCCCCGGCACGCCCGCCGCCTTCTACCACCGCGACACGCGGGCCGGCACCGCGACCATGACCGCCTCCGCGCCCGGCATCAGCCCGGCGACCCGGGCGGTGAACGTGGCTGCCGGTGTCGCCGCGCGCGTCACGGTCACGCCTGGCACACGCAGCCTTCGAGCCCGGGGCGAGGCCGGGTTCACCGGCGCAGCGACGGACGCATTCGGCAACGCGACCATGGCGCCGCTCTCGTGGACCGTCACGCCGGCGACGCTCGGCACCTTCGTGCGTGCTCAGGGTGCCGCCGTGCGCTTCCGCGCGGGGCGCGTGCTGGGCAGCGGCACCGTGACCGCCCGGGCGGGCTCGCTCGTCGGCTCGGCGACCGTCGTCGTGACCCCGGCCACGCTTCGTGTCCGCGCGCTCGAGGTTCGCGCCACCACACGCGGGGCACTGGTCACGTTCGCGGCGCGCGACGGCGCGCGCCGTCCCGTGTCGCTGGCGAACGTGACCCTCGTCGCCCGTCTCGACGGCCGACGCGTCGCGCGCGCGCAGGGCACGACCGGCGCGGCCGGCAAGGCGCGGCTCCGGCTCACGCTCGGTCGCGCGTGCGTCTCGCTCGTCGTGACGCGCGCCCGTGCTGAGGGCTTCCGCTGGGACGGGCGCTCTCCGCGCGTCCGGGTCTGCCGTCGCTAGCTCGCGGGTCGCGTGAGAGCGAGCACGGCGGCGCCGGCGAGCCAGACCGTCATCACGGCGATCCACACGCGCTGGACGACGCCGGGCGACTGCCCCCCCGTGCCGACGAGCGCGACCAGCGTGGCAGCAGCGGCGACGGCGCTCGCAAGCGCCGCAAGCCGTCGCCCGCTTCGATAGAGCGCGTACGCGACGAGCGCCGTCCCGACGAGGACGAGGACCGTGGAGAGGACCGCCGTCGTCCAGTGCGTGATTGCCGGGGCTCCATGCACGTCGAAGCGTCCGCCGAGCCCGCAGCGCGCTGCGCCGTTCGAGCAGTCGATGCGGACGAGCGCGACGACGACGAAGCCGATCCCCGCGCCCGCCAGGGCGAGCGCCCCCGCGCGCGTCAGCCTCCACAGGAGCACCGCGGCGCCGAGGCCCGCGACCCCGACCGCGGCGATCGCGAGCATGCCCAGCCAGGCGTCCTCCACCCCGTGCGCCGCCAGCGAGCTGACGTAGTCGCGCGTCTGGGAGTAGCCGGGGCTCTCCGCTCCGGCGACGAGGAGCGCGGCCCAGAAGACGCCGAGGCCTGTGAGGACGACTGCGGCGGCGAGCCGCTCGCAGCGCGGCAACCCGCCACGGGCTCGGACTACGCGACGCCGGCGAGGAGGAACGCGCGCGACTCCTTCAGCATCTCGCGCGCGATGACGAGGCGCTGGATCTCGTTCGTCCCCTCGTAGATCTGCGTGATCTTCGCGTCGCGCATCATGCGCTCGACCGGGTACTCCTTGATGTAGCCGTATCCGCCGAGGACCTGCACCGCCTCGGTCGTGACCCACATCGCCGCGTCCGTGCAGGCCAGCTTCGCCATCGCCGACGCCTTCGTCAGCTCCGCGTCGGCCGCCCCCTCGTCGACCATCCGCCCGAAGCGGTAGAGGATGCCGCGCGCGCCCTCGGTCCGGGTCTCCATGTCCGCGAGCTTGGCCGCGATCAGCTGATGCTCCGCGATCGGCTTCCCCATCGTCTCGCGCGTGCGGGCGTACTCGAGCGCGTAATCGGTGGCGCCCTGCGCGATCCCGAGGCCCTGGGCGGCGACGCCGGGCCGCGAGCGGTCGAGGATGCGCATCGCGATCTTGAAGCCCTCGCCCTCCTCGCCCAGCAGATTCGCTGCCGGGACACGCGCGCCGTCGAACGTCAGCTCGCCCGTCGTCGACCCCGAGATGCCCATCTTCGGCTCGAGCCGCGCGACCTCGAAGCCGGGCGTCCCGGACTCGACGACGAACGCCGAGATGCCGGCATGACTCGCGTCCGCATCGGTCTTCGCGAAGACCGTGTAGACGTCGGCGACGCCCGCGTTGGTGATGAAGCGCTTGGAGCCGTCGAGGACGTACTCGTCGCCCTCGCGGCGCGCGGTCGTGCGCATCGCGGCCGAGTCGGAGCCGGACCCGGCCTCGGTCAGCGCGTAGGCACCCAGGATCTCCCCGGCAGCGAGACGCGGCAGGAAGCGCTGCTGCTGCTCCTCCGAGCCGGCGAGCTTGAGCCCGAGCGACCCGAGCTCCTGCACCGCGAGGATGAGCCCGCTCGTCGCGCACACCTTCGAGACCTCCTCGATGGCGACGAGCGCGAGCAGCGTCCCCGTGCCCGTCCCGCCGTGCTCCTCGGCGAAGAGGAGGCCGAAGATCCCGTGCTCGCGAAAGAGCTCGACGACGTCCCACGGGAACTCGTGGGACAGGTCGATCTCCGCCGCCCGCGGTCCGATGCGCTCGCGCGCGAGCGTCCGCACGAGGTCGCGGATCTCGAGCTGCTCGTCGCTCAGCGGCTCCCAGGGCACGGCCGAATTCTAGGTCGGCGGGTGATGGCAGACGGCCTCGATGTTGTTGCCGTCGGGGTCGAGGACGTACGCCGCGTAGTAGTTCGCGTCGTAGTGGGCACGGATCCCGGGCGCACCGTTGTCGCGTCCGCCGGCTGCGATGCCGTTCGCGTGGAAGCGGTCGACCGTCTCCCGGTCGGGGCAGTCGAAGGCGACGTGCGCGCCGCCCGCAGGGTGGCGGCGCCCGACCCCGAAGTCGAGGCCGCCCGCGTCGGCGTAGTAGGCGAGCGCTCCCTCCTCCTCGTACACGACGCGGTACCCGAGTGGGCCGAGCACCGCCGCGTAGAACTGCTTGGCGGCCTCCCAGTCGGTCACGTTCACTGCGACGTGGGCGACCGTCATCCCGGGCCGCCGCGAACGGCTGTGTCCTCGGCCATCTCGACTCCTCCCGGCGTCGTTACAGTCGCGCGGTGATCCTAGAGAACGGGCTCGTGCGGACGATGGACCCGTCGTTGCCGACCGTGCGGGCGCTCGCGATCGCCGGCGACCGCGTCGCGGGCGGCGTCGGTGCCCACGAGACCGCGCTCCCGACACCCGAGGTCGTCGATCTCGGCGGCCGCTGCGTCCTCCCCGGCTTCACGGACTCGCACGTCCACTTCCCCACCTGGTCGCTCTCGCAGCGAGACGTGCAGCTCGACGGCGTCTCCGGGCTCGCCGAGGCGCTCGACCGCGTCCGGCGGCACCCGCGCCACGGTGACTGGGTTCGCGGCACCGGCTGGCGCTCGGCCGGCTGGGAGACGCAGCCGACGAAGGAGGCCCTCGACGAGGCGACCGGCGACACGCCTGCGCTGCTGTGGTCGAAGGACTACCACTCCGCCTGGCTGAACTCGGCTGCGCTCGCCCGCGCGGACGGCGACCTCGAGGCCGAGGGCGGAGTCGTCGAGCGCGACGAGAGTGGTCACCCGACCGGGGTCCTGCGCGAGGAGTCGGCCTGGCAGTTCCGTGCGCGCTTCGCCATGCCGCGCGAGGACGAGTTCGTCGCTGCGACGCGCGATGGTCTCCGCCTCGCCGCCTCCAGAGGCGTCGTCGCGATCCACGACAAGGACGGGTGGCTCGGCGCGCACCGCATCTTCAGCGTCTGACCGAGGGGGATGGGCTCACGCTGCGCGTGTGGCAGTCGCTCCCACACGAGCGGCTGCCGGAGCTCGAGGGGATGGGGCTGCGGTCCGGGATCGGCGACGACCGCTTTCGGATCGGCTACCTGAAGGCGTTCATGGACGGGACGCTCGGGTCACAGACGGCCTGGATGCTGGACGGGTCCGGCGTCGTGATCACGAGCGGCGAGGAGCTCGCCGAGATCATCCGCGCCGGCGCGCGGATCGGCTGGCCCGTCGGCGTCCATGCGATCGGAGACCGCGCGAACCGTGAAGCGCTCGACGCGTTCGAGGCCACGCGGGACGTGTGGGCGCCCCTCGGCCTCCGTCAGCGAATCGAGCACGCGCAGTGCCTGGCCCCCGAGGACGTGTCCCGCTTCGCCGCGCTCGGCGTCGCCTGCTCCGTCCAGTTCAGCCATGCGCCCTCGGATCGCGACCTGGCCGAGCGGTTCTGGGGAGCACGCGCCGACGGCGCGTACCTCTTCCGGTCGCTGCTCGACTCCGGCGCCCTCCTCGCGAACGGATCGGACGCGCCGGTCGAGGAGCTCGACCCGCTCGCCGGGATCCGGGCAGGCGTCCTGCGCACGATCGACGACCGGCCGGCCTGGCATCCCGAGCAGGCCCTGACCGTCGCGGAAGCGCTGACCGCGACGACCGTGAGCCCCGCCTGGCTCTCGGGCGACGAGCGGCGGCGCGGGAAGCTCCTCCCGGGCTACCTCGCCGATCTCGTCGTGCTCTCGCGCGACCCGCTCGAGTGCCCGCCGGAGGAGCTGGAGTCGATCGAGGTCGTGGCGACGATGGTCGGCGGCCGCTGGACGCATCACGCCCCGCCCTGGGACTGATGGCGCGCCTCGCGCGGGAGGAGGGCCGGCGGCTCTTCGGCCTCGACACCGCCGCCTACGAGCGCGGGCGCCCGGGCCACGCCGAGGAGGTCTACGACGTGCTCCGAGAGCGCTGCGGGCTCGACGACGGCACCAAGGTGCTCGAGATCGGGCCGGGGACCGGCCAGGCGACGCGACGGCTCCTCGAGCTGGGCGCCGACCCGCTCGTCGGCATCGAGCCCGACGGCGCGCTCGCCGACCTCGTCCGCGAGCGCTTCGGCGGCCGCGTGGAGGTCCGGGAGAGCACGCTCGAGGACGCCGAGCTCGAGAGCGACTTCGCCCTGGCCACGGCGGCGTCGTCGTTCCACTGGGTCGACGAGGCGGTCGGGCTCGCGAGGATCGCAGCCGCGCTGCGGCCCGGGAGCTGGATCGCGCTCTGGTGGACGGGGTTCGGGGACGCGAACCGCCCGGACCCGTTCCGCGAGGCGATCGACCCGCTGATGGAGGGTGTTCCGCGCGGCCCGGCGGAGGTCGAGGACCGCCGACCGTTCGCGCACGACGCCGGGACCCGCATCGCGGCGCTCGAGCGGGCCGGCTTCGTCGACGTGCTGCCTCGGCGCGTCGAGTGGTGGCACACGTGGGACGCCGAGGGCATCCGGGCGCTCTTCGGGAGCTTCTCGCCGGTCCTCTCGCTTGACCCGGATCGCCGGCAGGCGCTTCTGGACTCGATCGCCGAGATCGCGGTGCGGGACTTCGGCGGGCACGTGACCAAGCCGGTCGTGACCGCGCTCTACACCGCCCGAAAGCCGGATCGCTGAACACGGCCTACAATCGGATCGTGGCCTCCCGCACGATGTTGCCCGTCCACGAGGCGCCGACCTGCTCGGTCGCGGGCGCCGCCGAGATCGTGGGCTCGAAGTGGACGGTGCTGATCGTCCACGACCTCTCCGAAGGCCCGCGCCGCTTCACGGAGCTCGAGCGCTCCTGCGCGGGGATCAGCCCGCGGACGCTCGCCGAGCGCCTGCGCTGGCTCGAGTCGGAGGAGATCGTCGTCCGCTCGAGCTATCCGGAGTCGCCTCCCCGTGTCGAGTACGCGCTCACGGACAAGGGCAAGGCCCTCCTGCCGGTCGTGCGCGAGATGCGCCGCTTCGGCCACGAGTGGCTCGGCTGCGGCGTCCACGAGACGGGCCTGACGTGATCGAGCCGCCGATCGTCTGCCACCAGCCCGCGGGACGGTGCGCCGCGTGAACACGGTCTGGCAGGGCCGCATCGCCCGGACGGCGACGAAGTACGGCGAGAGCGCGCCCATGGCCGCCGTGTGCTGCAACGCCTGCCGGGCGTGCGTCACGACGAACCTCTTCGGCCTGGCGCTGGCGGGCGTTCTCGGTGCGGGCGCCGCCGCGACGGCGTTCGCGCGTCGCGTGCTCGTCAGACCGTCCTAGCGCGTCAGCGCCCCGGCGAGGACGCGGTCGCGGAGCCGGGTCGGCAGCCGCTCGATCCACGCCCGCAGGTGCGCGTCCCGGCCGACGAGGTAGCGCGCCTTCGGGCGCTTCGAGGTCAGCGCGTGCTCGACCGCTTTCGCGACCTCGTCGGGATCGACGCCGGGACCACGTGCGAGGGCGACCTCGCGCAGGCGGGCGACCGCGGGCGCGTAGAGGGTCGCGCGCTCCTCGTCGAAGCCCTCGCGCAGCTCGTCGGCGCGCTCGGCGCCCTTGCGCCAGATCGGGGTCGCGATGCTCCCGGGCTCGACGATCGAGACTTCGACGCCGAGCGGGCGGAGCTCGATCCGGAGCGAGTCCGCGATCGCCTCGAGCGCGTGCTTCGAGGCGGCGTAGGGACCGAGGAACGGCAGGGCGCTCCGCCCTCCGATCGAGCCCATCAGGACGACGCGGCCCCGCGCTCGCCTGAGCGCGGGCAGCAGCGCCTGGACGACCGCGACCTGGCCGACGACGTTCACCTCGAGCTGGTGGCGGAGCTCGTCGAGCGGCACCAGCTCGAGCGGGGCCGCGATCGCGATCCCCGCGTTGTCGACGAGGCCGTGGAGCTCGCCGCCGAGCGTCTCGGCGGCAGCGGCGATCTGCGCGGCGTCCGTGACGTCGAGCTCGAGCGGCTCCACACCCTTCTTCGCCAGCGCCTCGGCGTCCTCGGGCGTCCGCACGCCACCGTGCACCTGCCAGCCCGCCCGCGCGAGCCGCAGCGCGCACGCGAGCCCGATGCCCGAGGAGGCACCCGTGACGAGGACCGTTCTCTTCACGGCGCCGATCGTGTCAGAGCGAGCTCAGTCCGCGAGGCCCTTGTCGCGCAGCTCGGCGAGCGCGCGCTGGGATTTCTCGAGCCCGGCGAGCCCCATGCCCTCGAGGACGCGGGGTGTCTTCGTGAACTGGATGTCGCGGTAGTCGACGACCTGCCAGCGATTCCCCGAGGGGTCGAGGAAGTCGTTCCGCCCGACCAGGCGCGCGCCCGCCTCACGAGCTCGCTCGAGCGTCGCGGCCGCGTCGTCCACGACGAGGCCGAAGTGGCCCGCGGTCACGGGCTCGCCCCGTACCTCCTCGAGCGCGACGAACTGGTCTCCGAGGTCGAGGAACGCCATGTTCCCCACGCTCCCGCGAAGCGGCACCTCGTCGAAGATCTGGCGGAAGAACGCGACCGTCTCCTCCCGGTCCACCACCTCGACGGCGACGTGGTTGATCCCGACGAGGCGCGGCACGCCCGCCAGCGTAACCCGCGTCAGGCGGGCTCGGCCCAGACGCCGGCGAGCTCGACGATCGTCGCCGCTGCCGCCGCCATGTCCTGCACGCTCGCCCACTCCCGTACGGAGTGGTACTCCTGCCCGCCGGTGAAGATGTTCGGCGTCGGCAGGCCCCGGGCGGAGAGCACCGCGCCGTCCGTCCCGCCTCGCGTGATCGCCATCGTCGGCTCGACACCGGCGCGCCGAATCGCCTCGAACGCCGCCTCGACGACGCGCGGGCTCTGCTCGATGTACGGGCGCATGTTGCGATAGGAGTCGCGCACCTCGACCTCGAAGGCGGCTCGCGGCTCGCCCTCGGCGACTGCCGCCACGAGCTCCCGCAGCAGCCCGACGTGCTGCTCGAGGAGCGCGTCGTCGTGGTCGCGCGCGATGAAGTCGACGATCGCCTCCTCCGCGTTGCCGGAGATCCGGTGCGGGTGGACGTAGCCCTCGCGCTCCTCTGTCGTCTCCGGCGACAGCCTGTCGAGGGGGAGCGAGTCGACCAGTTGCGCCGCCAGCTTGACCGCGTTCACGAGCTTGCCCTTCGCGGTCCCGGGGTGCACGGAGAGCCCGCGGATCGTCACCCGGATCGACTTCGCCGAGAAGGTCTCGATCTCGAGCTCGCCGAGGCCCGAGCCGTCGAGCGTGTACGCGACGTCGGCGCCGAAGGCATCGAGGTCGAAGTCCTCCGCGCCGCGGCCGACCTCCTCGTCGACGGTGAACGCGATGCGGAGTGGCGCGCGCGGGCGCTCCGGACGACGCACGAGATACGAGACCGCAGCCATGATCTCCGCGATCCCGGCCTTGTCGTCGGCCCCGAGGAGGGTCGTCCCGTCACTCGTCACGATGTCGTGCCCGACGCGTTCGGCGAGGGCGGGGAGCGCCGCCGGATCGAGGACCTGGCGCGCGTCTCCGGGAAGGTCGATGGGCTCGCCGGCCCACGACGGGTGCACGATCGGGGAGACGCCGTCGGCGGTGACGTCCGGCGTCGTGTCGACGTGGGCGATCAGCCCGACCGCCGGGACGCCGTCGATGCCGGGCAGGCTCGCGAAGACGTTGAAATCCTCGGTCAGCCGCGCGTCGTCGAGGCCCAGCTCGCGCAGCTCGTCGACGAGGAGCCGGGAGAGGTCGAGCTGCTTCTGCGTGCTCGGTCGCTCGGCGACGCGGTAGGCGCCCTGCGTGTCGATCCGCGCGTAGCGGAGGAACCGCTCGAGCACCTCCTCGGCGAGCTCCCCCGCGAGCGGGCTCGCGAAGGGAGCCGCGATCGTCTCAGGCCGGGCCAAGCTCGCCCAGCCGGGTGAAGACCTCACGCATCGTCGCCACGCCGAGCTCGATCGCGTCCTCGGGCACGTTCTCGTTCGGCGCGTGCACGTTGCACTCGCTCTCGATGCCGAACCCGGTCGCGAACGTGGGCAGGCCGCGGTCGACGAGGCTGGCATAGATCGGCAGCGTTCCCCCGGAGCGCACGAGGGCCGGCCGCGCGCCGATCACCTGCTCGAACGCATCGGCGGCCAGGCGGATCGCGTCGGAGTCGGTCGGCGTGAGCGCCGGCCGGGCGCTGTTCCTGGGCGTGATCTCCAGCTCGGCGCCCGCGGGCAGCGCTTCCCGGACGAGGCGCTCGAAGGCGGCACGGATCGTGTCCGGGTCCTGACCGGGGGCGAGACGCAGCGACACGTTGGCGCGCGCCTCGACCGGGAGCACCGTCTTGACGAGATCGGGGGAGCCGCTCGCGATCCCGTTCACGTCGAGCGACGTGTCCGCGAAGGTGCGGAGGTAGAAGTCCTCGGCGGCACCGGGCGCGATCGGCGCGGCGCCCTGGTGCTCGAGCTGCTCCGAGCCCGAGGGCAGCTCGGCCCAGGCTTCGAGCTCCTCCGCCGACGGGGCGACCACCCCCTCGCGCAGGTCGTCCGGGAGGCGACCGTCCGCGCCCGGCAGGACCGGAGCCAGCGCCGCCATCAGCGCATGTGTGGCGTTGAGCGCCGCGGCCCCGAACATCCCCGAGTGCATGTCGGTGGCACCCGTGCGGACCACGAGATGGAGATAGACCAATCCCCGCACGCCGACCATGAATCCGGGCTGGCCGCGCCGGATCATCGCCCCGTCGAGGATGATCGCCGCGTCCGCACGTCCCCGGTCGGCGTCGACCCACTCGACGACCGAGACGCCCCCCACCTCCTCCTCGCCGTCGAAGGCGAAGCGGACATTGACCGGGAGCGCGCCCTCCTCGGCGAGCTGACGCACGGCCTCGACGAGGAGGAACATGTTCCCCTTGTCGTCGGCGACACCGCGCGCCCACAGGCGTCCGTCGCGCGGCGTGAGCTCGAACGGGGGCGACTCCCAGAGGTCGAGTGGGTCCGGAGGCTGCACGTCGAAGTGCGCGTAGCAGAGGATCGTCGGGGCGGACTCCGGGCTCTCCGACGCCGCGACCTCCCCGATCACGAGCGGTCGCGCGCCCCAGTGCACGAGCTCTGCGCTGCCTCCGCTCGAGCGGATCAGGCGCGCGACCCACTCGGCGGCCTCCGCGATGTCGCTCGCATGGGAGGTGTCGGCGCTGACCGACGGGATGACGATCAGCTCGGCGAGCTGGTCGTGCAGCTCCTGACGAGTCGGTGCCACGGGCGCGGAGTGTAGTCGGGCCGCGACGCGCCCCGCCCGCGCCTCGGGCCCTAGCCGAAGCTCTCGTCGAGCGCGACCTCGTAGATCTCGACGCCGGTGCGACGGCCCATCGAGTCGCTCGGCGGCGACATCGCGTTCAACGCCTCGTCGGCGCGCCGCATGTCGCTCTCGCTGTTCGAGAACGCGAGCCCGAGCGTGACGCCGTTGTCGCGGTCGACGAGCTGCACGAAGCGGTTGACCGTCTCCATCAGCGTCCGCAGCTCCGCCGGTGCGTCGGGGGGAAGCTCGCCCGACTGCATCTGCCGCCGCATCTCGGCGACCTGCTCGTCGATGCTGCCGACGTCGACGCCCTCGAAGCGTGCGATGCGTACGTGCATGTCTCCTCCTCTCGATTGCGGGGCCTAGCCTAGGCCGTCGGGGTCGAGCACGGGGTAGGCCGCCCGCGCGTCGAGGCAGTCGGCTGCGAACAGCGCGACGCCGAGGTCGCCCGTCCACAGCGAGTGTCGGCCGCGGCCACGCTCCTCGCGCTCGCGGCGCGCCTGCTCGAACGCATGCATCGCGAAGCGGCGGGCGCGATCGAGCCAGCGCTCGTCGCCGGTGCGCTCGAACGCCGCCAGGAGCGCGTAGCCGTTGCCGGCGGTCCCATGGCAGATCGACGGCCCCTTCTCCGCCCCGTGCGGCCCTGCCTTCCAGCAGAGCTCGGCGCCGGCCAGCAGGAGCTCCTCGTCCAGATAGCCCCTGGTGGCGACCACCATCCCGGGCGCGCCGGCGCACCACTGCAACCGGATCTGGCCGTCGGGCCCGGGCAGGTCGGGCCGCTCGCGCGGCGGCCAGTTCGCGAGGTCGTTCTCGACGTGGGCAGTCCGCGCGACGATCGCCGCCGTCTCGCGCTCGAGCTCGGCGCGGCGCTTCCGGTCGAGGAGCGGCGCGAGCACCTGCACGTTCCCGACGAGCCCGTGCGGCGGCGTGAGGCTCCGGAGCTCCTGTCCGTACAGCTTCTGCACCCAGTACCCGTCCTCGCCGCGCCGTGCGAGCAGCGCCGTGGCGCTCTCGTCCCACGCCTCCCGCCAGCGTTCCTCGCCCGTCCACTCGAGCATCGCGCGCGCCGCGACCAGCGTGCCCGGGGACCCCCACATGACCTCGTCGGCCTCGTTGGCGACGTTCGCCCGAACGAGCGCGAGGAGGCGCACTGCGAGCTCTGCGCTCGGAGCGAGTCGGTACGCGGCGAGCAGGATGCCGCACTCGCCCAGGAAGAGCGATGCCTCGCGTGGCTCCGGCCCCGGCCACCCCTTGATCCAGTCGGGCCGAGCGCGGAAGCGCTCCAGATTGCGAAGCGCGAGGTCGCCCAGATCGAGCGTCGTCTCCGCGTGACCGCGCCTGCGCAGCACGTCGAGCGCGAAGAGCACTCCCGCCGCCCCGACGTAGAGGTTCTTCATCGGGCTCGTGGCGTGCCAGCTGTCCCACGGGTCCGCGCGCCAGAGGAGCTTCGGGCCGCGGAGCGCGGCGTCCGTCTCCGCCACGATCTCGCGGATCCCCTCGCGGACGCGCTCCGCGTCCCACGGCACATCCGTCAGCGGCTCGAACGCCTCCGCCCGGTACAGCACCCGGACAGCGTACGCCGACGACGCGTCCTGCCGAAACGGCTGTCGAAGGCGTCAGGCCACGTCGCGGACGCGCTGCGCGTCCGCGAGCGCGCGGAGCTTCTTCAGGCCCTGGTGCTCGATCTGGCGGATGCGCTCCCGCGTCACGTTGAACGCGCGGCCGACCTCGTCGAGCGTGCGCGGCTGCTGGCCGTCGAGCCCGTAGCGGAGCTCGAGCACCATGCGCTCGCGCTCGGAGAGCGCGCCCAGGATCGACCGCAGCGCCTCGCGCTGGAGCGCGGTCTCGGCGAGCTCGTCCGGGAGCGGCGTCGAGTCGTCGGCGAGGAAGTGCCCGAACTCGGACTCGTCGTCGTCGCCGACCGGCTTCTCGAGCGAGACCGGCGTCTGCGCGCTGCGCCGGATCTGCGCCACCTCGTCGGGGGTCATGTCGAGGTCGCGCGCGATCTCCTCGACCGTCGGCTCGCGGCCGCGCTCCGCTCGCAGCTTCCGCTCGGAGCGGAGGATCCGGTTCAGCTTCTCGACGACGTGGACCGGCATCCGGATCGTGCGGCCCTTGTCGGCGATCGCGCGCGCGACCGCCTGCCGGATCCACCAGGTCGCGTAGGTCGAGAACTTGAACCCCTTGCGGTAGTCGAACTTCTCGGCCGCGCGGACGAGCCCGATCGTCCCCTCCTGGATCAGGTCGAGGAAGGGCAGGCCCTGGTTCCGGTAGCGCTTCGCGATCGAGACGACGAGCCGGAGGTTGGCCTCGACCATCGCTTGCTTGGCCGCGTGCTCGCCGCGCTCGATGCGCTTCGCGAGCTCCACCTCCTGCGCCGCGGTCAGCAGCGGCACCTTGCCGATGTCCTTGAGGAAGAGCTGCAGCGAGTCGGTCGTGATCTCGGTGGTGGGAGCCACCGGGGCCTCCGGCTCGGCCTCGTCCGCGTCCGCGTGGACGACCGCGATCTGCGCCTCGTCGAGCGCGGCGTAGAACTCGTCGAGCTGGGCGGGCTCGAGCTCGAGCTCGTCGAGCGCGAGGGCGACCTCGTCCGCGTCGAGCTTGCCCGACTGCAGGCCGCTCTCCAGCAACCGCTGCGCCTCGTCCGTTGCGAGCACGTCCTCGACGGGCGCCTTGCTGGTCGTGCCCTCCGGTTCCCGTGCGGCCAGACCGCCCCCCTTCCTCGTCGGCCGTCACACGGTAGTCGGCTGATCGGCGGTCGTCAAAGATCGGCGCCTGTGCCGGACGGTCGCACCCGGTTCGGACCGCGCGCTGCGACTGCTGTGAAGTCGTGGGGGGGAAACTGAGTGCGGATCTCTCTCCGGTATGTCGAGAGCTCGCTCTCGTCGAACTCGCCCGCTGGCTGCGCTCAGGGCTTTCCGCGCGCCGAGAACACGGGCCTATCGGGACGCCCCACGCGGAAGACGAGGAGATTGTCCTTGTACAAGACGACCTCGTAGCGGTGTTTACCGACGTGGTTGCAGATCACGTTGGTCGACCCGGCCTCAGCGCTCACGAAACACCTTGTCGCGGCGGCGGGAACACGGAAGGTGTCGCCCTGGCGGCCTACGAAGACGCGGCTGTTCGGCGTCGCCCGCGCATCCAGGGCGGCGGCGCCACCGAGGGTCGGCAAGGTCAGGACCAGACTGCTGGCGATGATCAGCTTCTTCACGTGATTCCCTTCTACGAGAGCCCCACGATTCACGGTCGGGGAGCTCGACTGATAGCGACGATGAGGGCGGCGCCTTTCGCATAGTCCGCACCGGAGTTCGACCTCGTCCGTCCGACATTGGCGCCGAGGTGTAGATGGTCGAGCCCGCCCCACCGCGAGTAGTTGCCGACCCGGCCGATTCGCTGACCGACGCGAACCCGCACGCCTGGCGCGACGGCCCTCGAACCGAGATGCGTGTAGTAGTAGTCCCGGCCAGAGTCGCCCCTCAGGTAGACCGACCACCCGAAAGGTCCATGGATCCCGCCGATGGGTCCCAGGCCTGGGCTGTGACCCGACCAGTCGCGGACTCTCCCGCTCTCGACGGCGACAACGGAGGCGGGTGCCTCTACTGCGAAGTCGATCGCGGGATAGCCGGGGAGGCCTTCCGTTGGATGGACACCGTACGGCCCTGGCGAGGGTACGACGCGACTCGCGTAGCGCTTCGGAATCGGATACACGCGTGACGCGGGGACGGCAGGAGCTCGCCCGCAGTGGACAGTTCGGCATCGAATCAACGGCATGTCGACGTCGACGCTGGATGCGCTGAATTCGGCTGCACCCGAGGCGTCGGAGGCTGATTCGTACGTCTCGCCCGAGGGGTCGGTCATGACGCTCGGCCGATCAGCGACATAGACATACGCGGCGACGAGTGGAGAGCCGATGTCGCCATCGGCGGGATCAGAACTCAGGAACCGCCCCACCTCCGGGTCGTACTGCCTCGCGCGCAGGTGGTAGAGCCCGGTCGGGTCGAGGTACTCGCCGGCGAAACGCATCGTGGATGCCGGCTGGTTGCCCGACGCCTTCGTCTCGGCGCGGA